>Ga0335395_10000346_pt1 | contig 29622 bp, 27 predicted proteins | sample MAT02_FD_205744 | JGI IMG/M metagenome (GOLD analysis project Ga0335395, IMG submission 205744) | Freshwater microbial communities from Lake Fryxell liftoff mats and glacier meltwater in Antarctica - MAT-02 (spades assembly) (version 2) ... | reverse complement strand
ATTTCTGTTTCTGTAGCTGAAGTTCGCTTTGTTTCAGGGCATTTGTCCTCTCTGAAACTCGGATTTCCAGCTTTTCATTTAGCTTTTGCAGCGCTATTTCAGCGTTTCGGCGATCGGTGATATCTGTACCGATGCAGAGGATGCCCAGGAGTGATCCCGCTGCATCAAACAGCGGTTTATTTGCCCAAGCTACCCAAATGCGAGATCCGTCGCGCCGAATATTTTCATTTTCATAGCTGGTAAAGCGATCGGGATTTTGTAAAATCTCCTGATAAACCAACTCTAAGTTATTCCCTTCGATGTCGGTTGGGGGAATAATTGTTCCCACTGCATTTTTTCCAATAATTTCTTCCTGATTGTAGCCAAACAATATTTCGGCAAACTCATTAAAAAAAATAATTGTGCCGTTAGGCTCCAATTTGACAATAATACTGTTAGCATTTTCCACCAATTCTCGATATTTAATTTCGCTGTTTTTCAGGGAATTTTCTGCTTCGGCACGTTCGGCTACCGTCGCTGCCAATAATAGCGAAGTAATCGTAACTATAGCCATAAAAGCTTGCAAAAATAAGATAGCCTGATTGATATCCTGGGCTTTGGCTATAAATGGGCCACCTCCGTGAGAACTGCCGAAAATTGCGATACTTGAGACGATGAACGATGCCAAGACAGCGGCCCGCTGACCGAATTGGAGCGCTGCCCAAATTATCAAAGGAAACGGCAAATATTCAAGGGGATAGCGAGAAATAGAAGCGTCATTTTTCGATACAAAGACCAGCCAGCTCACCCCAATTAATAATATCAACCATACTCCCCGCCAAATTAAATAACTTTTCGGAAGATGTGTTTGTATTTTTAAGCGATCGGCGGTTACTTGAGGACGAAAAACAATCAGGATTAAGGGAGTTAAAATCAAAACTCCCATTGCGTCACCCAACCACCAATTCCACCTAAGCGACCAATATTCTGACAAATCTACTTTACCAGCCAAATATATGGAAAGCGCGCCGATAGTACAACTGATTTGAGTAGAAATTAGACCGCCAAACAAGATTAAATTAACTACATCTTTCAAACGTTCTAGCGAGGGACGAAACCCCAGCCAGCGCAGCAAAGTTGCTGCAAAAACAGCTTGCAGAATAGCACCAATGTTTCCTCCCAGCCAAATCGCAAATATCTGTTCAGTTGGGTTAACAAAATTGAGTAAAAATATACCCAAAACAATCGCAGGCCAGACTTTTTTGCCAAACAATAAAAGTCCGGCTTGTGCAATTCCTGCGGGCGGCCAAACCGAGGAAGCAAAGGGATTGACACCTTGAATTGATAATGCTAGCCTCGCTCCCACGGCGTAAGCGATCGCAAGGACAGTTACTTGGGCTAAATAGCGCCAAATTCGGGATTGAGGGAATCGAAGAAACTGACTTATATTCAGATTCATTGCGCACCTTACTACTCGTTAATGTAGGGTGCGCACTGCGCACCTTACCTCTATACATTGCGCACATTACTACCTGTGAATGTAGGTGCAGCGCGCACCTTACCGTTACAAGAACTTATTTGATGGCGCGATCAATCCACTGTTTTAAAGTAGAATTGACTTCCTCAATCAGAATTTCATGGGATTTGTGAGTTGCTCTTTCGACAACTTCAACTTTCCCTACTGCCAGGGAACGGCCGGTCACAATACGATAGGGAATGCCAATTAAATCGGCATCTTTGAATTTAACTCCGGCTCGTTCGTCGCGGTCATCTAGTAAGGTTTCAATGCCAGATTGGTTGAGTTCTGCGTAGAGTTTTTCGGCGACTTCTACTTGTTGGGCGTTGGAAATATTCGGGATACTAATGATGGCGTGATAAGGCGCGATCGCCACTGGCCAAATTATCCCATCTTTGTCGTAGGATTGTTCTACGGCAGATTGAGCCAGCCGCGACACGCCAACGCCGTAGCAGCCCATGATAAAGGGCATTTCTTCGCCTTGTTCGTTGGTGTAGGTAGCACCCATCGCTTCGGAGTATTTGGTGCCTAATTGGAAGATGTGGCCGACTTCGATGCCTCTGGCGGTTTGCAAAGTTTGTTCGGGATTGTGCATTGCCCGATCGCCTTTTTGGGCCTTCCTGACATCTACTGCTAAACTCGGCAAGGGAAATTCTTTGCCCCAATTAGCACCGACAACGTGGTATCCTGACTCGTTAGAACCAGTGACAAAGTTTGTTAGATCGACGGCAGTGCGATCGATCAAACGCAAAAACTTAGAATTTACCTCCTTGCTTGCAGCGATATAATCATCAGCAACATCGGGAGCCATATAACCCAGAGGCAAAGATTTAGCAGCCCATTTTTGCTGAGATTCCGCATCAGGAACAGTCAAAAATAGGATTGTTTTAGCTTGATAATTTGGTGCCAACTTAGTTAATTCATTCAGCAACTTTACCTGATTCACATCTTGGTCGCCGCGAATGCTTACCAATACCAAAACTGTAATACCGCTGTCATAAACAGCCTGATAAAGCACATTTTTGACAATTTGCGTCGGAGAACACTTCAAAAACTTGCAAAGTTTATTAATTGTGTCAGTTCCCGGCGTTTCCCGCTTTTCAAAACTTGCAAAAGGCGACAGTTCAGCATCAGCAGGCATCGACACAGCCTTTTCCACATTAGCAGCATAAAGACCGTCTTCAGTATAAAGAACTTCATCCTCACCCGCGTCTGCCAGCACCATAAACTCTTGAGAACCAGAGCCACCAATTGCACCAGAATCGGCATCTACTGCTCGGAATTCCAAGCCCGAACGGCGCAGGATATTGCTGTATGCTCGATCCATATCCTGATAAGTTTTTTTCAGGCTTTCTTCGCTAGTGTGAAAAGAATAGCCATCTTTCATAATAAACTCGCGACCGCGCATCAACCCAAAACGCGGGCGAATTTCATCGCGAAACTTAGTTTGAATTTGATAGAGATGCAAAGGCAACTGCCGATAGGAACGAATCATATCTTTAGCAATTGTAGTAATCACTTCTTCGTGAGTTGGGCCCAATCCCAACTCAGTATCGCGACGGTCTGTGAGAGAAAACATGATACCTTCAGCTTGAGTGTAGGTATCCCAGCGGCCAGATTCCCGCCACAAATCGGCAGGTTGCAATTGCGGAAGGAGACATTCTTGAGCACCAGTCGCATCCATTTCTTCGCGCACAATTTGCGAGACTTTTTTGAGAACTCGCCACATCAAAGGCAGATAAGCGTAAATGCCGCTACCGATGCGCCGGATGTATCCCGCACGGAGTAATAGTTTGTGGCTGGGAATTTCTGCTTCTGCGGGGTCTTCCCGCAGGGTGACGAAAAGCATTTGAGAGAGTCGCATAGCTGATTTCCTTAAAAGACCGGATGATTGTAATCTCAGATTAACTTCTGATATTATCAGAACTAAGCCTGATTTGATTAAATCTATGAACAAAATTTGGAAAAATTATCAAAAAGGTATGACAGCATATGATAATTGTCACTCTCCTACTCTGCAATCTCAGTGGATTGCCTTAAAAGATGAAATAGGAGAATTTGTTCGAGAACCTAACTTGAGCGAAACTTGGGATATTCTTCATGCTGCTGGTCGATTGCTGTACAAACTAATCGGAATCCCTTTACATTTGCTTGCCTATCCTACTGTTCGCAAACACAGTCAACGTTTCGAGGAATACGGCTGTATTCGCAGCCGGCGCAACTGCGAGGGTAAATGCTGCGTAAAAAATTTGTAGCTTTTTTCTGTTTGTAGGGTGCGCATTGCGCACCTTCTTTTTATCTAACTTTTCTGAGAGTTAGCAATACACATCTGATATCATGTCTGTTGTGAACGACTTATAAATTTTCTTTGTTTAGCAGTCAATCGTTTTAGTCGCGAACAGTTTCCGAAGCAAATAGCCTTCCGAATTAAAAATGACCAGATTCATCCACGACCAATTCGCAAAACAATATCTCAAAGAACTATTAACCCCTCTCGGCAATGTCGAAACCAGCCGCGACATTGCTGGAGAAGTGAGGCAGATTGACGTTTTCTTTGCCCCGAAAGCAGAACCTGATGTCGAACCCACAGCCCTCGGCATTCTGGGTAAAATCGCAGCGAAACCTGCTATCTTGGAACCATTCCGCAGTCCAGTGCAAGCGGGAGAAATTCGCAGTTGTCTGGGAAAACTCTTTGATGTCCACGCCGAATATGAACGCATCGCAACTAGAGATAATACCCGGATTGCAGAGGCAGACTTGCCCCAACTCTGGATACTGTCGCCGACGGTTTCCGACGCGATGCTAGCTGGATTTGGGGCGATTCCCGAACCAGAAAATTGGGTAAATGGAGTTTATTTTCTGAGTCCGTCTCTGAAAGCAGCAATCATTGCCATTCACCAACTCCCCCGCACTCCCGAAACGCTGTGGCTGAGGGTTTTGGGGAAGGGAAATGTCCAAAAGCAAGCTATTGCCGAATTGAGAGAATTACCCTCTGATAATTTCTTTCGGTTGAGCGCGTTAGAATTGTTGTACAACTTGCGAACGATTTTAGAAGTCCGCCAAGACATAGATCGAGAAGATCGGGAGTTAATTATGGAACTGTCACCCCTCTATTTGCAACGACTTGAAGATGCAACTCAGCGAGGTATCCAGGAAGGTATGCAGCAAGGTATCCAAGAAGGTATCCAGCGAGGTATCCAGGAAGGTATCCAGGAAGGTATCCAAGAAGGTATCCAGCGAGGTATCCAAGAAGGTATCCAGCGCAGTCAGCGCCTGATGGTTGAGAGTATGCTACAAGTAAAATTTGGCGAGATTGATGAAAAATTAGCCCAAATAATCGAGCCTTTGATTCAATTAGAAACCCTCGATCGCACGCGACTGATTATGCAGCTAGGGCGATCGGAATTACTAGCTCGTTTTGAGCCCAAAAATCAAACGGAATCCTAACTTAATAGCGCACTCTACTATCTGTACGGTGCGCTCTATCGTACTTGACTAATATCAGACATCAATGTCAAAAGGCTGTCAATCGCAGGCAAGATGCCTGCGCCACAAGATTTTTTGGCTCTTTTTGCTAAGCTATTGCGACATTTAAATTGTGTGTCAAAAGGCTGTCAATCGCAGGCAAGATGCCTGCGCCACAAGTTTTTGGCTCTTTTTGCTAAGCTATTGCGACATTTAAATTGTGTGTCAAAAGGCTGTCAATCGCAGGCATCTTGCCTGCGCCACAAGTTTTTGGATGTTTCTATTGATAATTCGTAGCGCCCTCGCCCTCGCCTCAAACTTCCCGCTTTTGGGCGAACTCTACGGCTACCAGTCGCAGAAAAGCTGATTTCTGACTTTAGACGGATTTATTCTTCAGCTTAAAGAGCCATAATCAGCAGTAAGGATGAGATAACTAGAGAACTGATTTACTACTCATCTTGATTTCACGAATCAAGGCTTCCGTAAGATAAAGCCTGACGAAACAAACCACCATCTAAAAAGTTCCAAATCCCCTACTTAAAAGTTGGGGGAAATTTTCAATATGCCTAACTAGGCATAAAACTGTAGGAGGTAATTTATGTTTGAAAGCAAGTTATTAATGTGGCTGTACAGTCCCAAACTCAATATTGCTCAAATGCCAATAGAAATAGATATGCCATACAACCACCCCGATCTCGGAGGGCTGATGTTTCTGAGCCCTCAGTTTTTCGTGGCATTAATCGCCGGAGTCATCATGGCTTTCGGCTTTCAATTCCTGTTAACAAATTTCTCAATCGCCGCCAAAATCTCAAATTGGGATGAGGCTTTACCCGATGACGATGATGACGAGTCCGAAACTTTAGGCACTAAAGTTCGCAAAATCGAAGGCTTAGTCGGGGGTTGGATTTTAGTTACAGTTAACCTGGCTTTATTCTTAGCTTGTTTTCTGGCAGTCAAACTAACTTCAATTGCCAGCGTAGATGGAGCGGCAATTATTGGTATAGTCATCTGGGCAGCCTACTTTTTAACCCTGGTGTGGCTCGGTTCTAGCGCCGTCGGTTCTATGATTGGTTCCTTGATAAAAACTGCTTTTTCAGGCATTCAAGGCGTTATGGGCACTGCTGGTGCAGCCATGAGCGGCAAGATGGCCAGCGACCAAATGGTCAATACTGTAGAGGCATCTGTGGCTGCTGTCCGCCGCGAATTGAGTTCGGCTGTAGACCCGGATAGCATTCGCGAAACACTGCAAGATTATGTCGGTTCTTTGCAGTTGCCAAAGTTGGATGTCAAGGAAATTCGCGGTCAATTTGAAAAGTTGCTGGGCGATGCGGATATCAAATCTCTTGCGGGAAGCGACGTTTTGAAGAATGTTAACCGTCAGACTTTTGTGGATTTAATTAGCAGTCGTACTGACTTTTCTAAGGAAGAAATCAATCAAGTTTCCGAGCAGCTCGAAGGCGTTTGGAACCAAACATTTGGCAAACAGCAAGAACAGAAAGATCCGAATTTAGAGTTGGTTGATTTTCTGAAGTTTGCGGCTCCCGATTTGCTGAAGTCTGACGAACTCAACGCCAAACTCTCTCAAATTCTCGAAAGTAGAGAAAATAAATCGACATCCAGCAGCAGCGGCATGAAGCGAGTGATGCAGATGGGTGTGGAAGCTCTTGTCGGCACTGTTTTGTCGCGGACTGATTTGTCGGATTTGGATGTGGAAAAAATCTCTGGTCAGTTGCAGCAACTGACTGAAAAAGGGAAGGAACAAGCTAAATCTTTGGCTTCTAAGGTGGGCGACAAAGTGCCTGCACTGCCTTTCAATACCGCTAAGGCTGATGTGGAAAATTACTTGCTGAATACCCAACCTTGGCATCTCAACCGAGAAACTATCAAGCAGGAATTTAGGGATGTTATTTACGATCCCGAAGCTTCTCCGGGGGCGGTTTTGCGCCAGTTAGAGATGTTTAATCCTGAGTATTTTGTAGGGATTTTGGGTCGCCGCGAGGGCTTCAGTCAGGAACAGGCGGCGGAAATTGCCGAACAGCTTGAAGGTGTCCGTCAAGAAGTTTTGGAAATTGTGCAAGCTGCTGCTGGTGATGAGCAGTCTCAAGATTTACGCAGCCGGATTGAGAATTATTTGCGATCGACTGGCAAGGAAGAATTGAATCCTGAAGGTATCGAGAAGGACTTCCAAGCGCTGTTGGACGATCGCGATGCTGGTTTTGAGGCTTTGCGCGATCGCCTGTCGCAATTCGATCGCGATACTCTGGTACAGTTGCTCGGCCAGCGGGAAGATTTCAGCCCCGAGGAAGCAGATCAGTTAATTGGGCGGCTTGAAAGTTCGCGCGATCGGGTGATTTCTCAAGCTCAGGAATTGCAAGAGCAAGCGAAATCGAAAGCACAAGAAGTACGCCAAAAGGTAGAAGAATATCTCCGCAATACTAACAAGGAAGAACTCAATCCTGAAGCGATCGAGCGCGAGTTTCAAACGCTTTTAAGCGACCGGGAAGCGGGATTGAAAGCGCTGAGAGAACGTTTGTCTCAATTCGACCGCGATACGTTGGTGCAACTGCTGTCGCAGCGCCAAGACCTCAGCGAAGAACAGATAAATCGGGCGATCGACAAGATCGAATCTGTGCGTGACAACATCATCCACGCGCCGCAAATAGTTGCAGACAAAGCTAAGGAACAGTACGAGGAAGTTACTGCCAAAATTGGTGAGTACCTGCGGAATACCAACCTCGAAGAACTCGATCCTGAAGGCATCAATCGGGATTTGACCAAATTGTTTGAAAATCCGAAAGAAGGTGCTGTGGCAATGCGGGAAAGACTTTCTCAGGTCGATCGCGAAACCTTGGTCAAGTTGCTTTCGCAGCGGGAAGATTTGAGCGAAGAACAAATCAATCGGACGATCGATCGCGTGCAAGATTCGATTCGCACGATCGTGAAATCGCCCCGTCGCTTGGCATCTCGCGCTCAGAAAACTGTACGGGATTTCCAAGGAAGTTTGGAAAATTACTTGCAAAATACGAATAAGGATGAACTCAATCCTGAAGGTATTAAACGCGATTTGCAGTTGCTGTTTAATGAACCGGGAGTGGGGATGCAAAGTTTGGGCGATCGCCTGAAGCACTTCGATCGCGATACGCTGGTAGCATTGCTGTCGCAGCGTGAGGATATTTCGGAAGAGGAAGCCAACAAAATTGCCGACCAAATTGAATCTGTCCGCAACCAAGTTGTCGAACAAATTCAAATGGTGCAAGACAAGTTTCAATCTGTCCTAGATGGCATTTTCGGTCGAATTCGCGATTACCTCAATTCGCTCGATCGCCCGGAGCTCAACTACGAAAGCATCAAACGAGACATCCGCAAAGTATTTGACGATCCACAGGCCGGATTTGACGCGATTAAAGAGCGTTTGGGCGAGTTCGATCGCGGTACTTTAGTCGCGGTAATTAGCTCTCGCTCCGATATTTCAGAAGGCCAAGCTAACAAAATTATCGACCAAATTGAAGGAGCCAGGGACAGCGTGCTGTCGCGCTCGGAACGCCTGCAAACAGAAGCCAAAAAACGCATCAAAGATATCAAGAAAAAGACCAAGCAGCAAGCAGAAGATGCGCGCGAAGCCGCAGCAACTGCTGCTTGGTGGCTGTTCGGTACGGCTCTAACTTCTGTGGTTGTTTCGGCGCTGGCTGGAGCAATAGCAGTCGGCGGTATTTCGGGTTTGTTTAGCTAGATTTTCCACGAACTGGAAATAAAGTTCTCCTGATTCTAGGCTGGCCAATAGCCAGCCTATTTTCTTTGGAATGATATCAGAGTCCTTCAGGATTCTATAGTTGGCGGAAACACTCTCGATAAATCGATCGCCAAGTCGTGAAAATAAGGCAGATTAACAGACTCGTTGGGCAGAAAAATCAGTGTCTTGCGATAACCAAATTGACCAGGGGCATTCTGATAGGGTTCGCTGTAACATTCCAAGCAAGTTTGTGATAAATTAAATATCCAATAGTTAGAGATTCCCGCTTCAGCATAAAGGGGGAGCTTAACCTGTTTGTCGTAACTCAAAGAAGAATCTGCAATCTCAATCAGCAACAGTATATCCGCTGGACAGGGGTGAGAGGATAGATAGTCGTCAGGGCGATTTTGCACGATCGCGCGATCGGGTTCTGGTTCGCTGTCATCCGGCAAAATAATCGGTTGTTGCCCTCGCAGTGTCGCCCGTTCTCCCAGCAGCTTAAATAACTCGCGTTCCAAGCGTGTCTCGCAAACAGAATGAGCAGTACCTTTAGCTGCCATTTTCACAAGTTTTCCATTAATTAACTCAACTCGCTCGTCCTCAGCAAAAAATCCCAGTTCTGTCAAGCGGTGATATTCCTCTGTGGTGAAGCGTTTTGCAGTTGCGATCGTCATAGCAAGTCACCTCTGTACAGGTCTGTTGAAATTATACAGGTTTGCTTGACAAAAACGATTTCATAAGCAGTAGGCTTAAAAAGTGTTGTTTGGGCGATCGCATCATCCTTTAGTTGTAAATTTCCTAGCACCTTCCTAGCATTCACCACGAATTACTGTCGGGATCATCTCTACCTTAAGCAAGATTCTAGCCTCCCTATTTATTCGCTAACTTCTATTAAGTAGCAAAACAAGTTTTCGCAATAAGAAAACTGAGCAATACATATTATTCTGGAGGCTTCAATGACATTTACTACTGCCGGCGCTTACGACCAAGGAAAAGCAGATATTCAAAGCTTGAGCGTAGACGATCAATTAGGTTTGCTGTGGTTTGTTTACACCGAATTGGGCAAGTCAATAACCCCAGCAGCTCCCGGTGCTGCCGGTTCCGAAATCGCTCAAGGCTTGTTCGAGCAAGTCAAGCCGCTTCCCCACGAAGAACAACTGCAAGTAATGCGCGACATTGCCTCAAAAGCCAATACTGAAATCAGCCGAATGTACGGCTCGATGAGCCCGGAAACCAAGTTGGCTTTTTGGTATTTTCTAGCAGTAGGAATGGACGAAGGCACGATTATTCCCGTGCCTCCAGACTATCAACTTCCCGAAGCCGGAAAAGCTTTATTAGGAAAGATTCAGGGCATGGACTTTCAGCAGCAAATTGATTTCCTGCGCGGTACAGTTTTAGAAATGGGTGCTGAAGCCGCTCCGGGGGCTGGCATTTAATTTGAGTAGAGTAAGGTGCGCACTGCGCACCCTACAAATTCTAGCTAATAACTGAATTCAGCGGCTCTGTTCCCCACAACTTCCGGCGCACCTGCTATTAAACGCATATCTTCGCAAGCAACTGTTAGCAAGGGTTGACCTAAGTTTAAACTGGCAAAATGACTTTCTTCGGTCACTTCTAATTCGCCTTTAATCAAGCCGATGCGAGATTGAAATTCTCCTTTAAATAGTAGCAAATTGCTGTCTGATGCGCTGAAAACATTTCCGCTAAAAGGCAGCGGTAAGGCTAAACTTTGCTGGCTATAATTGAGACTGCACAGTTGACTGTTTCCTTGGCTAACTGTGACGCGGTAGCCTAGCGGTGATGCTTTAACTGAGTCGCTGCCTTCCCAACTAAATTGAGCTAATTCTTTAGGAAGTCCCCAAATTTCGCGCCCGCCGGCTACCGAGTGAGGGTTGTCTACATAGATGTGGGAAATCCAAGCGCCCCATTTTCCTGCATAATTGGCGATCGCGCTTACGACAATTAACTCATTGTACTCCATCACGGAACCCAACCCGTAGGAGGATATATAAACTCCACCTAGCGTTTTTCCTGGCAATACAGAGACTATTTCTAACTCAGAGGGAACCAAGGGGCGCACTCGTGCCACATCTATTAATTGTAAAGTCTGAACAGCATAACCTTGCAAATTCCAAGGTGCAGGTGGATATACCATTTTCAGGGATTTTCTGTGGGATATTTTATACTTATTTTAGCTCAGATTTTCAACCTCAACCCCTACTCCCCTTTTTAAGGGGGATTTAGGGGGTTCTTTATCTACTTAGTCGCATATCCCGTACTCACCAAAAACTCGCGCAACTTCCCAAAGAATTGAGTTCGATCGCGCCCTTGATAAACTTTCTCCAATAACAGCCAACCTTCCGCCTCCTGGCCCATAATATACTTGCTCGCCATGAAGGCCGCAAACACCCCTTTTACCTCTGCATCTTCGCTCGATCGCTTCCTAGATTCCAGCCACAGTTCAGCAGAATTCGTGTATACTTCCACGGGATACTGCTTAGTAACATCTTCCATTTTACCTTGGCGGTACTGCCAAATTTGCAGCGGCAACCGAGAATCAGCATAATTTGTAAAAGCCTCCGCAAATCGCCCGTCCTGACTCTTGAATTCCGGGATATCATTTTTGCCGAAATCGACAATTTCGTAACTCACATTGCCCCAAAAATGCTTAATATGCGTGTATTTCTTAGTTGCCGGTTCGTAGCGGTAAATAAACGAATAGTTGCAGCAGCGGATGCCGCTATTGATTGACACCAAATCTGCCAGCACTTCCGATTCCTTGTCACCATCTAAATCGCGGATTCGCACCGATAACAAACGCCCTTCCGATACTTCGTCGCTCGCTTTTTTGTCTGGGTTGTCTACTAGAGAACGAGTGGGAATTAGCACTGGTTCTTCTAACAAACTTTGACCGTTGCGGATAATTTTGATGCGGATATTTTTACCGTTTTCTCCTTCTTTTATGAAAGAAACTTCTGCCCGAACTTTCCCAGACTCAGATGTTTCTGTGGTTCTCGGTGGCCCGACATCCGGCGGGACTTGGGCGATGTATTGCGAGGGAACTAAGGCTGTTTGTCCGGGTTTGGCGATCGCCTGACAGAGGAAAGTTGCTACTTCGGCGCGAGTAGCATTGCGTGTCGGTTCGAGTTGTTTGACTGCGGGATAGTTAACAACGAGTCGTTTTTCTGCGGCGGCGGCGACCGCATTTCTGGCCAGTTCGGGAATTTCCCGTGCATCTTCAAAAGTCGCATCCAAAATCTCAGGCGCTGAACCCGCAGGTGTATATTTCAAGCCGCTACTTAAAGCTACCAAAACCTGCCAGCGGGGAATATTTAAAGTCGGGTTAAAAATACTGCCACTGTAACCGGACAGAAAACCAGTCTGATAAGCTTCTCGAATTGGTTTATAACCCCAGTAGTTCGTGGGAATATCTACAAACTCGATCGGATTGCGGACGGTTTTTGCATCGGGAAAAGCCCTACGCAGCATTGCCGCAAACTCAGCGCGGCTGACTGGGCGGTTCGGGCGAAAACTGCCGTCTTCGTAGTAGCCGCTGATGATTTTTTTCTCGGCTAATTCCTCTATGCAGCCTTGGGCCCAATGGTTTGTGACATCTTTAAATTTGGCTTCAGCAAGTGCTGGCGCTACATTCAGCCCTGGAAATACTAAATTGCCGATGACTATGCCCAGGGCTACGACTAAAGCGATGACAGCTTGACGTTTGTGCGATCGAACCATAAAACAGACTCCTCTAGTTGCTTTCTTTGCGATCGAAACCGAAGTAAAATTTATACAATACCAGGTATTTTACCCTGTTCCTGTTGACATACTCAGGAGTTGCTCATTCACAGCCACGCAGTGATTCCGCACCCAAGCCAAGCAATTCCAAACCTTGGCGATTGCTTTACTTAGCATCGCACTCAAACAATCAGGCAGAAATTTGTTGCCACAGGCGATCGATTGTTACAAACTTGTAACCTTTATACAACAGCAATGGAATAATTTTATCAGCAGAAGCCGCGACATCTTCGCCGCCGCAAAAGCCGTCGTGGAGTACAATAATTGAACCATTTTCTGTTTGCTGTACTACACGACTCATAACTTTCATCACCCCCGGCCGCACCCAATCTTCCGGGACGACACTCCACATTACCGGGCGATATTCCCACTGCTGCAATAATTCTAATGTTCGCGGTATAAAAATGCCATTGGGCGGCCGCACGTCGCGGATTAATTTTGGGTCTAAATCGCAAGCTTTGCTAATAGCTTTTTGCGTGTCTTCTAAACTGTGTTTTAGTTCGTGGGTTTTGAGTTTGGCAAACGATACGTGCTGGTAACCGTGGAGACCGATCCAGTGTCCACTATCGCATACTTCTTTGGCTATTTCTGGATGTCTGTCAACGCAAAATCCCAGCCAGAAAAAACTTGCTTTGATGTCGTATTTATCTAAAATTTTTAGCAGTTGAGGCGTGTGCTGCAGGTGCGGCCCGTCGTCAAATGTTAGGGCTATTTCTCGGCTGTTGATATCTCCCGTCCACAGACATCCGGGAAAAGTAGATTTGAGAATGGGATGAACGACAGGAAACAAAGGTGCTAGTGGCATTGGTTAATGTTGCGAAAGTGCGATCGGGTAGAAATGAAGCTGCGCTACAATAGAATAAAGTTAACTCAATCGAGGTCAATATGACAACTGCTGTTGAGATAGGAACGTTAATTGTCCGCACGCCCGGAACTTGCGGCGGTCGCCCACGAATTGCAGGAACTAGAATTACGGTAGAAAACATTGCTATTGATTTTAATGCCGGGATGACTCCACAACAAATCATTGATGAAAGACCGCATTTGACTTTAGCGCAAGTTTATGCAGCGCTCACTTACTATTACGCGAACAAGGAAGCAACGGACGCGTCCATAGCAGCTTACTACGAAGAGTATGACCGTTTGGAAGCAGAATATATGGCAGGTAAGCTATCGTGAGCCGAATTTGTTTATACATGGATGAGGATATTCTCCAACGCTCGCTGATACTCGCTCTGCGAACTTCTGGTGTAGACGTGATAACTACTTCGGACGCTAACAAGCTTAGCTGTTCAGATGAGGAACAACTCATCTGGGCCGCAGAGCAAGGGCGTGCCATATACAGTTTCAACACTAAAGATTTTTGTCGTTTGCACAGTACCTTTATGGCCGAAGATATCGGTCATGCTGGAATTATTATGGGTGTTCAACAGCGGTACTCGATTGGCGAGCAGTTGCGAGGTTTTTTTAACTTAATTGCTGCTAAGTCAGCCGAAGAAATGATCGATCAATTGGTATTTCTAGCCGAGTACATTAGATATGAATAAAAGCCTAAAATAACCGAGCGCACCGGAAAATACCAGCCTCTTTAACCCCTTTGATATAGACTCAATCTATCAGCCGCCGATCGACCTCTATCTTAAGATCGATGCGATCGCCCTACGGTGTCCTCCTATACTAAAAACAAGCATAAATAATTGACAAATCATCAAGGAGGAACAATGACAGAGGAATATCTAGCAGAACGCACAGTTTCAGCCGTATTTAAGGAAGAAGAACAATTAGACGGCGTAATTCGGCGGTTGCTCGATCGCGGAGTGTCCCGCGACCACATCTCAGTAATGGGCAAAAACTTTCAGTCCAAAACTAAAATTGCCGGCTTTTTGACTAAAAAAGATGTAATTTTAGGTGGTCTCAGAAGCGGCGCGATTTTTGGTTCCTTATTCGGTTCTTTTTTGGGCTTGCTAACCGGCGTAGGCGTGCTGTTTATTCCCTTTGTCGGTGCAGTAGTATCGGCTGGCCCGCTGGGTGCTGTACTGTTGGGTGCAGCTAGCGGCGCGATCGCAGGTTCGGCCGGTGCGGGTCTAGTTTCCGCTTTAGTCGCTTTGGGAATGCCGGAAGACAAAGCAACTATCTATCAAACCCGCGTCGAAGCAGGCGAATTTCTCGTGATGGCCGAAGTCGCAGCAGATAAATCGGGCGAATTTCAACTCTTGCTAGAAAGTGCCGGCGGTGAAGAAGTTTCAGTTAGCGAGATGACGCTGCCGCGCGCCGTCAAAGGTCGCTGCAACAGTCCGGCAGATTTGTCTCCAGAAGTGCGATCGCACCTGTCGGAACCAGCTCAAAAAACCTTTGTCGAATCCTACAACACCGCATTTGACGAAAGCAACGACTCGATACAAGCCGAACACACCGCCTGGGAAGCCATTCACCAGCAGTACGAAGAAGATGAAAGCGGCGTTTGGACTAAGCCTTTAGCAAAAGTCTAGTACCCCGATCGCGATTAACTAATAAAAGATAGAATGCAGCCTCTAGAACTTAGGTTTTAGAGGCTGCATTCTATTTGAGATTCTAGATTATAGATCAATACAGTTCACTTAAGAAAGATCCCCCCTAACCCCCCTTAAAAAGGGGGGGACAAGAATGCCCTCAAAGTCCCCCTTTTTAAGGGGGATTTAGGGGGATCTCCGGGTGATACAAACAGTTAAGTGAACCGTATTGGATTATAGATTTGAGATTTGTGCATTGTGAAAAATTTAATTTCTATGCTATTGCATAAAGTTGCGCGATCGGGTACAATCTACAGGCTGACAATATAAAATTGAGTTAAGCAAATGCAAAAATACATTTGTACAGTTTGCAATTACGTCTACGATCCAGAAGTAGGCGACCCCGACGGGGGAATAGATCCCGGTACTGCCTTTGAAGATATCCCCGACGATTGGGTTTGTCCCACTTGCGGGGCGGCAAAATCCGATTTTGAACCAGAATAAGAGAGAAAAAATTTGTCCGATCGAATGCTCAAAATTACAGTCATAGGTGGCGGTGCTGCGGGTTTTTTTAGTGCAATTACCTGTGCCAAAACTTACCCGCAAGCCCGCGTCACTTTACTAGAAGCTGGCCGCCAACTTCTGGCAAAAGTTCGCATCTCCGGCGGCGGACGCTGCAACGTCACTCATGCTTGTTTTGATCCCGGTATTTTAGTGCAGAATTACCCCAGAGGAGGGAAAGCTCTGCGCGGTGCTTTTAGTCGATTTCAACCCCGCGATACTGTCGAATGGTTTGCCAGTCACGGTGTGCAGTTGAAAACAGAAGAAGACGGGCGAATGTTTCCAATCACAGACGATTCCGCGACAATTGTTAACTGTTTGATCCGCGCCGCTGAGGATGCAGGTGTGAAAATTCGCACGGGCGATGCAGTCGTTTCAGTAAAGAAGTTAATGGGGAACGGTGCAGAAGAGGGCCGCGGGGACACTGCCTCTATGTTTGAAGTTGAGTTGAAGTCGGGGGAGATATTTAAGTCCGATCGCATTTTACTCGCTACAGGCAGCAATCCCTCCGGTTTTAAGTGGGCAAAAGAGTTAGGAAATACCGTAGAACTGCCCGTACCTTCTCTATTTACTTTTAATATTTCTGATAGCAGAATCAAAGATTTAGCCGGAGTTTCGGTGCCTAATGCTAAGGTGAAATTGCCGGGAGCTAAATTAGAACAAAGCGGGCCTTTGCTAATTACTCACTGGGGTTTGAGCGGGCCTGGTGTACTAAAACTTTCGGCTTGGGGCGCGAGATTTTTGCACGATCGCCATTATAAGACTTCTGTGTTAATTAATTGGCTTCCCCAGTACAATTCGGAGGTTTTGCGGCAGCAACTGGTAGCGGTCAAATCGCAGTTGTCGCACCGATTGATCGTGTCTAGCTGCCCGTTTCCGATGCCGCGCCGCCTCTGGGAACGTTTGACAAGTTCGATCGGCATTGATGACCAAAAACGCTGGGCTGACTTATCTAATAAGGCGATCGATAAACTCCTGCTAGAACTCGTTCAAGGCGAATATCAGATTGCCGGAAAAGGCGCATTTAAGGAAGAATTCGTCACCTGCGGCGGTGTTAACCTCAAAGAAGTCGATTTCAAGACAATGGAAAGCCGCCGCTGTCCCGGACTTTTCTTTGCGGGGGAAATCTTGGATATCGACGGCGTAACGGGCGGTTTCAACTTCCAAAGTGCTTGGACTACGGCGTGGTTGGCTGGAATTGCGATCGGTAAATGATCTGATCGAGGAACAAGGAAATGTGTAGGGTGTACACTGCGCACCTTAAACTATTGGTAGTGCAAAAAAATAAATTTTGTGTAAGTCATGTTTAGTTATCTAAAAAATTGCAAATAACAAACAACCAATTACAAATTACCAATTATGAGTGCCATAAAAATTCCCAAAGTCACAATCCAACCGCCGACATTCAACTCAATAGAAGAAGAACGTCGCCACCGAAAACAGCGTCTAGCCGCCGCTTTAAGATTATTCGGAAAGTTTGGTTTCAGCGAAGGAATTGCCGGACACATCACAGTCCGCGATCCCGAACACCTCGACCATTTCTGGGTAAATTCCTTTGGAATGCACTTTAGTTTAATTCGAGTCAGCGACCTAATTTTAGTCAACCACAAAGGCGAAGTTGTTGAGGGAAATAAACCCGTAAACGAAGCAGCTTTTGCCATTCATTCCCAAGTCCACAATGCTCGCCCCGACGTAGTAGCCGCAGCCCACGCCCATTCGCCCTACGGCAAAAGTTGGTCAACACTCGGCCGCCTGCTTGACCCGCTGACGCAAGATGCTTGTTCTTTTTACCAAGATCATGCTTTATTTGACGATTATACCGGAGTTGTCTTGGAAATCGAAGAAGCTAAACGCATCGCCAAAACTTTAGGAGATAAAAAAGCGATTATCTTACAAAATCACGGACTACTAACAGTTGGTGAAACAGTAGATGAAGCGGCTTGGTGGTTTATTGCAATGGAACGTTCTTGTCAAGTGCAGTTAATGGCCGAAGCAGCAGGAAAACCGATTCTCATCAAGCCAGAATGTGCGAATCTGACACAGCAGCAAGTCGGATCGCACCGCATGGGATGGTTTAGCTTTCAACCGCTTTATGACATGATTGTGCACCGGGAACCTGACCTATTAGATTAACACATGATATCCGTAGGGAAACGACACTGCCGTGTCCTGATTGTTGGACATAATTTTAAAATTATGCTGACACCGATTCAAGCCAAGCAATCAAATCCTCTTGACTGCTAAAATCCAACAAATTTTCACCTAAATCATCTAATTGCTCTGGAGATAGCTGCTGGATGCGAGTTTGAATTTCCGGCGAAATCTCACCAGTAAGTCGCAGGAGTAGACGCAAAATTAATGCTACTTGCCCCTCGATTCTACCTTCTTGGCGTCCTTCTCGACGACCTTTAATCACAGCACCACGTTGGTCTTCAAAAAACATTTCCCGCTTTTCTAATGCTTGTAATTCCTGAAGGTTTAAATTTGACCTGTTGGCGATATTAAAAGCTGTTTGCATTTCGGGTACTGATGCAAATTTCTCCGGTATTTCCTCCAGATAGGGAGCGTTTTTGATAAAATAAGTCCAACTTTGAATCAACCCTTCAACTTCTTCTAATTTTTTATTGAATTTAGGTAGCTCTAGAAAAAACAACTCTATTTCTCTGTAATATTCGATATTTTCTTCGACTTCTTTAAACACAAAATGTGTGAGAAATTTCTCTGTGTTGTCAAACAAAACAAAATCTGTAATTGTTAAAGCAATCAAAGGATTTAATTTTGAGTAGCCTTCTCTCGGTTTGAGTTGAGTTGCATAGGTTTTGGCTGCATTATAGATGACGCGCTTCGTAAAAGCTTCTACATTAATTACCTGCATTTCGATAATGACAGTTTTGTTGCCTGTAATTTTGGCTTTGACATCCAGGTAAGTGTCTTTTAAACCAGTAATTGTCGGTGCGGCGTAGGGGTCGATAATTTCCAGGTCTTGAATGGTCGGCTCTGCGTTGTAGAGCATTGCATTTAGGAAGCTAATCAAAACTTCTTTGTGCTGGGGCGAGGCAAAGATTTTTTTGAATCCAAAATCTGTTTTGGGATTGATGAATATCATAATTGGTAACGGGTAAGAGGTAATTTGTAAATCATGTTGCAAATCAAAAATTATGCTGACACCGATTCCAGCCAAGCAATCAAATCCTCTTGACTGGTAAAATCTAGCAAAATTTCACCTAAATCATCTAATTGCTCTGGAGATAACTGCTGGATGCGAGTTTGAATTTCCGGCGAAATCTCACCAGTAAGTCGCAGGAGTAGACGCAAAATCAATGCTATTTGCCCCTCAATCCTACCTTCTCGACGACCTTTAATCACAGCACCACGTTGGTCTTCAAAAAACATTTCCCGCTTTTCTAATGCTTGTAATTCCTGAAGGTTTAAATTTGACCTTTTGGCGATATTAAAAGCTGTTTTCATTTCGGGTACTGATGCAAATTTCTCCGGTATTTCCTCCAAATCGGGAGCGTTTTTGATAAAATAAGTCCAACTTTGAATCAACCCTTCAACTTCTTCTAATTTTTTATTGAATTTAGGTAGCTCTAGAAAAAACAACTCTATTTCTCTGTAATATTCGATATTTTCTTCGACTTCTTTAAACACAAAATGTGTGAGAAATTTCTCTGTGTTGTCAAACAAAACAAAATCTGTAATTGTTAAAGCAATCAGAGGATTTAATTTTGAGTAGCCTTCTCTCGGTTTGAGTTGAGTTGCGTAGGTTTTGGCTGCATTATAGATGACGCGCTTGGTAAAAGCTTCTACATTAATTACCTGCATTTCGATAATTACAGTTTTGTTGCCTGTAATTTTGGCTTTGACATCCAGGTAAGTGTCTTTTAAACCAGTAATTGTCGGTGCGGCGTAGGGATCGATGATTTCTAAGTCTTGAATTGTCGGCTCTGCGTTGTAGAGCATTGCATTCAGGAAGCTAATCAAAACTTCTTTGTGCTGGGGCGAGGCAAAGATTTTTTTGAAGCCAAAATCTGTTTTGGGATTGATGAAGTTCATAATTGGTAACGGGTAACGGGTAATTGGTAAATCGTGTTTAATTGTGGAATATTCATTATAACAGTCCTTCCATTTCTAAGTCTTCAATTGTCTGCAAACCTCGCGGATCGCCGACTCGTAATAGGGAAGATTTAGCATCTTCGCGCACTCCCATATCTGGATCTTCTTCTAAAGATTCAATTAAAGCATCGATCGCCCCAGCATACACTACATTATTCGGCAATTCACGCGCTAGTTGCCCGATCGCCCAAGCAGAGTTACTTCGCACAGCAGATACAGCATCCCCCCGCAGCGATTGAATCAACGGCGGAATCGCAGCAATCACCACATAGTAACCAACCTTTGCCATTTGACCCAAAGAACTCGCCGCCCACAAACGTACCGCCGAAATATCAGTTCTCAGAGCATCAATTAAAGATGGCAAAGCGCGGTGATCGCGACAATTTCCTAATGCCCAAACTACTCCTTTGCGAACATAACCGTTCCAATCGCAATTCAATTGAAGAATCAGCGGTTCCACAGCATCAGGACTTGGATTTCGCCCCAACGCATAGGCCGCACTCACCCGCACCAAGGGGCAACCGTCTCTCAACAAATTAATTAAATGCGAAATTGCTCGATCGTCTTGCAGTTCGCAAAAAGCCCGCGCCGCAGTCATCCGGTGCGCAGGTTCCGGGGATTCCAGCAAAAGCAGCATTTCCTCTGGATCTGGCAGCGGGGGTTCGGATTCATCAAATTGATCCAAAGAGCTTTCCAGTTCCATGTCAGTATCAAGGATGTTGGGATAGTCGTTATTGTTCATAAAAAAACTTTACCGCACTGAGGATGTTCCTAAGCAACAAGCGTCAGTTGATCTTTGGCAGTTGTGGTGTCCACTTGCAGAGCCCAAGGGTCAGTTGGTTATTTGTTATTTGTTATTTGTTATTTGTTGGAGGGTTATTTGTTGTTTGTTAGAGGGTTATTAGAAGAGTACGAATAAGTAATAAGCTGTTCTGCATTTAAACTGCATATCAAAAAAAATCAAACAATGAGTGGGATGGGCGTCCCGCCCGTCCTAAATATACAATTTAAATGTACGACAGCTTAAATCATAAGTGATAACTAATTACCAATTAAAACTACGAACTACCCAGGCCCCATTCATAAAGACTTGAGCATCGAGATAGAATGGCTTTGATAGCCTAACTTTTGATAAAGATTAAGGGCTGGTTGATTGCTCAGAAATACTTGCAAACCAATTTGCCGATCGCCCCTTTGGCGCGCCCAATTTTCAGCATGAATAACTAAAGCTGCACCGAGCCCCATTCTGCGGTGCTCCGGTGCTACATACAACAGAAAAATGTGAGAGTGGCGCGCTCCAGTAGCTTGGTCGATCGCGTTTCCCAACCACAAACATCCGACAACCGAGTTAAGATTTTGGAGTTGAGATTTAGGATTTAGATATTGCGAGGGAAGCACGGAGAAATTTTCTTCCCCTTCCGAGCTGTTTTTCTGGCACTCTACCCACCAAATCGGCGTCTGGTTAGAAAAATACTGTTCAACAGTTTTAGCCAAATGTCCCAATTCTCGATCGGGATAAAGCTCTCCATAAGTCCGGTGCATGAACTTTAGCAGTTTAGCCCGATCGAGTCCAGAGCCCGATCGTAGCCAGTAGCCCGGTATCAGCTCAGCGGACATCTGCTCAGCGGACACGGAAAGAGGAATAACTTAACCCCAAGAACATTGGATTCACGACTGCCGCTTGCTTTGGCGGGATCGGTTCTTCAATCGGTGCCGGGGCTGCCATGTCAGCCGGCAAAAAGATGCGAGCGCTGACGGCTACCAGAGCCGCGAAAAATACTAATATCGCTATAAATGGAGCAATGTATTGACGAATGATAGGCATAACCACAAAAAAATATTTTTGAGTTGATCTCCTCAAGTGTACCATACAAATCTTGTCAGTTATAATGACTGGCATTGGACAATTAGCTCTGATTTTGAGCGATCGCAAATACCAACAAACACAAAATATAATATGACTGCCTCGCCTGCTGTTTATGAAGCTCTAGCTAAATCAATTGTTTTTTTGAATCAAAAGCCCAACGCCCAAAATCAAGTTTCGCGCTTCCTCGATACCAACGGCTACTATATCGATCGCATATTCGACGACAGAGAAACTGGCTTTTATGCGATCGGCTTCGGTTCATCCGACCCCAAACAACCGCCAGCCCTCGTATTTCGAGGCACAGACTTCATCGACGGCGACGCTACCTTTTCCGACTCCAGCGACATCGGCTTACCAGAATTTGAAAACAACAGAGATAGTATCAAAAACTGGCTCACACAAATCAGTCAAGATACCACTAAAAACCCCAGCAAATTATTGCCAGATGTGATAGGTCACAGTTGGGGCGGAGCCATAGCTCAGATTGTAGCGACTGAATACACATCAATTACCGGCGATATCTTTACTTTCAACTCTCCGGGAGTGTCACAGAGTACATTCAACACTTTTCGGAGAAATCTCAGTAGAGCCGGCAACAAAAGTGTCAATCACTACATTGTCAGCGGAGATTTCGTCAGCTTGTTTGGCGAAGCATTTATACCAGGAAAAGTATTTATCCAAAGTTTTACAGACCCGAGTATCAATCCCTCAACTGTTTTGGCAAAACATCGAACCGAAAACTTGTTAACTACTCCCCCAGCAGATTTCTTCCAGAGGCAAATTTCCATCGAACAATTAAACAGTCCAGACTTTGCTTATAACAACAACGACTCAGATTTTAACGAGTTTATCGCCGCGCTAAATTTCCCCCTGCCAAATGTGTCAGTGGCAATCAGAACGCGATCGGGTGCAGAGAGTTTGAGAACAGCACCAGAATTTTCTTTTGTGCAGTTAATCAGACAAATGCAATTCGGTTTAGCTCCTTTGCAATCGAATTATCTATCAGGAGACAATCGCAATAATACAGCTACCGGCGGCGCTGGAGAAGACACAATTATCGGCAATGGCGGTAACGATACCCTCAGAGGAAATCGAGGTAATGACAACATTAGCGGCGGCAATGGAGACGACTTCTTGTACAGTGGCAGGGATAACGATTATTTAGACGGTGGCGACGGAAACGATTTGATTTCCGGCGAATTTGGCAACGATTTCTTAATTGGAGGTGAAGGGCGCGATCGCTTTGTATTGGAATCCGGCGGCGGAGCAGATGTAATCACTGATTTTAAAAAAGGTGAAGATTTAATTGCCCTGTCGCGGGGTCTAACTTTTGCTCAAATTAGAGTCAGCCAAGGTGCTGACGGAGCTTTAATTACTATCCCGATTACTGGCGAAATTCTTGCTACTATCACAGGCGTGACGGCGAGCGATATTACGCGACCGGATTTTGTGCAGCTTTAAAGTGCAAAAAAAGTTTGTAGTTTGGTTAGCGCTAAAAATCGGCGGGTTTTGTGCCAAAATTGTCGATCGGAACGGATTTGTTGCTAAACCCGCACCTACCAAAGAAACGCCAAATGAAAAATTAATATTTTTAATAAACGCCGTTTAGTGTAAAATAAGTTAATAGCTTAAAAAGCCATCCCCAATTTAACAACAGGAAACACTAAAAATATGCCATCCTCTCCGGCCGCTTACGAAACTATAGCGAAGGAAGTTGTTTATATAGATAACAACCCCCAGCTTCAAACTTTAGTTCAAACTGCTTTGACGGCTGCTGGCTACCAGATCGATCGCACCTTTGACGATCCAGGGACTGGATTTCACGCGATCGGCTTAATTTCCACCACCCCAGACAAACCACCCGTTTTAGTATTTCGCGGCACCGACTCCATCGTAGACGACATTGCCAACGCAGACAAGCGCGGCGTCGGTTTCAACCAATTTGAAGCCAACAAACAAGCGCTAGGAAATTGGCTGACACAAATCAGTCAAGATACCACAAAAAACCCCCGACGCTTGCCACCAGACCTGCTCGGCCACAGCTTAGGCGGTGCTTTAACACAGCTAGCCGCCACTGAATTCACATCTACTGTCGGAGATATTGTCACCTTCAATTCTCCCGGAGTTGCTCAAAGTACAGTTAATACATTTAAGCAGAAAACCGGCGCCGGAAAAAATGTCACCCACTTCATAGTTAGCGGTGACTTTGTAAGTTTGGGAGGAGAAGCTTTTCTGCCAGGAAAAGTGTTTCTTCAAACATTTGTTGATCCAATTATCAACCCGCTACTTGTCTTAGACAAACACACTCAAAAGGGTTTGTTAACTACTCCACCCCCCGGTTTTATTCAGAGAGAAATATCTGTAGACCAGTTGAATCGTCCTGATTTCACTTTCGTAGATTCAGATTATTTAGAGCTATTAGCTGGTGTAGAATTTGCGCTCCCTGCCTTTGAAAAATCTTTGCAATCACGCAGCAGCTCAGAGCAATTAAGAACTGCTCCAGGAAACTCATTTATCGGAAACTTTGTCGTACTAAAAACTGCTCTCGACCCATCAAAACCTAACGAATTAGTAGGCGACGATGCCAACAATACAGCCTTTGGTTTAGCAGGTGAAGATATTATCCTTGGTAATGGGGGCAATGACACTCTCAGTGGCAACGGTGGCAACGATATTATCAGCGGTGGTGTCGGCAATGACTTGCTATTCGGAGGCAAAGGAGATGACAATTTGAGCGGTGGAGAAGGAGACGATACCCTAGTTGGCGGATTGGGTGCGGATCTTTTAATTAGCGGTGGTGGACGCGACGTATTTGTGTTACGAGCAGGTGCTGGTACTGTCACAATTATAGACTTTCAACCGGGTCAAGATTTAATCGGTTTAAGCAGAGGTTTGACCTTTAACCAAGTGAAATTAAATCAAGGCGAAGTTTCAACAACCATTGAAATTGCCAGTAACGGCCAAATTCTTGCCAATATTCCGGGTCTCCGAAGAAGTCCGCTAACAGCTAGCGATTTTATTTCAATTTAGTTGCCAGTTAGCAATACAAATATTCGGTAGGGACACAACAATGTTGTGTCCTTTTCTGGTAAACCTTGATATTAACAAGACTTACGCACAGACTCAATCTGTAGGGTGCTTAGGTTGCACCTTACCCACACAAATAATCTAAAAGTTGCTTGGCTGCATAAGTCCTAATTAGTCTGGATCGTCGAGTCCTGGCCTCGGCATAGATCCTAATTTTGGCTCATCTTCTAGTGGCAAAAAGAAAATTGTCATCATACCCGGAATCACAGCCAGTGCGCTCATCAAGAAATAATTTTGATAGCCAAGATTCGCCTGCAAGTAGCCGCTAAAAACCCCAGGAATCAGCACTCCTGCGGCCATGAATGCGGTTGTAATTGCATAATGGGAGGCTTCATATTCTGGGCGAACAGTCCGCATCAAGAACACTGTATAGGCAGCTACGCCAAGTCCGTAAGTAAATTGCTCGATCGAGTTTACAGCATAGGCCCATTCAATCCCCGGTTGATTTATCGCCAACATCCAATACAGCACGTTAGTAGAATTTTGCAAAATAGCTGTGGGCCACATCCATTTTTTCAATCCTTGTTTGGCAATCAAATAGCCACCTAACAATCCTCCAACTAATAGAAACATTACCCCTAAAGTACCGGATAATAAGCCCATCTCTGAGGTAGAAACTGCTAATCCTCCTTTCTCGACTTTATCCATCAAAAATGGAGGAGCCATTTTAAAAGTCAAGGCATCGCCCAATCGAAATATCAAGACATAAGCGACAATCCAACCAATTTTTTCTTGCTGAAAATAGGTGCTAAATGACTCAATAAAGCTGGTTGTTTTCCGAGGTGCGCCGACTTCGACATTGTGATTTTTAGGATAGGGAAGATACCAGCGCTGAAACAGATAAATCAGCACAAATATAATGGCACAAATGCCAAATGCTGTCGCCCATCCATACTGAAGCGCTGACACATTAAAGGAGGAACCTAAAAATGACAGGGAAATGTCTTGATATACTTTGGTATCGCTTCCGGTTCCGGTGACTAAATGTTCTTCTGCTAGCTTACCGGCGAAGAAAACCAAGACACCGCTACCGAGAATGACTGCGCCTCTATAAGCCGTGTTGCGAACGCCGACAAATAGTGCTTGTTGGTCTTTATTGAGCGTGTTTAAATAGAATCCATCAATGGCGATGTCGTGAGTAGCTGACGCAAAGGCGATCGCAGTCAAAATTACCAGTGATATAATGATAGGCTGGGGCATTAATACGCCAAAGGCTAGGCAAGCAAACAAAAAAGCGCAAATGATTTCGGTGTTTAAAATCCACTTACGTTTAGTTGAGTACATATCGACTACGGGGCCCCACAAACCTTTTAAAACCCAAGGAAAAGACAAAAGACTTGTCAATCCGATTAGTTCGTTGCTGGTTCCCATACCTTTCAAGAAAATCACCGACATCAAATTAACGACGGTGTAAGGAAGACCTTGAGCGAAGTACAATACTGATACCCATAATCCAGCGTTATGCTTTTTTTCCATTGCAAAGATATTTTGGCTAGTTACTTATTTGGTTTACTGAGTGCGATCGGCAATTCCGGTCAAGTCAACCGCTGACATCACAAGTATATGACATTTTGGACGCACGGGTAGCCAGAAACCGGGTTTTTTCTGAAAATATTTTGTTGCAGCCAGCAAATTGAGTAAAAAACCCGGTTTCTTTAGTCTTGATGCGTAAGTCCTGTAGACCTCTTGAATAAATCTTTGATCGAGCCGTAAACGGCAGATGAAAGGCAGATAAACACAAATGAACGCAGGTGCATTTCAAGAGTAGATTGCTGCTAATTATGGTATTCTCACTTTGAGTAGCTAGTTTTTGCATTGGCTTGCAGAACATTTAATTTCACTCTTATTTGAAACTATTAAATATAAATTTTTAGCCTGTTTTAGGATTTAATCCGAACATTACCCATTGCTGTAAAATTCCATTCACTTATTTGAATATTTATATCTCTCTTGACAAATTCCAGCGCTTCTTTTGATAAATGCTTCATTGTTTCATAAGGCGGACGATCGGCGTATTCATAACTCATGAAGCAAACAGGGACATTTGGATAACCAACGATTGTAATATTTGATGGCACAGGTATGCACAAACCATCTTCAGGGTTGTGTTGATGAATTAAAACTTTACCAGTTAGTTGATGTTTGCTACTGGGCTTTATGCTGGCAAAAAGACACGGTTGGAGGCTGCGGAATTCATCAAGCATCTCCAAGAAAGTTGAAAAAGCAGCAGATTGACCCAGCCGATCTTCCATGAACTCCCAAGGCAGGCTGCTTGGCTTGCCAAAAAGTCGATAAGTTATCCAGTGAACAAAGTGCGAATACGGAGGCGTTCCTTCGTCAAGTTTAACTCCATTCTGAAGACAGGCAAAATCGTATCCATTCGCAAATGCTATCAGTGTAGTCAGGGTTTGGCCATTATTGCCTAAATACATTTTGGGTCTAGTACGCACCAGGTCAAATAAGTCATAAATTGTTTTAATTAGTGGCTATTCGATGGCAGTCATATCAATACGCTATCTGTTGTTTTACATATTGTAGCTAAATGGTAGCAAACTTTCGCCCATTCTGTCTTTCTTCGCGCGAATAGGCACTAATACGCTATCATATTAGCAGTTTACTGTCTTCCAATAACAGCAAAGGAGAGCCATGAGTCAAGAAAATTTTACGTTTCTACTTGATAGCGAAAAAAAAGAGGCTCTGAAGGCGATCGCTAATGTCACCGATCGCGATTTAACATATATTTTGAATGAAGCGATCGCTTCCTATCTGGAAACCTATCAATGGCTGCTCGATGAGATTCATACAAGTATGGACGAGGCAGAAGCTGGAGACTTTGCCAGCGACGATCAAGTGCAAGCAGTTTTTGCCAAATTGACTAATGGAAATTAAGTGGCTGCGGAATGCTTTGCGAAATCTAGAACGGGCTCACGCATATATTGTCAAAGACGACGATCCAGAGGCAGCAAGGCAATTAATTTTGAGGATTCAGGGCAGTGTAGGTCAACTAGCAGAATTTCCTTTGATAGGCAGAGTTGGTCGCGTGGAAGGCACTAGAGAACTTGTGATCTCTAATACATCTTATCTTGTGATCTATCGGGTGAAAGAAGAAACCGTAGAAGTTCTCCGCGTTCTTCACGCTTCCAGAAAGTATCCCGACAATTAATTAAGTGGGCATGAATAAACATCAAACCCTGAAAAGCGGTTTTGAAAGAGACGCTAAGTTTCTGGGATTTTGGTTTTTTAAGTCTATTATTTTACTCATCTGGCCACACAATATACCATTGTGCCAAAATGTCAAGCGGACGCTCAAACCAAAAGTCCGTAACAGACATTTAAACGCTTTCTCACACATTGCTCATGCAAAAACACAAAACATTCTTTTTGTCAAGCTGGTTCGCGATCGGCTTAACAATTAGTTTTCTGCTGACTCCCGGTTGGTTATCAAACTTGTTCCCTTCACGGGCTAACGCAACTCTCCCCCCACAAACCCAAACCGCCGAATTTCGCGCCTTCTGGGTGGACGCATTCAACCCAGGTTTCAAAACGCCTCAAGAAGTCACAAAGTTGATTGCAGACGCACAGAAAGCCAATGCTAACGCGATCGTTGCCCAAGTCCGCCGCCGTGGCGATGCTTTTTACACGAGTGCGATCGAACCCCGCACCACCGATCCCAATGTTCCAGCAGGTTTCGATCCCCTCCAAGATTTGATTGACAAAGCCCACGCCGCCGATATAGAAGTACACGCTTGGATGGTGACGCTACCAGTAGTTTCCGGTGGCAAACTTCCCGCCAATCACATTTGGCAACAACACGGGCCCAATGCCCCAGGAAAGGACAATTGGGCGATGCTGACTTCGGGCGGCGAAGCTAAAGGTTTCCTCGATCCCGGCCATCCAGACGCTTTAGATTATACTGTTTCCGTCTATTTGGACTTGCTGAAGCGCTACGATGTGGACGGCGTACAGCTAGATTACGTGCGCTACGGCGGGCCGAATTGGGGCTACAATCCTACTTCGATCGCCCGTTTCAACCAGCAAAACGGTCGATCGGGCAAACCCACACCCACAGATTCCCTGTGGATGCAGTGGCGGCGCGATCAGGTGACAAATTTAGTGCGAAAGCTTTATGTAGAAGCGATGGCGATTAAACCGCGCGTGAAAATTACCGCCGCCACCATCGCCTGGGGAGACGGCCCGAAAAACGATCGCGACTGGATGCAAACGCAACCTTACAAAGAAGTCTTGCAAGATTGGCGCGCTTGGCTAGAAGAAGGTATTCTCGACATGGCGATGCCGATGACTTACCAGCGCGAATACAAGCGATCGCAAAAAGTCGCTTATGACAATTGGATCGAGTACGCCAAAAACCACCAGTACAACCGCCAAATTGCGATCGGCCCCGGCAATTACCTCAACTACATCGAAGACACCCTCTCGCAAGTCCGCCGCGCCGAAGCCCCCTCAGCGCTTGGGAATCACCTTGCGGGTACTGTCCTGTATTCCTACGCTAGCAGCAACCTGTACGCCAACGTCGAACTGCGATCGGGCAGCAGCAGCGGAGATTTGCCCCGCCAGCCTTGGAAATACCTGCCCCAAAGCAACGATTTGTTTTACACCGCGCTGTCGCAGCCTAGTCGATACGTTGATGGTGCAACGGGTAAAACCGTTCAAACTCAGCCAGTCTGGGGAATGCCGGCAGCGGTTCCTGATATGCCTTGGAAGTCGCGGCCGACTGCTGGGGCGATCGCCGGAATGTTACAAAAGTGCGATAGAACTTGTGACGGTGCGAACTTGACTTTGCAGGCGATCGATGCTGGTGGCAAGGTTCGTCAACTGCGCGCCGATGGTAAAGGATGGTTTGGGGCGATCGAGCTTTCGCCGGGAACCTATCAGTTGAAAGTTGATGGCAGTCAGATTCAACAAACAGTTAATGTTGTCGCTGGTGAAGTAACAAAAGTGAATTTTGGAGCCTCTTAATCAGTCTGTAGGGTGGGCGCTGCCCACCTTACCCCCT
>Ga0335395_10000345_pt1 | contig 29642 bp, 27 predicted proteins | sample MAT02_FD_205744 | JGI IMG/M metagenome (GOLD analysis project Ga0335395, IMG submission 205744) | Freshwater microbial communities from Lake Fryxell liftoff mats and glacier meltwater in Antarctica - MAT-02 (spades assembly) (version 2) ... | reverse complement strand
TTTCCCCCGAAGACTTAGGCAATATTTTTACAGCCTTCGTGCAAACAGCATCAGGTCAAAAAACGCAAAAAGGCACGGGTTTAGGATTAACTATTAGCCGCCAATTTGTACGCCTCATGGGTGGCGAAATTACCGTAGAAAGCCAACTGGAACGAGGTTCTACTTTTAAGTTCGAGATTCCAGTCAGTGCAGTCGAAGCCTGCGCGATTCCGACACCGAAAATCAACTGCGAAGTTATCGGCTTGCAAGCCAATCAACCCCAATATCGAATTTTAATTGTGGACGATCGCGAAGACAACCGTCAACTTTTAGTCAAAATGCTTTCTCCCATTGGTTTCGCAGTCGCAGAGGCCAGCAACGGCCACGAAGCAGTAGAAATATGGGAAAATTGGCAGCCGCACTTAATCTTGATGGATTTGCGAATGCCCGTCATGGACGGTTATGAAGCTACTAGAGAAATTAGAGCCAGAATCGAGCAAACAAAAGAAGATGTGCCAGACGCGGTGGAGATGAATATTTTGAATCCAGAATTTCCCATCCCCAAGATTATTGCCTTGACAGCTAGTACAATTGAAGAAAGACGATCTTTTGCTTTATTGGTTGGTTGTGATGATTTTATACACAAACCTTTCCGTAAAGTAGATATATTTGATAGCCTAAACAAACATTTGGGGGTAGAGTATATTTATAGCCCAACTGGTTGTGACGTAACTGGATTTAGCGAAGTCGGTGAGAGAAACAGTCTATCTGATTCTATCTCAAATTTTGCGCTTGTTTCTGGGGCAAAACTGTCTGCAGAATGGATAGATAATATGAGGCAGGTCGTCCGCAGTGCTGACTTTGATTTAATTGCTAGCACCATCGAAGAAATTAGGAGCGATGATCCTGAATTAGCCGATATTCTTCATAGCCATTTAGATAATTTTGATTATCAGAAAATTTTCAATTTAATTACTGAGGTGGAGGAATCAGATAATGCAGATGAAGGCGGAAAAAACTGATAACTATCAAGCGGATATTTTAGTGGTTGACGATACGCCAGACAACCTGCGTTTGTTGATTAGAATTTTGCAAAAACAGGGCTACAAAGTTAGACCTGTTACTAACGGTTTTTCGGCTTTAGAGGCGATTCAATCTAGCCGTCCAGATTTGATTTTGTTAGATATTATGATGCCGGATATTAGCGGTTACGAAATCTGTCAAAAATTGAAATCTGAACCACTGTTGATGGACATTCCGATCATTTTTCTCAGCGCTCTTGAAGATGGATTAAATAAAGCAAAAGCTTTTGAAGTTGGTGGGTCGGACTATATCACAAAACCTTTCCAGGTGAAAGAAGTAGTGGCGCGAGTAAACAATCAACTGATGGTACGTTCCTTGCAGATGCAATTGCAAGCAAAAAATCATAAGCTGACGGAACAAAACGATCAATTACAAGAGGAAATTGCCGAACGCCAACGAGTTGAAATGGAAACTCGTTTGTTGCTCAAAGCGACTCAAGCTATTAGCAAGTCTGAGGATTTTGAATCAGCGATAGATGTGATTTTAGGCTTGATTTGCGAAACAATTGAATGGAATTTGGCGGAAGCTTGGATTCCCGATAGTGATGGTCAAATATTAAAGTGCGCTACAGGTAAGTATGCTAGTGATTTGAGTTTTTCGGAATTCCGACAAACAAGTTTAAAATTGACTTTTGCTCCTGGTGTGGGAATGCCTGGTAGGATCTTTATCTCCCAGGAGCCTGAATGGATTGAGGATGTTTCTCAAGTACAGGAAGACGTTTTTAGGCGTTTTCAAAGTGCAGAAAATGTTGGTTTAAAAGCAGCCTTCGGTTTGCCTATTTTGGCTGACGAACAAGTGTTGGCTGTGGTAATTTTTTATTGTGATAAGAGTCTTGAATGTCAGCCACGATTGTTGGAATTATTCAGTGCTGTTGCTACTCAGTTAGGTTCGCTGATTAAACGCAAGCAAGCTGAATCTGCCTTGAGATGGCAGCAGGAACAAACAGAAAAATTGTTGCTGAATATTTTGCCAAAACCGATCGCCCTCCGCTTGCAAAAGGAACAAAAGCTGATCGCCGATCATTTTGACGAAGTGAGCGTTTTGTTTGCTGATTTGGTGGGTTTTACGGAGTTTTCTGCTCACAAAAGTCCGACGCAGTTGGTGGAAATTTTGAATGGGATTTTTTGCGAGTTTGATAGGTTGTCTGAGTCGCGTGGGTTGGAAAAGATTAAGACTATTGGAGATGCTTACATGGTGGTTGGGGGGTTGCCGACACCGCGAGAGGATCATGGGGAGGCGATCGCACTTTTAGCCCTAGAGATGCAAGCGGCTTTGACTCAGTTTAATCTCAAAATCGGAGAAAGTTTTCAATTGCGGATCGGAATTCACAGCGGTTCGGTGGTGGCGGGAATTATTGGAATTAGCAAATTTAGCTATGATTTGTGGGGTGATACTGTGAATGTTGCTTCGCGGATGGAGTCGAACGGATCGTCGGGAAAAATTCAAGTGACGGCGGCGACTTATGAGAGGTTGAAAGATATGTTTGTTTTTGAAGAACGGGGGATGGTAGAGGTTAAAGGCAAAGGACAAATGCTGACTTACTGGCTATTAGAAAAGCGTTGAAAATTGATTTTGGTAAATTGATAGAAACTGAGGACACGGCAGTGCCGTTTCCCTACAATTAATTGGGGCAGGCACACGGCACGGTTGGGTGTCGCTACTTTATGAACCTGGAATACGCTGTATATTAAAATTAGATCAAACTTACGCTTGATGAGGGCTAATACTTTGCAAACAGTTGAAACAAAATCGCCGACAGCATTGAAAAAAGCGATGGTTATTTTAATGTCATCGCTAGGAGTAGCAATACTGTCGATCGCCATTTTTATAGTTATCCCTGGAGAAAAAACAATGTTTGCTGGAAAAAGACCTACTAATCTCGGTATTCAGTCAGGACAACTCGCAGCGTGCCCCAGTTCCCCCAACTGTGTCAGCAGCTTCAGTCAAGATGCCGAACACAAAATTGAGCCTTTGACATATGGTTCGACGCCCACAGTGGCAATGGCAAGTCTCAAAGGGGCGATCGCCTCCTGGGACAAAACTAAAATTATCGACCAAGCAGATAATTACCTCTATGTGGAATTTACCACTCCTTTGATGGGGTTCGTTGATGATGTGGAATTTTTGCTAGATGAGGGAGCAAAAGTCATTCATGTGCGATCGGCTTCACGTTTGGGACAGTCCGATTTAGGAGTCAATCGCCAAAGGATAGAAACTATCAGAACAAAACTAAATCAACTCTGAACTTCCAACTTCTAACTTTTTGGTAGCCCCCGATCTCAATTCCGGTTGCACTCTTGGAGATGATAGGGGTCGTCTAAGGCAGTGCAGTGTCCCTACCGTCATTAATTGTAGGGACACTGCACGTGCAGTGTCCTGGCTGTGAGTAATTTTAAAAATGTTCAGTCCGGCAGCCAATATTATCCCATGTATTCCTATAGTATTAAACAGCTTAGATTCTACACTTCCGACTTTAGGGAGATGGAAAATAACTAATAAATTTTTAGTATTAACTTAAGTAGAAGAAAGAGGAAAAAAACATGGCACTTCAAAAAATCGCAGAATTTTATCCTAACTATCAGGAAGAAATCTTTGCTGGGGACGACATCAAAGGATTTGATGTTTATGCCGGCGACTCCGACGAAAAAGTAGGTAGCATTTACGACGCTTTGGTAGATGAAACAGGTCGTTTTCGTTACTTAGTAATTGATACCGGCATCTGGATTTTCGGCAAAAAAGTATTATTGCCGATCGGCTCTGCTCGGTTTGACTACGGAGCCCGTCGCGTTTATGCAACAGGTCTTCGCAGCAAAGAGCAAGCAGAACAATTGCCTGCTTATGATGAATTACAGCCTATAGATTACGATCGGGAAGAACAGGTAAGAGGCGTTTACCGCGATAAAACCCCTACCGCTACAACTGCATCAAACCTTTCTACTCCTGCTAGCTACGATCGCAGTAGCTACAACTACGAGATGGATCGCCCTCTGTACGAAACAAACGAACAGAACCATCAAAGCCTCAAACTGTATGAAGAACGCTTGATTGCCAACAAAAACCGCGCAAAAACAGGTGAAGTAGCAGTTGGCAAGCGTGTTGAAACCGAAGTTGCACGAGCTTCAGTACCCATTGAAAAAGAACGAGTTGTCATCGAGCGAGTAACACCGGTAGAAGTGGGTCAAGTAGTCTCTGTGGGCGAGGCTGACTTCCAATCTGGCGAAGTTGCACGTATGGAAGTTTACGAAGAAACCGCTGACATTCACAAAGAAGCTTACGTGCGAGAAGAAGTCAACATTAGAAAAGAAGTGGTTCGCAGCACAGTGGATGGTGAAGAAACATTGCGTCGTGAAGAACTCGACATTAAGACAGATGGAACTCCGGTTGTAGATAACAAGATCTAAACCGCAAACCGCCGATTGTAGGGGACGGGTTTACTGCCAAGTTCGTCTGCATCAGACCAACTTTTAACCTGAAATCCGACCCATACAAATATATACACCACTTGTAAGGTATGTGAGATACATAGTAGCTCTTGTAGGGATACGGCATTGCCGTGTCCCTACGGGGATAACGCCGTGTCCCTACGGGGATATTGATAGTACCTATAAACCTACAAACACATAATAAAAATCCCCAACCAGGAAAGTTTAAAAAAATGAACATCCAAGCATCACCCTTACAAAGAGAAGCTGGTCAATCAAGTACCCATCTCAACCAAGTGCCCGAAAAAGTGAGGACTAAGCTAAAAAGTTTTACCGTCAAAGATAAAGAAGGTGAATTAGTAGGTAAAGTAAAAGATGTCTATTTCGATACGAGCGGTCAATTGAACTTTGTGGTCGCCGGAAATCATAGCGAAAAAGCGCGCCTTTTTTTATTAAATATTAAACTGCTTAAAAAAGTAGATTATCACCAAAAATCGCTGTTTGTAAAACTTAGTTCACAGCAAATAGAAATGCTTCCAGAAAAATCGGTAAATAGCACGGAACAGCATTTAGAAAATCCCCCAACATCCCCAAGCTATCTCAATCATAGCCACCCAATTAGTCCCCTACCAGTTATGTCAAATCAAACAGATACGGAAATGCCAATTGAAAATCAGGAAACCGAGGAGAATCACCAAGACTTAGATATTGTCGATCAAGAAGTAATTCGCCTGCTGGAAGAACGATTGGTAATCAATCGCAGCAAGCGCAAAGTCGGCGAAGTCATCGTCCGCAAAGAAATTGAAACTCGCATGGTACAAGTGCCAATCCAGAGGGAAAAACTGATTATCGAACAAGTTGGTGACGATCCGAAGGTGCTAGCAGAAATCGATTTGGGTGAGGGACAAATCACCGGTATAGATTTGAACGAAATCAAGGTAGAACCGTCGGAACCAACAGTCATAGCTGAATTTACATCGGTGCAAAAAGCCAGCAAAATCCTAAATTCGATCGCCTCCCAGCCGCGTCACGGTTGCGTCAAAGTTCGCTTAGAAATCGTTCTCGAAAACAAGGAACTTCAAGAGACTTATCAAAAATGGATTGATTAACTGCATTTAGCTGAGATTTTGCACTATTCTTAATAAGCCTTTTATGAACAGGCAAGATGCCTGTTCCACAATAAAATGCACTCTTTGTGGAACAGGCATCTTGCCTGTTCTTGATAATGGTGCAACATCTCAGTTTAGGAAAAATTGTTCTGAAATGCGGTAAAATTGTGCTGGTAAAGTCTAGCAGTATTGAAAAATGACCAGCACAATCTCCGACATTAAAGTAAAAACGATCGCAGGCTCCGACAAACAGCTAGGAGAGTATGCTGGTAAGGTACTCTTGATAGTGAATTTAGCTTCCTACTGTGGCTATACGCCTCAATACAAGGGGCTCGAAGAGTTGAATCACAAGTACAGTGATGCGGGACTCCGGGTTTTAGGGTTTCCCTGCAATGATTTTGGCGCTCAAGAACCGGGAACTAACTCAGAAATTGTCGAGTTCTGTACTACAAAATACGGTGTCAGCTTTGAACTATTTGACAAAGTACACGCTAAAGGTAGCGAACAACACCCGCTGTATGCTAAGCTTACGAGTTCAGTCGAGCCCAAGGGCGATGTTTCTTGGAATTTTGAGAAATTTTTGGTGAATAAACAAGGTGAAGTGGTTGCTAGATTCCGCAGCAGTGTGGGCCCGGAATCGCCAGAGTTGATTGCTGCAATCGATCGCGAATTGGCTAAATAAATTAGGGGTAGTCCAAGGGCATTGCCTTAGACTTTAATCAGGAGACGGCAATGCCGTGTCCCTACATGATTATTTGGGGGTAGTCCAAGGGCATTGCCTTAGACTTTAATCAGGAGACGGCAATGCCGTGTCCCTACATGATTATTTGGGGGTAGTCCAAGGGCATTGCCTTAGACGACTTTGCTAGATTTAATTGGAGAACTATTGAGTGGAAAATACATCTGGGTTAGATTTAGCTATAGGTTTAGTGGCGATGGTAATTATGGTGGCTGCCCTTGTAATGCTTTTTTCTGGAATTGCATCATTTCCCAAAGAAAAATAACAACAACATTTGAAAATTTTTCAAATACAGCCATGCAAACTGCTGAAAATATTGTCAACATTGCCCTCGCGCCGGGGCATTTGCGCCGCGTTCATCACATCGCCTTAAATGTGCGGAACATGAAAGCTTCTCGACATTTCTACGGTGCAATTCTTGGGCTGCATGAATTAACCGGGGAAGAAGTTCCCGCAACTTTGCTAGAGTTGGTAGCTGCGGGTAAAGTTGCTAATTTTGTGACTCCAGATGGTACTGTGCTCGACTTATTTTGGCAGCCTGAGTTAGAGCCGCCAAATCCCGACCCGGAGAAAGCTTTTACTCGCGCTAATCACTTAGCCTTTGATATTGATCCGCAATTGTTCGATCGCGCTTTGGAAGTGCTAAACTCAAATCAAATTGCGATCGACAGCGGGCCCGTCACTCGTGCTACCGGACGCGGCATTTATTTTTACGATCCCGACGGATTCATCATCGAAATCCGCTGCGATGCCGTATAAAAATCAAAGGTCAATACTTTTGTGCGACTATCCCCAATGCCCATACAAGCTTTATCAAGAATTAACCCGGACTTGAGATAATAGGTTTTTTCGGCCAAGTAAAGCCAAATGTTGCCCCTTCACCTTCTGCTGATTCCACAGAAGTAGTTCCCCCTTGATTTTCCACAATTTTCTTAACCAGCGACAAACCAATACCAGTATTTTCAACTTGATCGCGAGCTTCCAAAGTCTGAAAAATTACAAAAACTTTATCGTGATACTGAGCGGCAATCCCAGGCCCGTCGTCCGCTACAGAAAATTTATAAAAATCACCTCTATCTTGGACAGATATTTTGATGTGACCCGCTGAACCTCTATGATGTTTGATGGCGTTGCTAATTAAGTTAGAAAAAACCTGCTGCAAAAGCAATCTTTGGGCAATAAAAGTTGGCATTCCCGGTTGAACTTCCACCACAAATTTAGCAGGTGGCGCTAAAGAATCAATAATTTCTGCTAATAACTTCTCTACTTTTACAGTTTCTAAAGCCACCTGAATGCGTCCGACGCGAGAATATTGCAGCAGTCCTTCAATCAAACCTTCCATCCTGTGAACTCTGCCGCGCAGCAGGTTCATTTGGTGGACAGTATCCTCCGTCATCGACTCGCTGAGGTCTTCTTCTATCCAACTGCTCAGATTGGCGATCGCCCGGAGCGGCGCTTTCAAATCGTGAGAAACTACATAGGCAAACTGGTCTAGTTCTTGATTTCGCTTTCTCAAATCATGGGTGGCTTTAGCTAGGGTGTTCGCAGTCCACCGCAACTCTACCGCCTGCAAGCGCAGGGATTCCTCAGCTTGCTTGCGTTCCATAATATTTTCTATAGCACCCATCAAATATTGATTGCCATTTTGTTCTTGCAGCAGGGAAACACTCAAATTTGCCCAAATCAAGTCTCCATTTTTGCGGATATAGCGCTTTTCCATAGAGTAAGTTGGAATTTCTCCTGCTAATAATTGGCGCAAAAAATTCAGTTCTATTTCTAAATCTGAGGGCAAAGTAATTTCTTGAAATTTTTTCTCGCTCAATTCTTCTCGACTGTAGCCCAAAATGTCACAAAGTTTTTGATTGACTAACAGCAACTTGCCTTCGAGATTGGCTTGAGCCATCCCAACTGCCGCCTGCTCGAAGGTGGCGCGAAACCGCTGGGCGCTTTCGACTAGGGCAATTTCTGATGATTTGCGTCCGCTAATATCGTTGCTAATTTCCAAAATAGCTTGCGGTTCGCCTTCTTCATCGCGCTGCAAAGTCCAGCGACTTGCTACGGTTATTTTTGTGCCGTCATGCTTGGTACGCACCAGTTCGCCTTGCCAATTTCCAACCGAAAGAAACACCTCTTGAATTGTCTCAAAAGGCTGGGGCCATTCTGTTTGCAAAAGTTCGTGAATATTTTTTCCCGTTGCTTCGGAATTCCGCCACCCGTAGAGCCGCTTCGCCCCCAAATTCCAATAAGAGATTGTGCCGTTCAAGTCCAGTATGGCGATCGTATCGTTGGCTAAATCAAGCAGTTGTGCTTGCTTGCGTAGAGTCTCTTCAGCTTTTTTTCGCTGTCCAAAATCGCGGCAAATCGCAATAAACAAACGTTGATTTTTCAACTGCATTTCGCTGATTGCCACCTCCATCGGAAAAATTTTACCGTCGCTGCGAAGTCCGAATGTTTCTTGCTGGTAAATGTTGAGTTTAGCATCATTATTTAGTAAAAAATACTCGATGGAATAATCCCCAGCGCTTTTGTTTGGTAGAGGTTTGGCGAGCAGTTTTCGGAGATTTGAGCCAATTATGCGATCGGCGTTCCAGCCAAAAATTCGCTCGGCTGCGGTATTAAAAGATTCAATTTTACCCCGTTCGTCTAGAGTAATAATCCCGTCGGCTGCATTATCAACTACAGCTTGAATGCGAGTTTTACTTTCTTGTAAAATTGCTTCCCGTTTCTGCAATTCTTTCTCTAAACTATCAAATAAATACCAAGAAGCTGCTGCACCCAAAAAGCCGACCATTAATGCAGTAGATTGCACCGAATTAGTGAGTTGTGTCAACTCGAGTCTTTGTGGTTCCACAAGGTTCTCGTAGGCTTCACCTGCATCTGTAAAGGCATCAATTTTTTGCCTGAGCCTATCCATCTTCAATTTGCCTTCATTGAACACCTGAATTATTTCCGGTGACTGCACTTTTCTTTGCGAATTGTCAAGCTTGTTTAAGGTAAGGCGCAAGAAATCTATATGCTGTTCGCTGCTTTTTTTTATTTCGGCAAATCTCTGACTCTGAAGTTGATTTTTTTGAGTGAGAACCTGGAGTTGAGCCAGCAGCGAAGGTAAAGTCTTCTTTGCTTGAGAGTAGGGTACTAGAAATTCGCGGCGCTTCGTCAGACCGTAACCCCGAACGCCCGTCTCCGCATCCACCACCGTTTTTAACAGGCGGTTCGTTTCCTGAAGTATTTCGTTATTGCTATCTAGTTGCCTTCTTAGCTCTATTACCTTGTTTCGCAGCCCTGAAATTGCGATCAGCGAAGCGAATAGACAAATTACGGGGATAGCAACGATGACTGTTCCCCGGTGGCGAATTGGTCGGTCTGTCCATACAAATTGCCAAAAGCGATCGAGCAAATCCTTCATGAATAGTGCTCCTGACTGCGGAGAGTTACAGAATATCTTCTACAGTATATCATCTCAAATCCGGTAGCATCGGAATTAATATTACCACCACAGTCAGGACTTAGGCTTTGCGGTTTGCCTATAATTAATCGGGGTAAGGAAACGGCAATGCCGTTTCCTCGGTATCATGTCGAAGAGTGCAACCGGAATTGATATCACTTTTTGACAATTTGTGCTAATTCTTAAATTCGAGATGGGATTGTCGAGTTAACACCCATTTTTTTACCTGGGTATTTAACCAAAGACAAGGAGAAAGAAATTGGTTTTTTGGTCAGGGAGACGGTCTGGGCAGCAGTCGGAATTTTTTCTACTTTACTTTGATTGTTGCATTCCGCTTTTGCTTGACAAGTTGAGTCAGTTTGGCTAAAACTGGGAACTGTTTCAACTACAGTCCACCTGCCTGTCACTGGATCGCGATAAGTGGTGAAAGGGTTCGTTTTTAGCGGTTGATTGCAAGGTGTAATCATCTAGATGCACTCCATTGATACTGATAATTTGCGCGCAGCTTTAGGCAGGATTATTATTTCGACAGTAGAGATAGAAAAAATAATTTTCTACTGGTCGATCAAATTACGTCGCCTAATCATTGGATAATGAAAGTATTGTAGGCTGTTCAAACAGGCGACTATGTGATCTCAAACAGTGGTTAATTGTGATACCGATCGCCCTTAAAAATCACCCTGTGGTTTGCAGTTACAGACGGGCGACTAATGATATTAATTTCGGTTGCACTCATACATGATATAGAGGACACGTCAGTGCCGTTTCCCTACCGTGATTGTTGTAGGGACACGGCACTGCCGTGTCCCGGCTGTTAGTAATACCAAATCCGATGCAACCGGAAATGATATGACTAATGACTAATGACTAATGACTAATGACTAATGACTAATGACTAATGACTAATGACTAATGACTACTAACTACTAGCTGTTCAGTAAGCTCAACTTTTGCTTTCAGGAGAACAGTAAAAGTTGAGCCAATACCCACTTCGCTTTCCAGGGTGATATCACCTCCCATCATCTGACAAAACAGGCGACTAATTGCCAATCCCAAACCAGTTCCTCCGTACTTGCGAGTGGTAGAAGCGTCGCCTTGCATAAAAGGTTGAAACAAACTCTGTTGCTGCCCGGCCGACATTCCAATGCCCGTATCAGCTACCCGCAAATAAACCCATTCGCTGTCGCCTGTTAATTCACGAGTTGCGCTGAGGACTACGGTTCCTCCTTCGGTAAATTTAAGGGCGTTTGAGAGCAAATTGAACAAAATTTGCCGCACTTTGGTCAAGTCAGCATACATAAATCCCAGATCGGTCGGGCAATCTACTTGCAATTGATTGCGATTTTTCTCGACCAAGGGGTACAAAGTTGCTACTACTTCTTTTACTAAATTACCTAAATCAAAATCTTCTAAGTAAAGCTCCATTCGACCAGCTTCTATCTTAGAAAGGTCGAGAATATCATTAATTAAGGTCAGCAAATGTTTGCCAGCGGTCTGAACTTTTTGAGTGTCGGGAATTAAGTTGTCAAATCCTGCTTCTAAGGCTTCTTCTTCGATGATTTCGCTGTAACCGATAATGGCGTTGAGTGGTGTTCGCAGTTCGTGGCTCATATTGGCTAAAAAAGTGCTTTTAGCTCTGGAAGCTGCTTCGGCTTTGTGTAATGCTTCTTGCAAAGCTATTTCGGCTCTTTTGCGCTCGGCAATTTCGATGCGGAGGAGTTTATTGGCGGCGGTGAGTTGAGCGGTGCGTTGATCGACGGTGATTTCTAGCTGGGATTTGGCTTTGGAGAGGGCTTCTTGGGCTCGCTGGCGTTCAACTCCTTCGATCGCCAGTGCGACTAAATTTGCCAAAGAATCGGCGAAGGTTCGCTCTTCCAAAGCCCACTGGCGGGGTGCTCCGATATGTTCCAGAGAGAGGATGCCGACGATCTGGCCGCCGAGCCTAATGGCTACATTTAAGATCGATGAATTGGGATTGCAAGTGTTGGTTCGGACTGGGGTATGTTCTGCTTCCAAAGATAAGTTGCACAAATCTGTTTTTAGTGAGTTTTGAGTTGTCAGCGGCGACTCTAAAGGATTGGACGATCGCATATTTTCGCCCGCAGCGTCGAATTCTACATCTAAATTTGAAACTTTTGAATCGTTTACTGATGTTTCTTTGCGGCTCAAATGGCTGTCGTTGGTGCGATCGTACAAATCGAGACAAACTAATTTGAGGTTTGGGATTTTCAACTTAGAATTAGTGGCTAAATTCTTTTGCTGTTGGTCGATCGCCTCTGACTCTATTACTTGTGTTTGGTTGCGGGCGATCGATCTGGCCGCAAAATTTTGCTGAGTCTGTGTGGCGTAGCGAGTTCCAAATTTGAAATGGTTGTACAGCCACACGCTGACTTTTTCCACCTCCAAAGTGCGTGCGGCGGCCTCGGTAATTTCGCGAACTCCCAAATTGAGCGCGCCGTTGTTGATCGTCCTCTGCCGACCTAGCTGCAACAAAGCCAGACTTTGGCGGCGGAGTCGCTTTTCGCTCTCTTGGAGGGTTTGCTCTGCTTCCTTGCGCTGGGTGAGGTCGTACAACGCACACAAGGCTGTGGGCTGACCGTTGAACAGGAGAGACTGAACGGAGATCATTGCCCAAAAAGTGCTACCGTCTCCCTTTTTGCATTGGAGTTCGTAGTTTTTAATGCACCCGTCTTTGGCAAGTGCGTCGAGTACCTTTGGGCGCTCGGAGGGATTGAAATAAAAGTCTGGGGTGCTGTGACCGATCAATTCTTCTAGGGGTGTTTCGAGGAGAGAAGCCATTTGAGCGTTTGCATACATAATTAAACCGTCACAGAGGCGAGAAACCAAGACGGGAACGGGAGTTGCTGAGGCGATCGCCCGAAACTGCTCTTCACTTTCGCGCACGGCCAACTTAGCTCTCGATAGCAAGTCAGCTTCCATCGTATCCGAGTGTTCGGTTGTAGTTTCCAGCAAAATTTCTAGATCGGCTTTTTCGTGCTTCAAGTTTTCAACTTCTGCACGCAGACGCTGAACTTCCAAAAATAGCTGTTCTCTCGATGGTTCTTCCTGCATAGCAATAGACAATTGGTAACTTTTAGTCAGTTCAGAAGTTTTTTTACTGTTTGCTAATAACTTAATTATGACTTATTTTCCTTCACTTCAACTCCCTAGTTCTGCTTCCCGGACTTTACCGGGAACTCACATTTACCTTGGGCGATTAACTATTCTAATTCCAAACACAAAGAAGGCATGAGCCGCTGCAAGTTTTTGAGCGATTTCCCCTGCCATGGGATCTGTTTGGAGCCTTTTACTGCGATCTGAATACTTTTTTGCTGGCGCACTTTGATTACAAATTTTGATAAAATATTAATTCCTGAACTGTTTAAAAATTCTAGTTTTCGCAAATCCAGAGTAATTGTCTTTGGCTCCCCCTCAGTCACGTCGTTGAGCAACTGTACGATCGGCGCGTATTCTTCCATTTGGCTGAGCCGGAAAGAGCCACAGCAGGTGATTGTTTCGGTAGCGCTATCGTACAGGATGCTGTAATCTTTGGTGTTAATCTCCATAATTTTTTCAGTTGTCTGTTGTTAGCGGTAAAGGGGCTTGGGCTGCGCGATCGAGCATCAGGCGCAAGGCGGGCGAACTCGATCGAGGAGCTGAGAGTATGTAAATTTGACTACACATACTGTTAACTGTACCATTTTGCAGGTAAGTTATAACTTTTTTCACGATATATAAATTGCTAGTTGTGTGGGTTCACGAACTCGGCGATTGACGGAGTTGCAATTTATCAATTCATCATATCTTCTCGATTTGCCATTGACAAAAAAATCAAAAGATGAGATATTTTTTATATCTTGCACCAAGGTCAATTGGAGAAGTTTTAATGGCAATTTCAAAAATCACAGAAAAACTTTTGGCTGCTAAAAAAGCTCACGGAATTAGTTTTGCAGACTTGGAAAAAGTGCTCGATCGCGATGAAGTTTGGATTGCCGCGGTGATTTACCGTCAAGCTACTGCATCGTTGGATGAAGCACAAAAAATTGTGTCGGCTTTGGGACTGGAGGAGGAAATGGCTGGGGTTCTCTCAGAACCTCCGCTAAAAGGTTCCTTAGATGCGGCAGTTCCTGTTGACCCTCTGATTTATCGGTTTTATGAAATTATGCAGGTTTATGGAATGCCTCTCAAAGCAGTGATTCACGAAAAATTCGGGGACGGGATTATGAGCGCGATCGACTTTACTTTGGATGTTGAGAAAGAAGAAGACCCAAAAGGCGATCGGGTAAAAATCATTATGTCGGGAAAATTTTTGGCCTACAAAAAATGGTAAGGTAGTGTCGCTCGTAAAGCAATAAAAAAGCTCCGCATCAGATTCAACCTACGAACTAATTTATCCGTGGGAGTAATCAAAAATCAAAAATCAAAAATCAAAAATCCGATGACTGATGACAAATGACGAATGACCAATGCCTCAAAAGTGTTAACTTAGAGACAGAGAGCGCGAAGTTTGAGTGGCTTGGGTGTCCGATCGCAAAACCTGCCTTTGAAAAGAACAAGATTCGATCGCGCCAAAACTCCTTGGGCCGAAACAGGCAACCGCAACTGTAAATTAAGAGGCAAATATGTCAAAATATGACTCGAATCTCAGATGCTCCTTTTGCGGCAAGTCGCAGGAGTACGTCCGCAAGTTAATAGCTGGGCCCGGCGTGTACATCTGCGATGAATGTGTGGAATTGTGCAATGAAATTTTAGAGGAGGAGTTCTTTGACTCTGGAAAAACAGTCGCCCAACAGGTTCCCCAGTCAGAGACTCAAGAGTCTCAGGGACAAAAAACGCGACGTTCGGGTCGATCGAACAAATCCAAAATAGTTTTAGCTAAAATTCCGAAACCCACTGACATTAAACAGCATTTAGACAACCATGTCATCGGTCAACACTCAGCCAAAAAAGTTCTTTCTGTAGCAGTTTACAACCACTACAAGCGCTTGAGTGTTGACCAAGCCAAAGATAGTGGCAAATCTTCCCCCGATGGCGACGTGGAACTACAAAAGTCTAACATCATGCTAGTCGGGCCCACAGGTTGTGGCAAAACTCTGCTAGCGCAAAGTTTGGCGCAAATGCTGGAAGTGCCGTTTGCGGTAGCGGATGCAACGACGCTGACAGAAGCAGGCTATGTCGGCGACGATGTAGAAAATATCTTGCTGCGACTGTTGCAAATGTCAGATTTTGATGTCGAAGCGGCGCAGCGTGGCATTATTTATATTGATGAAATCGACAAGATTGCTCGCAAAAGCGAAAACACTTCAATCACGCGGGATGTATCGGGAGAAGGAGTGCAGCAAGCGCTGCTGAAAATGCTGGAAGGAACAGTAGTCAATGTGCCCCCCCAAGGCGGCCGCAAACATCCTTACCAAGATTTTATTCAAGTTGACACTAGCAAGATTCTATTTATTTGTGGCGGTGCTTTTGTCGGTTTAGAAAAAATAGTTGAACAGCGTTTGGGTAAAAAATCATTAGGCTTTATTCAGCCAACAGAAAGTGACAGCAACTCGACTTTGCTGCCGAAAGATAAGCGCGCGGCGGATATTTTGCAGCAAGTACAACCCGATGATTTAGTGAAGTTTGGTTTAATTCCTGAATTTGTCGGGCGGATACCCGTGGTGACAGTGATTTCGCCGCTGGATGAAGCGGCTTTGATGCAGATTTTGACTGAGCCCCGGAATGCGCTGGTGAAGCAGTATCAGAAGCTGTTGAAGATGGATAGTGTGGAGTTGGAATTTGAGCCGGATGCGCTACGGGCGATCGCCCAGGAGGCCTATCGTCGCAAAACCGGCGCGAGAGCTCTCCGCAGCATTTTAGAGGAGTTAATGCTTGATGTGATGTACGAGTTGCCTTCCCGCAAGGATGTTGCTCACTGTACGATTACCAAGGAAATGGTCGAGAAGCGATCGACTGCCGAGTTGTTGTGGCATCCCGCTTGGCGCCAACAGCACGAAACTGCTTAACTTATTAGGTGGGCAAGGCCCACCTTGTTTTTTAAAGTCACTATTGGGCGATTTAAATCGCTTCTACAAAAACGAACTCCGCCTGCGCGGACTAAAGAATAAAGGCGGTATCATAGAATTTGATATCATGCTAGTATCTCGGCCGGGGTGGGTTTTTGAAATTGTCAATTATTGGCCAGTATTGTGGGTGAACCCGCCCCTACAAGAACTACGGTCAATTGGTCGGACATAATATTACTTAATCAAATTGTTCGAGGACGATCACTCCTCAGACTCCGACTCAAAATCAACGCGATCGTAAATATCACCTAACCGCATCTCAAAGTCCACACAACTCAATCTCAACACCGCATCAGCACCATCATACTCAGACAAAACCCACTTATTATCATCCGTCTTAACAAACTGTTCAACGTACATCTCATATTGATCGATCAAAACATACTCCCGAAAACTAGGAATAGAACGATAAAGTTTAAACTTGCCACCACTGTCATAATCCGCCGTCGATGGCGATAAAACCTCAGCCACCATCACCGCATTAGTAATCGTATCTTTCCTGCCCTCAGCAAACTCTAATTTCCCCGCCACCAACATTACATCTGGATAAGTATAAACCAGCTTAGACGGTATCCACAAACGCAAATCGTTTATAAATACTCGGCACGGTTGCCCTTTCGTAGCAAAATTCAGTGTGCCATAAAAATTGCCAGCTATTTGATTGTGATTTGGTGTTCCGCCTGCCATAGGGATTATCCTGCCATCCTGATATTCACTTCTAAATTCTGCCGCCTCTTCTAGCTTTAAATACTCTTCAGGAGAGTAATAAATCTGTGCTTTGTCCTCAACTTTTTCCTCAATTACTTCTGTGCGGATTTCTGTTAATGCCGTCATAGTACATCCTCGGACGATCGTACTTACGATTATAGATGAATTCAGTCCTGAAAAGATTGCAAGATCGGACTTTAGTCTTGATTAACAACGGACGGTTAATTTATGCGACTAGATATTAAGCGCTCCACCTTAGCAACTTAACTTTTTCCCAAAATGACGGCAAGTGCGGTATGATGTGAAATTGCGATCGGTTCTAGCGGGGAGCAGCCGCCAGAGGAAACGGGGAAAGTTCGGTGCAAGTCCGGCGCTGTCCCGCAACTGTAATGAAACCCTTGTGGTTTCTCAAGTCAGAATGCCCGCCGATATCTAACTCACTTTTGAACGCATCTACGAGGTATGGATGATGAATGGAACTAACACGGCTGTACGCACAAAACACTGTCTTTTAGTTTGTACTGCTTGCGCTAGTGTTTGGAAAGATGGCAAGCGCGAAGGTAAAAGCGGTGGCCAACAATTTATGGAAGATTTATCGAAACTTGCTAAAGATTGGGAGTTGTCTGATAAGTTTGATATTCAAGAAGTTGAGTGCATGAGTGCTTGCAGTCATTCTTGTGCAGTGTCTTTTGCTGCTGCTGGAAAGTATACTTATCTGTTTGGTGATTTGCCTGCGAATGAGCCGAAAAGTGTCGAGGCTGTACTGGAATGCGCGGGTCAATACTATGCTAAGTCGGACGGTTTGTTGCCTTGGTCAGAGCGTCCTCAAGCTTTGAAAAAAGGCGTTTTGGCGAAGATTCCGCCGCTGGGAAATTAGAGATAAGAGTCGGCGGTTGAACCACTTTTGACCTGAAACTCGAACTGACTATTAGGTCTCGATCCCCCCTAGCCCCCCTTAAGAAGGGGGGGACAGGAAGCAATCAAAGTCACCCGACTATCCGGGGATTTAGGGTGATATAGACATCTTCAAAGTCCCCCTTCTTAAGGGGGATTTAGGGGGATCGAGACTCAAAAAAAAGCGAAATTCATCAAGGGTTTTAGTCTTAATTTGACACCCATGTAATCCGCACCATAGCCTACATTTAAACCTGACAAAAAACTTAATGCACAAGATTCCTGTTACAGTCATCACTGGTTTTCTAGGTAGCGGCAAAACTACCTTAATTCGCCATTTGTTGCAAAACAATCAAGGCCGCCGCATCGCAGTTTTAGTTAATGAATTTGGCGAAATTGGTATTGACGGTGAATTGCTGCGCGATTGCCAAGTTTGCGACGATGAAGAAAGTGTCAGCAGTAATATTGTTGAACTAACAAATGGTTGTCTTTGCTGTACTGTTCAAGAGGAATTCTTGCCGACTATGCAGGAATTGTTGAAGCGTAGAGAACAAATTGATTGTATCTTGATTGAGACTTCTGGCCTCGCACTTCCTAAGCCTTTGATTCAAGCTTTTCGCTGGCCGGAAATTCGCACGGGTGCTACTGTGGATGGTGTTGTTGCTGTTGTCGATTGCGAAGCTATTGCTAGTGGTAATTTTGTGGGGGATATCGATGCTTTGATGGCACAACGGCAGGCTGATGATAGTTTAGATCATGAGACGCCGATCGAGGAATTGTTTGAAGACCAGTTGGCCTGTGCCGATATGGTACTGTTGACGAAGGTCGATCGCGTAGATGCGGAAACTCAGAAGAAAGTCGAAAGCTGGTTGCGACAAGAGTTGCGTCGGAGTGTGAAAATTGTTCCTTGCAAAGGTGGCGAAATTAACCCTGATGTGTTGTTGGGATTTAATGCGGCGGTTGAGGATGATTTGGAGTCTCGTCCGAGTCACCACGACACTGAGGAGGAACACGAGCACGATGATGATATTAACTCGACTTTCTTTATTGCCGATCGCGATTTTGAACCTGAAGATTTGGTAAAAAAACTGCAATCGTTGATGCAAAGTCAAGAAATCTATCGGATTAAAGGGTTTGTGGCGGTTCCCAAGAAGCCGATGAGGATGGTGTTGCAGGGTGTAGGCGATCGGATAGAATATTTTTACGATCGCCCTTGGCAACCTTTGGAACTTCGGCAAACCAAGTTGGTGTTTATCGGAAGAGAGTTGGAGCGCGATCGAATTGCAGCTATAATTGGCAGTTAATTATGCGGAGTCATTAGTCATTAGTCATGAGTCATTAGTCACGCACACTGACCTCAGAAACCCGGTTTCTTCCTAGATTTCTCGTGACTCATCCCAAAACTCGTAGAAACCGGGTTTCTAGCCACCATACGAGAGCGCTGAGACCTCAGAAACCCGGTTTCTTCCTAGATTTCTCGTGACTCATCCCAAAACTCGTAGAAACCGGGTTTCTAGCCACCACCTGCACAATCCGACAGGCTCTCGCGAATAATTTATTAACATTTTGTAATATTGTTGCTACTGTCAGCCTGTATGGTGTAAAATAGCGATAATGGTTATCATTGTACAATAATCGAGGTCAAGTATGGTGACTGCTGGGGCGATCGAATCAGTTCCTGTTACCGTTCTCACAGGCTATCTGGGTGCAGGCAAAACTACGCTACTCAACCACATCTTAACACAGGAACACGGCAAAAAAGTTGCAGTGATCGTCAACGAATTCGGCGAAGTAGGCATCGACAACCAACTGATAATTGATGCAGACGAAGAAATTTTTGAGATGAACAACGGCTGCATTTGCTGTACAGTCCGAGGCGACTTAATTCGGATTATCAACAACTTAATGAAGCGGCGAGACAAATTCGACCACATAGTCATCGAAACCACAGGTTTAGCCGACCCCGCACCCGTAATTCAGACATTTTTTGTAGACGAAGATATGCGGGACAAATTGCTGCTGGATGCAGTTGTCACCGTAGTCGATGCCAAGCACATCTGGCAGCATTGGGACGCAGACGAAGCTCAAGAGCAAATTGCCTTCGCAGATGTAGTTTTGCTCAACAAAACTGATTTAGTGAGTGACGAAGAATTGGCAGAATTAGAAAAGCGAATTCGCGCCATGAATGCAATGGCTAAAGTTTACCGCACTCACAACGCTGAATTAGCAATGGATGCTTTGTTGGGAGTCAAAGCATTTGATTTGAATCGGGCTTTAGAAATCGAACCAGATTTTTTGGGCGAACACACTCACGAACATGACGAAACTGTTACCTCAGTGGCAATAGTCGAATCCGGTGCTGTTGACGGCAACAAATTTAGCGATTGGATCGGCGAATTGTTGCGAACTCAAGGCACAGATATCTTTCGGACAAAAGGCATTTTAAACATATCTGGAGAAGACAAGCGATTTGTTTTTCAAGGAGTACATATGCTGTTCGATGGCAGACCGGATCGAGCTTGGAAAGATAGCGAAACTCCGAAAAACGAACTCGTATTCATCGGCCGCAACTTAAACGAAAATCAATTGAAAGAGGATTTCCGTAAATGTCTGGTTTAAGTGATATAGCAATCCTAAATGAGTCGTAAATCTTTTTACCCCACCCCAACCCTCCCCTTACTAAGGGGAGGGAGTAAGAAATTCACAAATGATTTAGGACTGCTATATTTTGTGGCATTTTGAATAAGCCTTTTAGGAACAGGCTTTCCGGCCCGTTCCACAAGAAGAAAATTCATCTCTTGTGGAACGGGCCAGATGCCCGTTCTTGAGAAGAGTGCAACATCTCAAATTCAATAAACATGGGTAAAAAAAATACAAACAGAAGTGAACTAACCTTGCAACTTCACGCCAAAGAAATGCTGTCTGACTACATAACTGCTGTTACTTGGTCGCCGGACGGCAAAACTTTAGCGGTTAGTTCCGCCGCTGGCGAAGTGATGTTGGCGAAAGTAGGGGCAATGAATGAATTGTCCTTGCAGCCGCTGCAAACAGCAACGGGTAAGTCAACAGATTGCTTGTCTTTTTCCTCCGACAGCCAATTCCTAGCTGCTGGCGGACAAGACGGAAAAGTACGAATTTGGCAGGTTAATTCTGGGGAATTAATTGCTAATTTGGATAACCAGCGGGTGTGGGTTGATAAGTTAGCTTGGAGTCCCAACTACAACCAGTTAGCTTTCAGTATGGGCCGCTGTGTTCAAGTCTGGAATGCTGACGATAGTGTTGTGGAAGTAACTCTGAATTTTGACTCATCATCTGTCCTAGATTTAGCATGGCATCCTGTTGTTAAATCTCTGGCAGTTAGCGGCTATCAAGGTGTCAAAGTTTGGAACGGCGAAGACTGGGACGAAGACCCGCACGTCTTGTCAGTACCCTCTGCAACAGGTGCAATTGCTTGGTCGCCACAAGGACAATATTTAGCTTGTGGCAATATGGACAATACCCTAATTGTTAATGAATGGGGCAGTTCTCAACCTTGGGTAATGCAGGGTTTTCCGGGGAAAGTTCGGGAGTTAGCTTGGTCGGATAAAACTAATTCTTTGGGTGCACCTTTGTTAGCTGCTTCGAGTTCTCAAGGCATTTCTGTTTGGGAAAGAGACGCTGATGAAAGTGTCGGTTGGGAAGGTTGGGGCCTAGAAGTGCATGAAAATGTGGTAAATGCGATCGCCTTTCAACCGAATACATTTATATTAGCTTCGGCATCGGAAGATGGTCAACTTTGTTTGTGGTACGAAGCAGAAGAATTGCTGCAAATTCTTGATGGTGCAGACGGCGGTTTTTCCTGTCTCGCATGGCATCCCGATGGTCAATTTCTCGCGGGTGGCGGATGTGGCGGCGAATTGTTGGTTTGGTCGAAGTCAATGCGGGGAAAAGGCTTCAGTAGGATGCGTTGAATCGGCGGTTGAAACCGCGTCTATATAAGCACAGTCCCAGCAGAGGGGGACTCAAGAATCACGAATGAATTCTAACAATTAATCACTTTCTCTTTCTGGTTAAAATTCCTTGATTGGGACTGAATAGCAAAGCCAGCAAAAATAACCCGAAAACCACTAACACGATCGCCGCACCCGACGGCATATTCAAATAATAGCTCAGATACATACCAGTTACACTGGCAATAATTCCAATAATTGCCCCTAGTCCCATAATCAAATGTAACTCTTTCACCAACAAATATGCCGTAATTCCCGGCCCGATTAACAGGGAAATTACTAACAGCGCCCCCACGGTTTGCAAACTTGCGACAATCGTCAGGGTAATCGCTGAAATCATCCCCAAATAAATCCAGTTTACAGGCAAACCGCTGGCCTGCGCTCCCAGCGGGTCAAAAGTATAAAACAGCAATTCTTTGTAAAAGACTTTCACTGCTACTAAAATTATCACAGTTGTGAAAAAAGTTTGCTGTACGTCTGCCGGTGCAACTGATAAGATATTGCCAAATAAAAAACCGTCTAGGTCTAGTTTAGTTGTCCGTAACAGACTAATCAGCGTGATGCTAATTGCTAGAAACGTAGACAAAATTAATGCCATAATTGCATCAATTTTAATGCGCGATTGCGACTGAATCCATGCCATGATTACAGCGCTGATTATCCCTGATATAAACGCACCGATCGCAATATTGAAACCTAAAGCAAAAGCTACAGGCAATCCTGCTAACACTGAATGGGCAATCATGTCAACCATCATGCCCATTTGCTGTACAATTAGATAGGAACCGACCACCGCGCAGAGAATTCCTAGCAAAATTCCCACGGCGATCGCATTTCGCATGAACTCGAATTTTAAAGGCTCAATTAGTAAATTTAACATTTATAGCAGTTTCCAGTAGGGACACGGCAATGCCCATTGGTGTCAACTTAAGCCCGAAACCATTGATAAACCTCGCTTTTAGCCGAGTCTCTAACCCCCTAAATCCCCCTTTGTAAGGGGGACGCAAGAGTATTTCTTGTCCCCCCCTTATACTCCCCCCTTGGGGGGGGGCGGGGGGGGTTGGGGGCTAGGGGGGTGGAAGGGCCTCATAGTCAAACGGCAGTCTGTGACTACCTTTGACCTTAAGTTGACACCTATGGGCAATGCCGTGTCCTGAAATAACACGGGTAGGGACACGGCAATGCCGTGTCCTGGGTATAATATCCATTCCGGTTACACCGGAATGATATAGAGGAGACGGCAGTGCCGTTTCCCTACCCCAATTAATTGTAGGGACACGGCAATGCCGTATCCCTACCCCAATTAATTGTAGGGACACGGCAGTGCCGTTTCCCTACCCCAATTAATTGTAGGGACACGGCAATGCCGTATCCTGGGTATAACACAGATATCTCATGCAGAAACTAAACTTAAATCGTATCCATAGGCTTTTTGAATATTAGCAGCCGTCAGCACTTCGCGCCGAGAACCGATCGCAATTAACTGCTTGTTCAGCAACAATAAGTTGTCATACTGTTTTAAAGTTTCCCCTAAATCGTGACTGATGACTAGCAAAGTCTTATTTTCGGCTTTCAGTTCGGTAAAAATATCAAAAATAATCTCTTCTGTAGCTTGGTCAATTGCATTAAATGGCTCGTCAAAGAAGAATAAATCGGCTTGTTGCCCGATCGCCCTTGCTAAGAATATCCGCTGCTGCTGGCCTCCTGAAAGTTCGCCAATTTGCCGATCGCGCAAATCCCACATTCCCACCCGCAACAAAGCTGCTTTCACCAATTCTTGCGACTGACGAGAGGGACTGCGAAACCAACCAGTCTGGACAGTTCGCGCCATCATCACCGCATTCCACACCGTAATCGGATAATCCCAGTCAATTTGCGATCGCTGCGGCACGTAAGCCACCCGCCCCAACTGTTCCTTCAACAACCGCCCCTGATATTTCACCAAACCCCGACAGGCTGGAATCAATCCCAGCATCGCTTTCACCATCGTGCTTTTCCCCGCGCCGTTGGGCCCGAACACCCCCGTTAACTGCCCCGGATCTAACTGGAAATTGATGTTGTTAAGGGCCGAAATTCCTCGATAATTGACCGCCAAGTCTTGCACTTCTAACATAAATTGAAATTTTGAGAACGATTCTTGTTCGTAGCTACTAGAATAGGATAACTCAAAAACCAATAACGATTATCGTTCCAAAGGTGAAAATGTTAAAGAATTTGACAGGAAAAACCGGCAGATTGTGCGGTGCGGCTGTTTTGGCGATCGGCTGCGGGCTGGTTGGGTGCACCTCCAGCCCCCAAGCTAGCAATACCGCACCAAACAGTTCTGTGGCGACTCAAACTCAAGCCAGCCCAGCAGCCAGTTTGCCAAAAGTAGTGGCCACGACTGGTGTTATCTGCGACATCACTAAAGAAATTGCCCAAAGTTCGATCGACACTACCTGTTTAATTAACCCCGGAGAAGACCCCCACGCCTATCAAACCAAGCCGGAAGACCGCAAGGCCATTGAAACGGGGAATTTGATTTTGTACGGCGGTTACAATCACGAACCCAGCATCATTAAACTGATCAAATCTAGTACCAATTCTGCACCAAAAATCGCCGTACACGAACTCGCAGTTCTCAAACCGCTGATGGGCGAACACGAGCACGAAGGTGAACAAAAAACTGAAGCCAAACCCCACGCAGAAGGTGAAAAAGTTCCTGACCCTCACGTTTGGCATAATGCTCAAAATGGCATTCGGATGGTGGAAATTATTCGCGATGAATTGAAAAAAGTTGCTCCCAATAATGCTGAACTTTATACCAAAAATGCAGCAAGCTTAACAGATGAGTTGCAAAAAATAGATACTTGGATTAAAGCTCAAATTGCCACAATTCCGCTGGATAAACGCAAGTTGGTAACTACTCATGATGCTCTGAGTTACTATGCGAATGCTTACGGTTTGGAGGTAGCTGGAGCTTTGCAGGGAGTGACTACAGAGGAACAGCCCACAGCAGCAAGAATTGCGGAATTGTCATCAGAAATTAAGACGGCGGGAGTGCCGACGATTTTTGTGGAAACTACGACTAATCCGAAGTTGATGGAGACTGTAGCGAGGGAAGCAAATGTCAAAATTTCGGAGAAGGAACTCTATAGTGATGAGTTGGGGGAGCCTGGTAGTGGTGCTGATACTTATGAGGGGATGCTGACTACTAATACTTGTGCGATTACTGCTGGATTGGGTGGTAATTGTAGTCCTTTTCAGGCACAAGGAATACCGACTCCTAAACCATAGACATCTTGGCTAAGTTGATAGGTCGGACACGGCAGTGCCGTCTCCCTACCCCAAAATAATATTGTAGGGACACGGCACTGCCGTCTCCTAATTTTAGGAATAATATAGAGGACACGGCAGTGCCGTCTCCCTACCCCAAAATAATATTGTAGGGACACGGCACTGCCGTCTCCTAATTTTAGGAATAATATAGAGGACACGGCAGTGCCGTCTCCCTACCCCAAAATAATATTGTAGGGACACGGCACTGCCGTCTCCTAATTTCAGGAATAATATAGAGGACACGGCAGTGCCGTCTCCCTACCCCAAAATAATATTGTAGGGACACGGCACTGCCGTCTCCTAATTTCAGGTAATATTAATTCCGATGCTACCGGATTTGATATGACACGCAATATATATGTCCATCTACTTAACTTAGAAACGGGCTCTCCGGCCCGTTCCACAAAACATCAAATTTCTTGTGGGGTAGGCATCTTGCCTACCCGTAGAAGATTTTTAATTAAGGCGAATTTTCCTCGTCGTTGGTGGCAGGTTTTTCGCCAATTCCCAAATTTTTCTTAGAGGATTTTAAGTCTTTCCAAAGCGCTTTAATATCTTTATAAGCTTTCTCAGTGCTAATTTTGCCGCCAGTTTCCAGCGAGCAAATGTATGTTATTTTTTGAGCAAACTCCTGCAAGTTGGCATTAAACGCTAAGTTTTCCGGCGTGAAATCACCGTAGTAGCGATGGCGAGGATGTAAAAAATCTTCCCGCTCTGTCATTGCCCCCTCCTAATTCCAGTTTTGGTTGCGTTTCCTATGCAATTTTAACTTTATTATCGGTTTTTTAACTTAATTTTAATCTTTTGTTAACTTATTGACGCCACAAATAGGGAGATGGGCTTTTGGCATCTCCCTTTGGATGGACTTTCAAGGTTTTTCTTAACTTTTGCTGAAGTTCAGAAATTATTTGTTGCAGTCGCAGCCTGTGTGGCCGCAGCCTTTGCCGTTGGGGTGTCCGTCAGCGCAAGCGGTGGAACAGTATTGTTTGCCGCCTTTTTCTATGGCTTCGGTAAGGCTGACGGCGCACAAGCAAGAAGGACAGGCACATTTTGTTTGGGTTGCTGTAGTCATTTTGCTTTTTCCTGGTAGGTTGGTTTTGTATATTTATATATGAACACATATTCAGTAATTTGTCAAGGGGCTCGATCGCACTGATGAGCCAAAAGAACGATCGCTCCTGCTAGAATTAAAAGAGCGATCGCCCTCAGAACGCCTTAGTATGGGATAAGCTCCAGCCATAAAGCCGAACAACTCAATCAAATCGCGAACACTCGTAACTGGCTAATTAATTACTAAATTTTATCTGGAAAAAATGTCACCGAAGCCTGCTCTTAATGTCGTTGCAAATAGCCCGATCGCACAAAACGATACACCAATATGCGATCGACCGCATCTAGTTGACAGTTTGCGGGCCCAGGATATCCAAGCACAGGTTCTCGACACCGCAAAAGCTCAGCGCATGGCAGAATTTTTCAGTCTTTTGGGAGATGCGAATCGCCTACGACTGCTATCTGTGTTGGCAAAACAAGAACTGTGCGTGTGTGACTTGGCTGCTACTTTGAGTATGAGCGAATCAGCAGTGTCGCACCAGTTACGGGCGTTGCGGGCGATCCGATTGGTAAGTTATCGGAAAGTTGGGAGACAGGTTTTTTATAGTTTACTCGATCGCCACGTTTTGGAACTTTACAATGCAGTGGCTGAACATTTAGATGAGGATTGATCTTTGGGGTATTGGGAATTGGTAAATGAATTTTAAATTCTGTAGGGGCGGGCTTTACGGACAATAATTCCCTAAAACATACAATATGGTTGGGTTGAACAATGTTCAACCCAACCTACGTTTATTTTTATTTTCCCACATCACAAAACAGGGATTAATCTTCGACGGTGTGGCCCGTCGCAACAATCGCCTGTTTAATGGACTCTTCAGAAGCTTTCGCCTCAACGGTAACAGTCTTAGCCGCGACATCCACATTGACGGAAGCATCGGATTCAACTGTTTGGATCGCTTTGGTAATTGTGTCGGTGCAGCCAGCACAGACGATCGACGGAACGTTCAGTAGTATGGGCATAATAAAATCGAGATGTTGTAGTTGACAGGATTGATTGTTCTTTTATTTTAATCTATTTTTTGAATCAAGGGATTTTTTGTGGGGGCGGGTTGATGAGATTGTCGGTTGACGGCAATTATGGTTGGTGGAACCCGCCCCTACAGTACGATTGAAAATTGATTAATCCCAGCCGAAATCTCGATCGCACAATTCGGCTAGTCTTTGGTTATGCGACTTAAAATATGCTCTCAATTGCTGGTACACAGCCTCGCTGATGGGCGGATATTCGTTCGAGTTGTGCTTTCCGTAGGTTTCTAGTTGATGGGGCGGTAAGTCTAAAAATTCGAGCACTGTGTTGACGGTTTCCGAGGGGTTGGTATACAAGTCTTCGCTTTTGATGATTAAGATTTGTTCTTTGGGAAATAGCTTCATCCACAGGGGGAGTTGATCGGCGTAAATGCCACGAGTTAGATAACTGTAGTGTTGGTATTCGTAACTGTGGTAGTTTGGGTTGGCTAGGAGTTTTTCGATTTCGCCTTTGAGTCTTTCGGGCTCCGAGGCGATCGCATTTTCGAGTGATAGCGATTCATAGCCGATTTTGATATAGTAATAATAGTGGGAGATGGCGCGATATATTGGGTTCCTCAGCAGGGCAATTATTTTTACTTTGGGACATGAATCGTGGACTCGCCCAGGAACTTGGGGGTGACAGATGTAGTAGGGGCTGGCTTCTCCTGTTAGTAGATTTTCGCCGCTTTTTGGCTGGGGAAATTGGGCATAGTACCAGTCTGCACCTTTGTCGAATTTTAAGTCGAAATAATGTACTTCTTTTTGGGTGGCGGGGGCGATTTGGGGATGTTGGGTGAGATAGTTGTAGAGGGATGTTGTGCCGCCTTTTTGAACACCGATGATGATGAAATCGGGGGGTTTTGGGGTTTGGTTCATGGGTTATGATTGTATTGGGCAAAACTGGCAATCCATTAGCAGTTAGGAGGCGGCAATGCCCATTGGTGTCAACTTAAGGTCAAACCCAGTCAGAGACTGTTGTTTGACTATGAGGCCCTTCCACCCCCCTAGCCCCCAACCCCCCCCCGCCCCCCCCCAAGGGGGGAGTATAAGGGGGGGACAAGAAATACTCTTGCGTCCCCCTTACCAAGGGGGATTTAGGGGGTTATAGACTCGGCTAAAAGCGAGAGATACCAAGGCTTTCAGGCTTAAGTTGACACTCCTTGGGCATTGCCGTCTTCCTACAAATAGGAGACGGCAATGCTGCTATATTTAAGGATTGAGAATGGGTGTAAGATCGAGAAGAAATCCGGGGAGTACATCTTCACCAGAAAGTGTTGGCGGTTGGTCAAAAGAGAAATTAATCGTTTCTACATCTTGATCGAGTCGATAGATGTCTACTAAGGGACTCTGAGGGTCAATCAACCATCCCAAACGACAGCCATTAGCCCGGTAATCGAGCATCTTTAATCGCAATTTTTCGAGAGAGTCTGTTTGCGATCGCAATTCCATGACAAAATCAGGACACAGGGGAGGAAATTTGCGCTTTTCTTCAAGAGATAAAGCTTCCCAGCGTTCTCGAATTACCCAAGAAGCATCGGGAGAACGTTTGCCCCCATTTGGCAATCGAAAGACTGTGGAAGAATCAAAAACTTTTCCTAATTTAGTTTGACGATTCCATGAACCGAGGTCTAAGTTCATATCGGCATTTCGGATGCCGCTTTCGCCGCCCGTTGGGGTCATAATGATCAGTTCTCCTTCAGCAGTTAGTTCAATTCGCCATTCTTCATTAGCAATAGACAGTTGATAAAATTGCTCGTCTGTTATTCCTACGGCGGTTGGTATGTTTAGGGTTAAAGTTTCCATTGGTTATAGGGTGATTAGTTAGGTTAATTTGATTTTAAATCTGTAGGGGTGGGTTTTACCAACCATCCCGCGATTAGTTGTAGGGAAACGGCAAAGGGGTTTCAACCGCTTGCCGGACTATTGGTTGTACCTTAACTTGACACCCATAGCAGTTCCCATTTGTGTCAACTTAACGTCAAACCCTATCAGAGACTGTTGTTTGACGATTAGTCCCAGATCCCCCCTAACCCCCCTTAATAAGGGGGGGACAAGAGTCCGATCAAAGTCCCCCTTCTTAAGGGGGGGACAAGAGTCCGATCAAAGTCCCCCTTCTTAAGGGGGATTTAGGGGGATCTGAGCTTTGCCTAAAAGCTAGATTTATATGAGTTTCAGGCTTAACTTGACACCCATAGCAGTTCCGTGTCCCTACTCCCAACATCATCGATCGCGATTGCCCAAAAATGTGATCGAACTCACAGGGTGCTGACAATCGGATTTAAGTAGGCTAGAGTGAAGTTCCCTAAGCCCAAATCCTTGCTGGGTAAATCTTTTGGGGGAAAATATATGGGTGGTTAAGCGGGTTGTGGGTTCGGAGATTTTATTTGTCAGGCAAATAACACATTTTGTGAATTTGTGCAAGGGGTTGTTATGAAAGTTGGGGAAAATGGGAATGATAGATGTGGGATCGTACTGTCGAGCAGTAACTACCTGCAATACCATCTCTGAAACTATTCAGGAAGGCATAAATGTATAAAAGCAAATTATCTAAAGTTATCGTAGCGCTGTTGCGGCGGATTGCTGGTGTGACGCGATCGGGCGCAAACCGATTAATGAGAGCAATGTTACGATCGCTGATGGCAATGGGCCGACGGGCAAATTTGCCTGTGGCGGGGTTTGTGTTGCCGACGGTGACGATGGTGTTGTTGGTAGTGATTTTGTTGACTATTGCGATTACTCTGCGATCGTTCGATCGGGCAAATACGGCTCG
>Ga0335395_10000344_pt1 | contig 29666 bp, 22 predicted proteins | sample MAT02_FD_205744 | JGI IMG/M metagenome (GOLD analysis project Ga0335395, IMG submission 205744) | Freshwater microbial communities from Lake Fryxell liftoff mats and glacier meltwater in Antarctica - MAT-02 (spades assembly) (version 2) ... | reverse complement strand
TTTGCACTGAACGTAGCTGCGCGCGCACCTCACGTTTCTGGTAGCGTTACAAAGAATTTTACCAGGACTTAAGCTCGGTTGGAGCGAGAAACCTAGTTTTTAAGGAAAATACTTGGTTTTAGTCATTTACTGCCATTAAAAACCCTGGTTTATCGGGGTCAAAGCGCGATCGCGAACTTTAGGAAAAAATCGCGGCTTTAGTCATGAGAAATACACTCAGAAACTGGGTTTCACCAGCGTCGGGTGTCGGGTGTCCTATGTACTTCGTAAATCATAGGGATTTTTGAGTTGGCCTGCCGATAAAGAAGGAAGTTAACTTCTCAGTCTTGGACGCGCAGGAATTAAGGTCATTATGTTTAATTTTTTCCTCTTAAGCTTTCTATTATCGATCCCTGCCTTCTTTCTCGGCATTGTTAATCCGAAATGGGTGGCCGCACCAACCCGCAAGCGATCTATCGCGATGTACGGCGGGTTGATGGCGGCTTCGTTTGTGCTTGTTGGCGTCACCGCACCCCCTCCGTCTCAGGAAGTTTCGGTGGCGCTTCCGGCCCCAACCGATCCGCTAGTATCATCTCAAACCGCTAAGCCGTCAATGCTTTCGGCAGTGCAGACACGCAAGCCGGAGACTGTGAAAACGCCGACACCAACACCGAAACCTGCAATTTCTGCTCCCGCACCTGCACTTGCCAAACCAGAGCCCGATCGCAAATTGCCATCTTCAGTCAAATCTGTTGAACGAACCGCAGAGATAGCTCTTGATGCACAGCAGCCAAAGGAAGATATCAAGAAAGTGATCTACGAGTCTTCTAAACTCAAGGTTAAAAGTGTCGATTTTCCCAGTTGCGTTAACTCGGATTGCAACTGTTCTGACTTTGCGACTCAAGCCCAAGCGCAGCGAGTGTTAGAGGCATATCCGGGCGATCCGTTTAAGCTCGATCGAGATAAAGACTCGATCGCTTGTGAAACGCTACCTTAGATTTGCTGTGCCCAAACCTGCGGTTAAGGCTTTGGATTTTTTCGGTGATTGTACTGATTTGAAGAGGGAAATCGATCGGCTAACATTGGGAAATAGTTGAGCTTGCAATGTTGGTGCATCTATGACTTACAGCTTGAGAATTGTCGATTTGCCGACGAGTGAACGGCCGCGGGAGCGACTGATGGCCGGTGGCCCGAAAAGTTTGGCTACTGCGGAATTGATTGCGATTCTGCTCGGTACTGGTCAGGGAAAAGGTAAACTTTCGGCCGTCGGGCTGGGACAGTATATTTTAAATCAGTTGAGCCAGCATTCCCGTGACCCTCTGGCTGTGCTGCGTAGTATTAGCGTGCAGGAGTTGACGCAGATTCACGGGATTGGGCCTGCTAAGGCTACTTCGATTTTGGCTGCGGTGGAGTTGGGGAAGCGGGTGTTTCAGTCGCGCCCGCCGGATATGGCGGTGGTTGACTCTCCCCAAGCGGCGGCGGATGCGCTAAGTCAGGATTTGATGTGGCAGTCTCAGGAACGTTTTGCTGTGGTGCTGCTGGATGTGAAGAATCGGCTGCTGGGAACTCAGGTAATTACGATCGGCACAGCTACGGAAACTTTAGCTCATCCCAGGGACATTTTTCGGGAGATCATTCGTCAAGGGGCGACACGGGCGATTATCTCGCACAATCACCCATCGGGGAGTGTGGAACCGAGCCCGGAGGATATTGCTTTGACGCGACAGTTGCTGGCGGGAGCGCAGTTTTTGTCGATTCCGCTGCTGGATCATTTGATTTTAGGAAATGGCGATTTTCGCAGCTTGCGGCAGACTACAACGCTTTGGGAGGAGTATCCCCAAGGCGATTGAACTCTTATACTTAACTAATTCCATTACTATGATTAGTTATTTGTATCTTTGGGCTGTCCGATGGCTGAATCAGCCGTCAGAGCGGGCAAATTTTCTGGCTGGAGTCCCGCGCGACACTGTGTTTTGGCTGAATGTCGTTGCTGATACTTAGTTTCGATCGCAACTCGGTTAGTCTAGTATAAGTAAGCTGAAGAGGTCGCTAATCCGATTTTTTTAAAGCATACTAAACGTATAATGAACCAGCACCTAAATACCTAATTACTAAGAAATTATGAAATTGGGTATAAAATACACGGCGTGGTGATAGGAGAACAACTGTGTTTCTGAGACTTGCAGAACAACACCGTAAATTCGTCCAAGATTTGGTAATGAACCTTCAGGCTTTGGCGATCGTGCTAGAGCGTAGGGGTTATCTGGCATCCTGCTATACTTGCGGGGGTCAGATGAACAGTGCCTCATTTATGGTCAGTTTGACGGACAACCATCTGATTCGATTTTTAGTGTCAGATTACGGAATTACTTGGACTGAGATGCGGGACGATCGCGAACTGATGAAACTTGAAGGTGCAGAGGCGATTAGTCAGTTACAAGAACTGGCAAATCTCGTAAAGTATCAAATCCAACCTTCGGAAGCTACTTTAGCGACGGCGCAGAGAGTTTAGCGATTGCACGGTTCCTCAAACGGCTAAGCGTGAAAATCGGTGCTTGTCTGCTACAACGGAATCCCCAGCGATTGAGTTGAGAGGATTCGCGGGTTGCGGCACGGCGATGGCTGCTCAATAGATCAGGGTGCTTTCAAGGTGTTTTAAGACGCTCAGTTAAGCGCTCAGTCGATCGAACTCCCATCGGTCAGACAGCATACTTTATGCAAAAAGTGTCAAACTTGGAACCTCTATTTTTTTGGCAGTAGTTGATTCTCCCTTGAGATCGATTGGCAAAATGTAGAAGTTGCACTGCTCGTGGCTGCGATGTTAATTTCTAGCTTTGGCATTCAAAAGTCAAGGAATTGAAATTAACTTTGAGTAGGTAGATAATTTTTAACATCCAGAGTGAGGATGAGGCTGTGAAGATTGGGCGAAAAGCCGCCCCGGAGTGTGACGTGCAGGCGAATTACGTTTATTTTTGCTTTGCGATTTAGCGGATCAAGCTAACAACTAACTTGAAACAGCATCACTGCTGTAAAAATCTCACAGCCGGCTTTAGCCGGCTAAGTTTTGTGTAAATATAGGCTTGTGAGAAATGTTTTGCAGTCAGGTTAAGCGGCTCTTTGAAGTGTGCGATCGCAGTTGCCATACTAAGTATTTTATAATATTTTAATAATTAGTCCGAAAAATTTTATCGCCAAGCTGGGAATCAAAATCAAATGGTGAATGTAAGCGAAGTTCTAGAACCCATCGCCAGCCAATTTCGCAGTCTGGGAATTCCCGAACCGATTACCCATTGGGGACATCCTGTCATGATGGGGATTGTGGTAGTGGCAATGGGCAGTTTCGTCGGGTATACGGGATGGCAGGGACGTTTGGCTGCCGATAAGGATGTCGCGCTCAAAAGTCGATCGGATCACCGTAAGCTTGCACCCTGGATGTTTCTGTTTCTAGCTTTGGGCTATACAGGTGGCTTATTGTCGCTGGTAATGCAGCACCAGCCTGTTATGGAAAGCCCGCATTTTTGGACAGGTTCAGGAGTGCTGGTTTTGCTGGCTGTTGGTAGCTTGATTTCACTGACGGGTTTTGGGGGCAATAAGCTAGCACTGCGCGCGGTTCACGCTTATTTGGGTACGACGGCTTTAGCACTTATGTTGCTGCACGCGGCTTTCGGTTTAAAATTGGGTTTGTCTATTTAAGGTAGTACCAGTTTTTTTGTGAATATCAGTTGGTAGGGTGTGCAGTGCGCACCGGTTAAGTTTGAGCAGTGCCAGAGATCCCGGTTGACTAAGTTTGAGTATCTTAGACTTGAATTGCATCAATCTTTGATTGATAGAGCAACCGCAGATGCAAGGCAGATCAACGGAGATAAACGCAGATAATTTTAAGATACGATAGCGAGTGAATGCAATTTTGTCTCTTGATTCTAAACCAATATCAAAGGCAGCTTGGTTTGGAATCAAAGCACTGATACTTGCTCAATCAGTGCGGTGTACATTGTCAGAAAAAGTTAACCGGTGCGCAGTACACACCCTACAAACTCAACTTTCCTGTCTTCTTCCATACTTGTTAATTAATTAATGAATCAAGCAACGGGTGTCATTTTCTGTCTTGCATACATTGTAGGATTGATTTCTACAGGGGTTTCTTGGGGTAGATACGGGATACTTGCTGTGGGAATATCGGCCGCAGTCGCTATGCCTAAACTGTTGTTAAAGTATACTAGGAATTCTCTCAAAACTACTAAGAAAAGACGCAGCAGAACTAAAGAAAATGTTGTTGCAGAACCCTTAGAGACGAGGGAAGAATTGAGTTTGCTGGAGAGGCTGCCGAGAGCGAAATGGGTGTGGGCAGTGGCGGGTTTGACGGCATTTCTCGCTAGCTTTTATTTGGCAGTTCGATCGCCCCAACCGGCAATTAATGACATCAGCAAGTTGATTCCCGTTGGTGGAAATACTCAAGAAGTAGCGGTGACAGTTCGCGGTAGAGTTGTCAGTACACCCCGATTAACTCGATCGGGTCGATCGCAATTTTGGTTAGAAACAGATTTAGTGAGCGAAATCAACGGCGGCGAGGGAGGAGTAATCGTCAACCGCGAAGTATCCGGCAAACTCTACGTGACAGTGCCTCTGCTGCAAGCAACTGGCTTGTACGCAGATAATACGATCGCAGTTGTGGGTTCGTTGTACAAACCGCAGCCGCCCTCAAATCCGGGGGCTTTTGATTTTAAAGCATATTTAGCCAGAGAAGGGGCTTTTGTAGGGCTCAAAGGGCGTCAGATTGACTGGAAGAGAGAAAATGCGATCGCGGATGTCAATCGAGGTAACAGCAAAACGATTGGTTTGTGGGATGCCAGCGGGATGCAGCCATCGAAAATTCAAGCGATGCGACAGCGGATCGTGCGATCGCAGTTATCGCAGTTGGATGTTCCTGAAGGGCCGTTGATTAGTGCGATCGCCCTGGGCAAACAAGCAGTAGATTTACCTTACAACATCCGCGACTCTTTTGTGCAGGCTGGATTGGCCCACGCGATCGCAGCTTCCGGCACTCAAGTTTCGATGGTTTTGGCTTTAGTTATAGCTTTAACTAGGCGTTTTTCCAAACAGTTACAATTTGGCTTTGGCGTCGGTGCTTTATTTTTACTCGTGGGATTAACAGGCTTTGAAGCTTCAATCTGCCGCGCCGCCTTGATGGGATTTGGCACACTATTTGCTTTGGTACTAAGTCGCGAAGTTAAGCCATTAGGATTGTTGTTAATCGCTGCTACTATTTTACTGCTAGTTAACCCTTTGTGGATTTGGGATTTAGGTTTTCAACTGAGTTTTTTGGCGACTTTGGGATTAGTGGTGACAGCACCGCCGCTGATGGCAAAGTTGGATTGGATGCCGCCTGCGATCGCTTCGATTTTGGTGATTCCGATCGCCGCTTCAGTTTGGGTACTACCGCTGCTACTTTACGTTTTTAGCGTGGTATCACCTTACAGCATTTTAGTCAATATTATTGCGGCTCCTTTGTTGTGGATTTTGAGTATTGGTGGGATGGTTAGCGCTTTAGCTGGATTGATTTTTCCGCCGGCTGGTAGTGTTTTAGTGCAAGTGTTGGAGTATCCGGCAAAGTGGTTAATTGCGATCGCCCAATATTTTTCGCAATTGCCCGGTAATTCGGTAGCTGTCGGTCAAGTATCGGTGTTTCAGCTAATCGCCCTTTATAGTTTAATCTGCTGGGTTTGGCTGGGGGGAAGTTCGGCAACGGATTCTGTAGCGGATTTAACGGATGTCAGTTCGGCAACGAGCAATGTACGGGATTTAACGGATGTAACGGATAGAAGGAGGAAGCAGGAAAAAAGAGGGAAACAGGAAGTAGGAAGGAAGAAAAACCAGGGAAAAGGGAAAGGGAAACAGGGGAAAAACAGAGTTGTTTCGCTGCCGAGTTTTTCTGCGGCTTGGATTTTACCGCTGGCGCTTGTGATGGGAATTGCGATCGTAGTTTTGCCAGCTTGGCACGTTCAATCATCTTTGTTTCAAGTTACTTTACTGGCGACATCTGACGAACCAGTTTTGGTAATTCAAGATCAGGGAAAAGTGGCGCTAATTAATAGCGGTGATGAAAGTACCGTCAGGTTTACAGTGTTACCTTTTTTGCAGCAGCAAGGAGTTAATTCTGTGAATTTTGCGATCGCGACTCACGGTCATTTAGGTTTGAGCGGTGGTTGGGGAAAATTACTAGAACGCTTGCCAATTAAAGCATTTTATGATAATAACGCTCCCAAACAAATTAACCGCGGCAACAATCAAGAATTGATGACGGCTGTACAATCTCGCCAAGGCGTTTACTTTCCTTTAGAAACTAACAGCAAAATTGATCTGGGTTCGACGCGGTTGCAGTTCGTGGATGCGGAAATCCCGGTGGTAGAATTGCTGGTGGGCGCGCGTACTTGGTTGCTTGTCGGTGACATGACACCGGAAGCACAAAGTATGTTATCAAAGAGATTGGCAGCAACGGGAACATTGAAACGGACACAAGTGCTGTTGTGGTCGGGAAAACCCCTGACAGCGGAGTTATTGGGTGCAGTTGGGCCGCAGGTGGCGATCGCCTCTGCGAATGAAATCGACCCAGAAACCGCAGCCCAACTGCGCCAAACCAAAACCCAGATTTTCTGGACAGGGCGCGACGGAGCCCTTCAGTGGACGCCATCCGGGGGATTTAAGACGACTCTGGAATCTGAAGAAAATCAAACTTCTTTTTTATAAAAGATTTACAATGTGCCACACTGTGCGGTAAGCTAATTTTAGCTGGTGTCTAATCGTCAATTGGAGAGGTGGCAGAGCGGTTGAATGCGGTAGTCTCGAAAACTACTTTAGGGCGACCTAACGTGGGTTCAAATCCCACCCTCTCCGTACATTTAGGAATCAAGTACCAAGCGCGCATCTTATTCATGTAGGGTGGGCGTTTTGTGTATTACCCAAACTTGAGCGTAGGGTGTGCTTTGTCAACCCTGTCAAGGTGTTTGCTGAGCTTGGATAAAAGCCTCTCAAACACTTAAAATATCCTAGTTTGTAGGGTGCGCATTGCGCACCGGCTCATCTTGTAACGTGCGTCAAAAAGCATTGAAAAAGTCAACCAGTACGCCTTTCGATGGGTATCAAAGTCAACCGGTGCGCAGTGCACACCCTACAATTGGCTACAATTGACCCATCTAGATGCAGAACCGATGCAAAATAGATGGTCTATAATGAGAACTGTTATCATTCGCAAAATAGCAATTCTCCATGCAAGGGAACTCTGAAGCTACGCCGCCCCAAATTGATTTAGCTTTCATCGGTGCTGGGCCCCACGCCCTGACTCTCGCAGCACATATATTGAAAAAACGCAACAGCCTCCGGGATAAACTTTTAGCATTCGATCCGAGCGGCGAATGGCTGAGTCAGTGGCGGAGGCAATTTGCAGCTTTAGAAATTGGGCATTTGCGATCGCCCGCAGTGCACCACCCAGATCCCAACCCTTACGAATTGCGGAGGTTTGCCGAAAATCGCTCCTCGGAATTGTTTCCCCCCTACGATTTGCCGGGAAGTCGGTTATTTGAGGAATTCTGTGCTGACACAGTTAAAAAGTGGCAATTGGGCGATCGAGTGATCAAAGCAAAAGTTACCCGCATTCAGCCGAAATCCGGCCGTTTCCGCCTGTGGTTTGAAGACGGAAAAAGTGCGATCGCCCGCCGAGTAATTGTCGCCGCCGGAAGTGGAAAATCCCATGTACCAGACTGGACAAATCAAATTCAAACACAGCATCCACGCGAAAGAATTTGCCACTCGCATCAAGTAGATTTGCGAACTTTGCAATTGCCAGGAGAACAAATATTGATTGTTGGCGGCGGACTAACCAGCGGACATTTAGCAGTAGGAGCAATTGCCAGAGGAGCAAAAGTTCTGTTAATGACGAGGCGCTATTTCCAAGAAAAACTATTTGATGCCGAAGCCGGTTGGTTGGGGCCAAAATACCTCAAGGGATTTGAGGCCGAACCTGATTGTCACAAACGTTGGGAAACCATTCAACAAGCTCGCAACGGTGGCTCGATGACACCGGAAATTATGACACAGTTGCGCAGGCTTTCCCACAGCCAAAAACTGACATTTCACGAACAGTGCGAAGTTGTTGCTGTTCGGTGGGAAAATAACAGATGGACTGTTGATTGTAGCGGTGGGGAAACGTTATTTGTCGATCGCATTTGGCTAGCAACTGGCACTAAATTAGATATTACAGCCGAGCCTTTGTTCGCAGAAATACTAGAAACGCATCCGATTGAAATAGTCAAAGGTTTGCCAGTATTGGACAAACACCTGCGTTGGCCCGGATGCGAATTATTTGTAACTGGTGGTTTAGCAGCGCTGCAAGTTGGCCCAGTGGCGAGAAACCTTTCTGGGGCTAGAATGGCGTGCGATCGCATTGTACCAGCGATCGTTAAATCCAGCGTTGCACTCTCGCCCGCAATAATTAGAACAACAGCTTAACTATTGCAACTTAACAGCAGCCCGCTGAATTGGCAGAACTTCATCCAATGTCAATTCGCGATCGGCTGTTAAGTGACTCGAACAGCAAATCGTGCTGAAATAAAGAGGACGACCGACAACTTGAGAAAAATGCTGTTCCAAAAGTAAGCGAGAAGTGATATCGCCCAACAACTCGGAAATATCCTTTGTCAATTGTTCAGTATCATCGCGGTGAGTAATTCTGAACAGAAAAGGCGTTTTACCGATCGACTTTTTAATTTCCGCATCAAACTCGTCATCTTTCCCAGCAATAAAAGCCCAAGCCTGATGTGTCAAAAAACTCCAAGCTTCTGGAAACATCTCGCGAATTTTTTCCAGGGGATTTCCCGTTTCGTAAACCAAAGTAGCAGTTTTGCAATCCATGAATCTGACCTCGGGTAGTAGTAGTGTATCTCGACTGTGTTTCAAGTTTTGATATTGGTAATCATATTCATAGTTAACCACTAAATCAAGGGGCAGTAACGGCTTTCAAAAATAGGACTTACGCACCAAATCAAAGAAACCGGGTTTTTCACCGTTTTTGCGGGCTGTAACGCGTCTTCTCAGCAAAAAAACCCGGTTTCTGAACACCCGCGCCCGATGCCCGATTCCCAATTCCCAATTCCCAATTCCCAAAAACTATCTTTTCCAATACCTGCGCCAGTGAAACAAATTCTCCCATAAATTCTGCATAAAAGTATTACTGCGTACGCGCTGCGACTCCCAAATGGCAGCAGTTTGACCGTTAATTGCCGAAAAACTTGACCAAATATAAGGAAGTTCCGCGATCGCCTCAACTTTCATTCCGTGACGCACAGCCAGGGCGATCGCATGAATCAACTCAGCAGCTTGCGGGCCCACAATACTTGCTCCCAAAATCTCCCCGTTGCGACGCCCGACAATCTTACAAAAACCACTTGTCTCACCACACATTTGAGCTCTTTCAACATTCTTAAAATATTCCCGACTAATAATAATATCATCTCCAAAACGGCGTCTTGCTTGCGCTTCAGTCAAACCAACCCTAGCCAACTGCGGATCTGAAAAAATCGCCCAAGGAATTCCGCGATAATCTATTTGAAACATTGGCAAAAACAAAGCATTTTTCACAGCAACCGTAGCTTCGCAATTAGCGATGTGAGGGAACGAATAACCCCCAGCAACATCACCGATCGCGTAAATGCGAGAATTAGTTGTTTGCAGCTTGTCATTTAAAATCAACCGTCGATCGTCGAATTTCACCCTAACTGCTTCGAGATTTAAAGATCCAAAATTGTGTCGGCGGCCAGCGGCGAGAAAAATCTCCTCAGCTTCGATCGCCGTACGCCCAGCTTGAATCCATTTTTTACCATCAATCACCCGAGCTTGAGTCACCTCAGTAGCAGTCAAAATCCGCACTCCTTCCGCTTCCATTGCAGCTTGAACCAAGCCAGCAGCTTCTCGGTCTTCTTTCGCCAAAATGTGCGCTCCCTTCACCACAAGCGTCACAGCCACCCCTAATCGAGCCATAGTTTGAGCGACTTCGACACCGCTAGGATCGCCACCGATTACAGCCAAACTTTGAGGTAATTGTGGAAGTTTAAGCAATTGGGGGACAGTTTCCGAAGTAAAAAAGCTAGCAGCAGAAAGTCCTTCAATATTCGGAATTGCAGGCAAAGTTGGACAAGCTAACAAGTAAGAAAGCGATCGCAATTTTCGATCGCCCACCACAAAAGCCAAATCCGGTTTCCTAACAAACTCGCCATCGCCAAAAATAACATCGACACCGCGAGCAGCCAAAACGTCAAGAGAATCAATTTCTGACAAATTAGCCACAACACCCTCGGCCCATTTCAGCACCCCGTCAAACCGCAATTCGATCGGCTTTTCTGAGTTAGCCACTTCCCGCAGCACTCCCAATTGCTGGCGGCCAATTTGCTGGGAAAAACGAGCAGCCTCGCTCAAAATTTGGGTGTATCTCAACCCAAGGTCGATCGACTCTTTCTCCCCAGTCGGCAAATCTTGCGAATTAGTTAGCGGTTCCACCAAAGCAACGCGAGCCGGAAAATTAGTCGCAGTCAAAGCAGCATAGCGTCCGGCCGCAGTTCCACCAATAATCACTAAATCATAATCAAGCATAAATAAATTTGTTATTGGTTAGTTGTTATTGGTTAGTTGTTATTGGTTAGTTGTTATTGGTTAGTTGTTATTGGTTAGTTGTTATTGGTTAGTTGTTATTGGTTAGTTGTTATTGGTTAGTTGTTATGTCAAATCCGGTAGCATCGGAATTAATATTACCAGAAATCAGGAGACGGCGAGTGCCCATTAGTGTCAACTTAAGGTCAAACCCAGTCAGAGACTGTTGTTTGACTATTAAATCTAGATCCCCCCTAACCCCCCTTAAGAAGGGGGGGACAAGAATCTTCTCAAAGTCCCCCTTCTTAAGGGGGATTTAGGGGGATCTGATTTCGGATAAAATCGAGATTTTTCAGTAGTTCCAGGCTTAAGTTGACACTCCTTGGGCAGTGCCGTGTCCCTACAATTAATCTGGCGCGCCAGAAACCGCACGTGCAGTCTCGTCTATGTCATAAGGAGTGTAACCGGAATTGATATTAGTTGTTATTAACAGACAACAGACAACAGACAACAGTCAACAGACATCTGCAAGTCCAGAAATCAGTCGCAGATTGTCCGCTCTAGAGCGCACGGCTACCCGAAAAAACCGATCGCCCAACTCAGGAAAACTCAAACAATCCCGAATCAAAATCCGGTGACGTTCCAACAGAGTTTTTTGAATCAGAGAAACCGAGATTGACGACTCAACTAACAAGAAATTAGCCGCACCGGGAAACGGCCGCAAACCAGGTAAATTAGCCAAACCATCAAATAACTCTTGGCGAGCCACAGGTAGCCAATCCCAGGTTTGTTGCTCAAAAACAGTATCTCGCACCACAGCAGCAGCCGCCGCCGCAGCCAAAGTATTCACAGGCCAAGGATCGCGCTGCAACTGCCAGCGGCGGAGGATATCGGGATGCCCGAGCGCACAACCCATCCGCAGTCCCGGCAGAGAATAGAATTTAGTGAGCGATCGTAAAATCACCAAATTCGGAAATTCCTCAACCTCCGCGATCAAACTTTCCTGCTCAGACGGCGGTAGGAAGTCCATAAAGGCCTCATCTACCACCACCAAAGCCAACGCATCCAAATAAGGCCGTATCGCCTGTCTACCGAACAGCAAACCCGTAGGATTGTGCGGGTTGTTCAGTAGCAAACCTCGATCGGCATTAACCAGAGGAACTGGGAGAGACAAAACAGGGGAGACAAAGGAACGGTTAAAAACCGACAAATTATCCGTTACTAATTCATTCTCAATTACTTGTTTAGGCACTGGCAAAATGCCTGTTACACCAGAAAATTCATCTGTTGTGGAATCGGCATCTTGCCCGTTTTTGAGCATGGTGCAAGATGTGAGATCCAAAGGACAATCCAGCACCTGCGCGCCGAAAGCCAAAAGAGCTCGCGAGTAATCGCCAAAAGCCGGAGTGACCAAATAAGTCGCCTCCAGCTTCGACAAATCAAGAGCCGCCCAAGTCAACAATTCCGCCGAACCATTCCCCGGCAAAATCCAATCCGGGTCAACATTCAAAGCCTCACCCAAAGCAGCCCTCAGCTCTCCATAATCCGGGTCTGGGTAAGCCGTCAGACTGCTTAGGTGCGATCGAATCGCATCAAGAGCCGACTCAGGAGGGCCCAAAGGACTGATACTCGCAGAAAAATCGAGAATAGCAGCAGCAGGGCAGCCCGCCAATGTGGCTGCCCAAGCTAAGTTCCCTCCGTGTACAGGTCTAATCAACGCTCAGTTCACCAATTAAATTTTGGGTTCTTTCGGCGGTGCAACTCTGTCCTTGAACAGCTTGCCTGCGGAAAATGCAGGAACTCTAGTTGCCGGAATTTCCATCTTGTCACCAGTCTTGGGATTGCGACCCTCCCGGGCCTTGCGTTCCCGCGACTCAAACGAGCCAAAACCAACCAGGGTCACTTTGTCGCCTTCGGAGACAGCTTCCATGATTGATTCCAAGGCTGCACTCAAAACAGCATCTGCCTGTTTTTTCGTGACGCTAGCCTTTTCCGCCACTGCATCAACTAATTCACCTTTATTCATTGCGCACTCCTTCTGGGTTTGCAAAACACGTTACATCGACTTAGTTCAACTATGAGCTGTGAGTTATCAACCGCATTGGAGTTTGGGTTTGGAGGTTTCGGTAGTTCCCGATCGCTCCCGTCCGCTTCTCCAATTAAGAACTCCTGCTGGATACTAATTACCCAAGGGTAATTGGTCAGAAAAGGAATTTTTGTTGCTAATTGCTGAAAACCCGACAGCATCTAATTTTCACTGCATTATTCTAAAGTCTTGCCGACCCTTATGGATCGGTGGAACCTTTAATTTATATGGAACTTGCCAACTTTTTTAATTAATACCCAAATTTAGGTAAAAAAAACCACCTCAGAGAGCAAATTTCTCGCCGGGAGTGGCTTTGAAATCGGAGTAAAAGGAAAAACCGAAAGAAGAAAATGTCATTTGTCAAGGGCTAAAGCAAAAATTTTTTCTGTCTCCTCTTTTTTTCCACCCGTGTAGCAGGGCTGTTTTATGATCCCGAAGGCCGCCAGGGACTTAAGTCCCTGTCTCATAGCTGAAGTCGTCTGAAGACGACTGAAAGAGTCACTTATAGTTTTTTTGCAGGACTAATGAGTTCTTTAGTCCTCTTTTAGAGGACTTTCGCTATGAGACAGGGGTTTCAACCCCTGTCGGACTGTGGGACTGCCAACCGTCAACGGTCAACTGACTATTGCCTCGGTTGAACTGGTTGATTCCGCTGCAAGAGTTGGCGGGCGTCGGGACTGATGTTGTTTTGGTAGCCAAAGTTCGATCGATCGCTATCATCCAAAATCTGCGGAGTCAGCAATACAATCACCTCCGCCCGCTGGTTAGTCTTAGTGGTTCTCCTGAACAGCGAACCGATAATCGGCAAATCTCCCAAAATCGGGATTTTGCTCGCTTCAATCTGTTCTTGGTCGCTGATAATCCCCGAAACAATCAAAGTCTGACCGTCCCGCAGGCGAATTAGCCCCGATTGCAACGATCGCTCGGCCAGCAGCCTGATCTGATTGGTATTCCCGTCAGTGGTCAGGTTTTGAACGGGGCCCACCGCCCTGATAATCGGGTTCACCCGCATAGAGACAAAGCCATTATCGTCAATCCGCTCAACTGACACCCCCAACTGCAAACCGGCCCTATCCTTCACGGCTGTCACCGTTCTGGTAGTTTGATTTGCCGTTGACTGCGATGTCGAGGTGATGTTACTGATCACCTCTTGAGTAATATTCACATTCGCCGTTTCTCCTTCTTGAACCACCAGAGTCGGATCGGTCAGGATTTTGGCATTGTTGGTGAGAATATTTGCCTGCAACGCCGACAAGAACCTCCTCGGATATTGCAACAGCGGGAACAGGGCGAAAGTCGCATCTCCGATAGAGGTTAGGGCTCCAGTGGTTAAGTCTCTGGTAAACGGCGTGTAATTACTAACCCCAACTGCCGTGGGGTTATTCGTAATCGGCGCTGTCGGCTGGACGAACAACCCGCCACCCGGTGATGTCAGCGGCACGTTGATTAAATTGCCCCTCGGATCGTAGAAAGGTGCCCTGTTGGGAATCGGAATGTCTCGGTTGTTGACAATCGGCGGATTAGCTATGCCATCCCTGACAGCATCCCTGCCAGGAGGATTGATGCCGCCAAAATTGAGAGTTGCTGCTCCGCCGTCATTGGAGAAGAAATTGTTATTAATTCCGAAAGAGAAACTGCTGCTACTGGTGTTGTTTCCCGTCAAGTTGATATCGATCACCTTGACGTTGACAGCCACTTGACGGCGACGTAAATCTAGCTGAGTCAAGAAAGCTACCGCAATATCAACTTTGCGCGGGTCGCCCACCAAAGTGATCGAATTGAGTCGAGAATCCGCCAGCACCGACAGTCCCCTCAGCAAGAGCGGCCCGCTGCCATCTTTGGCACCGATCGCCTTAATGTCCGGTTCCCGAATTTCCACATCCCGCGCCGTATTTCCCTGGCCCACAGTTTGGATAGTCACCCGAGTAATCGGCAGTTGAGTTTCCGCACCTTGAGCGCTCAAAAAGTTAGCTGCATCAGTCGATCGAACTTGATTGAGTCGCAGAGTCCGAACGATAATATTGCGGGAGTCGAGAGGCAAATTAGCGCCCACAAAAATCGTCCGCCCAACGCGGTTCGCTTGCAGCCCGCTAATCCGCAGCACGTAATTAAAAACATCTTGCACCGACTCATTTTCGATGTCCAAGGAAATCTTCGGCCCTTCATCGGCACCTGCCACTCCCGGAGCAGCCGCCGGCTGGCCCGGTTGACCTGGAGCAGCGCCACCGCCTGTAAAAGCAATGTTCAGTCCCGCAGCCCGCGCCAGCAGAGCTAAAACGTCACGGACTGGGGCATCGCGCAGCACCAAGCGGGGGATGCGTTCTCCCGAACTCAGTTCAATATTTCCCGCCGCCGGGGCGATGTTAGATACGGAGATATCTCCCAAGGGTGGAGGTACGGCCCGCGACTGGAAAGGCGGAGCCTGATTTGTCTGAGATTGAATTTCGCTGGGGAGGGGCGCGCGATCGTTCCTAGTGACAGTAACTTCGGGATTTGGCAGCATCACGCCTGGGGTTTGCGTGCGGACTTGGGGAGCCGGCCGGGGAGAATTTTGTGTTTGGCTCAGCGGCAGTCCCGGAGGCGGCGGGGGCGCAGCTTGGGCAATTTGGGCTTGGTTCGACTGCACATTAGACTGCGCAGTCCCACCCTGTCCAGCAACGTTCAGGACGATGCTTTGGCCTTGTCCCGGAACAATTTGTCCGTTGGGTACTCCGTTGGTGCCCGCTACTACAATGCGGATGCTGTTGGCGTCTACTTGGGTGACTTGTACCGAGGAAATGCCCGGAGCTGGGTTATCTTGCCGGAAGCTGTTGCCTTGGGGCAAGCGGAGCTGGGTGTTGATGATTGTGGCTTGGTAAGTATTGCCGTTGTTGATGGCGAAAACTTGCGGGCGATCGCCCTTTTCGGTAGCCAGCACAATCTTTACGCCATTATTGGCTTGACTTACCTGCACTCCTGTGACTTGAGTGGGAGCTGCTGAGACTGGCGCTTGAGCGATCAATGCGATCGCCGCGCTGCTCAAGAGTCCTACACTTAACCGTAGATGCTGTTTCACGTTCTCTCCTCAACTACACTGGTTTATTTGTTTTTCGCAGTCAGTTTAGAAGCTCGCAACTAAACTGACGGAAAGCTTCTCAATTCGAGTCTCTTTTGAAGGGAGAAGTTAGAAGAAATTCGGTAGCAGGCTAAATTTTAAATTGCCCTATAAAAAACTAATTTTTTTCTGGCATTCATAATTCTTGTTGATTCTACCTTCTATCTTCTAGCTTCTGCCCTGACTATTCTGCTGAAACAGCGACTTTCAAACAATCGTTAATGTCAGCAAAAATCCGGCTATTTAGCAGTAGGACTTGGAGCTGGAGTTGCCGGAGCAGCAAGACTCGGAGCAGGAGTTGGCGGTTTTTCTACTTCCTTCAAGGGCAGCAGCGCGTGTAAATCAAAAGCCGTTTTGATTTTAGTTGGTGGCTGCTCCACAGCGACTATTTTTCCTTTCAAAAAATCGACTTCCGGTGGCTGAGTTGATGCGAGCAATTCAGATTTTAAATTTCTCACTACCAACAGCGACTGCATCAACTCCAAGTTACGCATAAAATTGCGGGTTTGAGCGAAATTGCCTTCAAACTCTACCTTATATTTTTTGCGTCTGAGCTTGCCAACCAAGGACTGACCAAAGGAGGTATCCGCCAGAATATCTGGGTCTGGAGCTCCCGGCACAGGTGCCGCTCCTGCTACCGGGACATCCGGCTCAAATTTGAGCAGTTTAGCCTTGAGTTCGTCTCCTGAAACGCCAGCGTTGATTCTATTAACCAGTTGGTTTATGTCAAGCAGTAGCGTGGTAGCGCCTGCGTCGCTGGCAAACATTGCCGTCACATTCGCCCGTCGCTGTTTTGCTTCTTCTTGCTTTGCTTCTGCTTCTGCCTTTTTTTGAATTTGAGCTTGCAGTTGAATTTGTGTTTGCTTGCTTTCAGTAATTTTTTGCTTGATTTCGCTGGCTTTTTGGTATTCTGGCAGTACAAACTGGTAGCAAAGGCCACCGGCAATGACGAGGCCGACAACTGCGATGCCTATTGCTAGGACTTGGGGTGTCAGCTTAATGCCGAATATTTCAGTCCCTGACTCTTCTGCTTGTCCCCCACTGGGAATAAACTCATTTGCTGCTGTCATGGTTTTTTCACCTCTGCTTGTTGTGGTTCTAGCACTCCTTTTTCTTGAAGCGTTTCTATCCGTATTGCTAGCCCGTCGGCTTGCTTGCTACGCAGCTCGGAGAGCAACTGGGAAGCCCCAGTTGGGCTGAGCGTTGTTTCAATCTTATAGTCCACCACCGGCCGAGGTTTGGGAACTTCTGTTGCTGATGCGCCTTGGTTGCGCACTCGGAATGGTGTGGCGTCTTTTAATGTAGCCGCTATTAATCTGGTATTGCTGTTGAGGAAGAAAGGAGAGCGCTCGATTAGCAGCATAAAATCGTTAACTTGAGCAAATGTACTGGCATTGCCTGAAATTTGTACTCTTGCCGCCTGCGGGACGACTGGTGGGGGAACAGCAACAGGGGTAGGGGCGGGGCTGGCTGGGGATGGACTCGCTCCAGGGGAGGCGGCGGGAGTTGCGGCAGGCGGTGGTGGTGGTGGTGCAACGGGGGCGGGACTGGGGTCTATTTGCTCAATTTTGGCAATTTGTACTCCGGTAGGAGTGCGGGCGCTGATGTCTTGCAGCATCGCCGACCAAGGTTTGATTTGGTCGAATACTCCGGCTAATGCTTTGTATTCGGCTGTAACTTTGTCGGTTTCGGTGTTGATGGCTTTGATGACGTTGGCTTGAGTGGTTAACTTTGCCAATTCTTGCTCGATGGCTGCTTGTTCTCCAGCCAACTTGGTATTTTCGCCCGTCGCCCACCACCAGGCCCCCATGACTAGGGCATTGAGGCCGAAGGCAAAGAGCAGCGCCCCAATCATGGCACTCTGATCCTGGATTCCACCGGAACTCTTTCTACCTGGGCTTTTGGCTGCTGTGACGGGTTTGTAGTCGGGACGGTCGTTGAGAAAATTAATATCTAGGCTGTACATGGCTTCACTCGATTTTAGATTTAAATTTGAAATTTTAGATTTTAGACAGAGCGCCAGATTTCTGGTACAAGTGAAGGATTTATTTAGGGAAGAAAAAAATAACTTTCTGCCTTCTACCGAAGGAAGGGGCTGCTTCTGTCTCCGATATTCTACATTTTACCTTCTACTTTTTTCTACCTCGAATATTTTACCTCCTGCCTTCTGCCTGATTGTTTGGGAAGAGATTGTTGTGGCTTTTACCTAAAATTCTCAAATCGGTTTTTCTATCTAAAGCTGTTAGGTCAAAGCACTTCCCTCAGTCCTAAACCTAGGGCGACTCCTAAACCTGCTCGCTGTTCTGGGGTAATATCTTGGGTGATTTCGAGTCCTAGGGTTTCGATGGGATCGACTTGAGATGCGGGCAAGCTTAATCTTTGCATAAAAAATTCGTCTAGTTTGCCGATCGCCGCTCCAGGCCCAGCTAACAACAGTTGTGCGACTTCGAGTTCTTCGCTCTGGTTGAGATAAAAGTCTACTGAGCGTCGCAGTTCGTCTGCCAGTTCTCCCAATACTTTAATCATCGCATTTGTGCCTGGATTGGCGTCTCCCGACGCGCCCATTGTGTCTGTTACTGGCAGGGTCATGCCTTGCAGTTCGGTGGTGTCTCTGCTTGGTGGCAGGTTCATGGCTTGGTTGAGGGCGGTCTGGATTTGGTAAGTGCCGATCGGGATGGTACGGTTGAATTGAGGTATGCCGTCCACTACTATAGCTAACTCGGTGCTGTCAAATTCTATAGCGGTGAGAACTGCGGCCTCTTGGGACGAAAATTGTTGCAGTTGGTCTTTGAGGGTGCGGATCAGGGCAAAGCTGGTTACTTCTAGTACGTCTATATCCAGTCCGGCTTCTTTGAAGGTTTCGATGTATGTGTCGGTAACTTCTCTACGAGTTGCTACTAGCACAACTTGTACTTTTTCTACGCCGTCGTCATCTACAAATAAGCCAATTTTTTGATAGTCTACATCGGCGTCTTCCCTAGGAAATGGCAAGTACAGTCCTGCTTCTGCGTTCATGTAGTCCCGCAATTCTTCTTCGTTGAGTTCTGCGGGAACTGGAATTAAACGGATGACGGCTTCTCTACCAGGAATGGCTGTAGCTACGCGCTTGGCTTTAATTTTGTTTTCTGCCATGACGGCACGTATTAGTTCGGCAATTCCAGGCGGATCGACTATTTGCCCTTCTTGTACCATGTCTTCTGGAACTTCTATTGAAGCCAAAGTGGCTAGTTTTAATCCCTGAGTTTTCTTTTCGAGCTGAATGATGTTTATGCGGTCTGGGGCTATTTCGATCCCGATTCCTGGCTTGCGTTTGTCAAGTAGACCTTTAATCAAGTTAACCATGTGATTGGGTCGCGGGTAATTGCTATTTTTTTATTTTGTGGTTGGCTGGCCTGATTCAGCAACGCCGGGTGTTGGATAATTGGTTTCCAACTACCACAGGAGTGCTGTAATCTCGGTATCTTGCGGTAGCTGCGCGGAACTGTTTGTGTTCCACGATCGCCCGTTCCGATTTTATGCTATCCAATTTACTTGACAATAGCTATTCTGCTGAAAATGTCAACTAATTTTAGCTCGATCGACCGAAAAACCATTGATTCTACATCAAAACCGACTCTCTCTCTCGGGAGCCCGGGCACAAAACTCTGTTTCGGACTCGATGCTTTTTTCTCTAACGGTTCCCATGATTATCAAATTAAATTCTATGAAACGTAAATCTTGGCAACTGTTTGCTGTTTTTGGGCTGGTAGGGCTGCTGCTGACTGCGGTGGTGAGTTGTAGCAAGCCTGCTGTTAATTCCCAGACACAGAATTCGGCGGCGATCGAATTCTGGACTATGCAGCTACAACCTCAGTTTACTGACTATTTCAACCAGACGATCGCCGATTTTGAAGCGCAAAATCCGGGAGTGAAGGTGCGCTGGGTGGACGTTCCTTGGTCGGCGATGGAAAGTAAGATTTTGGGGGCAGTAGCGGCGAAAACTGCGCCGGATGTGGTAAATCTAAATCCTGATTTTGCTTCGCTGTTGGCGGGGCGCAATGCTTGGTTGGATTTGGACTCTCGGATTTCGGAGCAAGTGCGATCGACCTATTTGCCCAATATCTGGAAATCTGGTGTCCTCGATAGTAAAACTTTTGGCATTCCTTGGTATCTCACCACTGGGGTGACAATTTACAATACCGATTTGTTGAAAAAAGCTGGAATTACTAAGCCTCCTGCTACTTATGCAGAGTTAGCTCAAGTCGCGAAACAGGTGAAAGAGAAGACTGGAAAGTTTGCTTTTTTTGTAACTTTTGTACCGGAAGATTCGGGGGAAGTTTTGCAATCTTTGGTACAGATGGGTGTTACTTTGGTTGACGCTCAAGGGAAAGCGGCTTTTAATACCGATCGAGGTAAAGCTGCTTTTCAGTATTGGGTTGACTTATATAAGGGCGGATTTTTGCCAAAGGATGTTTTGGTTCAAGGCCATCGTCGGGCGATCGAACTTTATCAATCTGGGGATACAGCTTTGTTAGGTTCTGGGCCTCAGTTCTTAAAGGCGATCGCCGAGAATGCTCCTACTATAGGTAATGTTTCGGCTGTTGCACCTCAAATTACGGGTGAAAGTGGCAAGAAGACTGTAGCGGTGATGAATTTAGTTGTGCCTCGCGACAGTAAGCGCCCTGACGATGCGGTCAAATTTGCCTTGTTTGTGACTAATTCTCAGAATCAATTAGCTTTTGCGAAGGCGGCTAATGTTTTGCCTTCTACGGTTGAGACTTTGCAGGATGGTTATTTTAAAAGTGTAGCTGCTGATGCGACGGCGGGCGATCGGGCTCGGATTATCAGTGCTTCTGGGTTGACTTCGGCTGAGCTGTTGATTCCGCCTCTGAAGGATGTTAAGAAGTTGCAAAAGGCGATTTATGACAATTTGCAAGCGGCGATGTTGGGGGAGAAGTCGGTAGAGCAGGCTGTGGCTGATGCTGCTGTGGCTTGGGATCAAAGGTAGTTTTTAATTGAAGTTGGGGCGGAAATTATTTTGCTTTTCCCCCTTGCTTTCAATTTTGAATTGTCCAGTCTTCCTGCACTAAATCAGGCACTTGCGAAAAATCTCGGTAGTTGCGCGTAACGAGGATAGCATTATTAGCAAGTACAATAGCAGCAATCCGCAAATCTTGCGTGCCGATGCGTATTTTTTGACTACGGAACTCAGTGTAAATAGTGAAAGCATTCTGGTCAAATTTCAGAATGTTGAGATTTTTGAAATCATCTAATGTATCCCATAAACTGGTGTAAGCCAATACTAATTTGTCCGCTTGCGAAGGTGCCGAAGCCTGTCTGATAACATTGAACCAGCCGCGAATTACTTCCTCTACGGTTACGATAGTCACAGCAATATTTTTAGCATTAGCCTCGACGCGCTGCATAACTATTGGATGATTCTGTTGCCAAAGCGAGAAACAATCCGTATCAAGTATGTATCGGCTCATTTTGTCTCAACCGCAGCGTCAATTTGACTATAATAAGCTTCGGTTTCTGCATCGAGTTCGCGGCGATATTCTTCTATGTGTGCCAATACCTCATCGTATTGCGGATCGTTTTCATACTTACCAGCTAACCTCACCCAAGGATTGTTCGATCGACTAGAAGTGAGTTTGACAGAGACGATTTCTGCTTCGGCTAGCTGGGCATTTACTAAATCGTGAAGGTTTTGCAGTGCTTGCGATCGCGTTTCGCCAAAAGCTTTACATTCGGGCCATCCCAGCAACGCTGCACTGACTGTTCTGTCTGATTCGTTTTTAATGATTATGTGAGCAGTTGAGCTGTCGAGGTCGCCCCCAAAGTTAGTGCGATCGGCTGCGCGAATGTCGCAGGTAGCGTTACCTGTTAAGAGTGTTTTTGTCTTGACTATCTGCTTGGTGTTTTCCTGGCGCGGATTTTCTCTTTCTTCAATGATAATCGGGTTTGCTTTGAGAAGCGCGTCATAAAATTTGGTCATGTTTACTATACGCTTGATGTTTTCCGGGCGTAACTTTTCTATTGCGAGCAGGCTCGCCGAGTCAAGAGCTACATTGACTGTAGAATCGATTTTTTCCTGACGCTGCTTGATTATTTTTCGCCTGAAAAGCTCGTCAAATAGTAAAGTTTGCTCTTGGGCTGGCAAAGCTTCTATATATTCAATTAGCGTTTGCACCGATATAAGGCTGCTCATAAACTTCTATCTCTAAATTTTTATAAACTCACTTGTATTGTAACAAAAATTGGGCGTTGGGCATTGGGCGAGAATCTTTTTTGCGATCGCCCCTTGCTTTTTTATGCCACTTGACGTATTATTTAATAATAGAAATCCGTGCGCTCATATATATTAGGTTAAGTTTGAATCATACACTTTAGTATAGAGCAAAAAATATCAACTATCAAGAATTTGGGAAAAGATAGGGGAATTTAAGAGTTTTTTACCGCAGAGGGCGCAGAGGACACAGAGGAGGAGAAGAGAGAAGTTAATAATTTCGTCAACCGTAGATGATGGCAGATTGACGCGGATAGAAGACAGATATTTTTAAGGTTGGAATGTTTGTTGTTTCAGGAAGTGTCCGACTAGGTAAAGGGAACCGCAAAGCACTGTTAAGTTGTCGCTTCCAACAGCAGCGTCTAAGGCTGTTGTTAAGTCGGGGAAGGCTTGACAGAGGCTTAATTCAGGGCAGATATTTTCAGCGGTGGTGGCTAATTCTGTCGGGGATGCGGAGTTTTGATCGGGTACGGGAACTAGATAAAGCCGATCGCCCTTTTTGAGTAATGCTTGTAAGATATCATCACAGTCTTTAGTCGCCAGAATCCCGATTACCCAGTTAACGGGGAAGTTTTGATTTGTAGGGGCGGGTTTAGAGGATGAACTTTCAGAAGCAGAGGCAATTTCTGTGCAAAACCCGCCCGATTGTTCGTGCGTGCGATCGAGATTATCGACATACTCGCGCAATGCAGTGGCTGCGGCTGGATTGTGAGCTCCATCTATTAATATTTTCTGGTTTTTCCAAGTTGTCTGTTGGAGTCTTCCAGGCCATTCGGTTTTGGCTATACCGTTTTGGATAGCGGTTTCGGAAATTTGCCATCCTCTGTGTTGGAGAGTTTCGAGGGTTGCGATCGCAATTGCTGAATTCATCAGTTGAATTTTTCCCAGCAGTGGCAATTCATATCTTACCTTAGCACTATTTTGGTTTAACTGATATTCTGCAAATCCTTGTCCTAAATCTACCGCTGGCTTTACCCAAATTGCCGGACAGTCTAATTCTTGAATCCGTTTTTCTACTACTATTCTAGCAGATTCCGGCAATTCTCCGACAACTACCGGACAATTTGATTTGAGAATTCCAGCTTTTTCCCCAGCAATATCAGCGATAGTCGGGCCGAGTATTTGCCAGTGATCAAGACTGATAGAAGTGATGACACTGACGATGGGATTTTCGCAAACATTAGTCGCATCTAACCTACCGCCCAATCCTGTTTCTATCACGGCAATATCTGCTTTTTGTTCTGCGAAATACAGCCAAGCTGCGGCAGTGATGATTTCAAATTGAGTCGGAGTTTCGGTATTACCTTCAGCAGCGCAGACAACTTTTTCTAGACACTGTTGCAATGCTATTGTAGAAATCGGTTTTTGGTTGATGCAAATTCTTTCTGTCCAATCGATTAAGTGCGGAGATGTGTAGCGCCCAACTCGATAACCTGCCGCTGTGAGTACCGATGAGAGATAAGCGCAAACGGAACCTTTACCATTTGTGCCGGCAACGTGGATAATGGGTACTTGTTTGTGGGGATTGTCTAGTTTTTCGAGGAGTTGGTGAATTCTTTCGAGGCCGAGGTGTACGCCGAAGTGTTGGTAAGATTTGAGGAGGGAGTTTGCATTCATTGAGGATCTCTGCTATGATTAGCTGTGATTAAATTGGGTTCTCTATTTTTTATAACCAATGACGAATATACTGCAAGCGATCGCTACAATTATCAATCACCCTATACCTGACTTACTCAGTTCTAAAGCATTCGAGTCTTTTGTCAAGGATGCTTTTGCCAATGCTATAAATGAACCGGAACCCAGCAAACATGAAAAGTACGATGAAGTATTTTCTTGGAATCGTACCAATCAGAGTAATCCTCCAAATTTAATGCTCAGAAATGGCGATGTCATAGAAGTCAATAAAATAAAAACTTTCAGCGGTCGGATTCAATTAAATAGTTCGTATCCCAAATCAAAATTATTTTCTGACAATCCACAAATTACCTTAGCTTGTCGTGAGTGTGAAACATGGACAGAAAAGGATATTCTTTATGCAATTGGAGTCACAAGTAAGGACAATACAAAAGAAAATCTGAAAACCCTATGGCTTATTTATGGTGACTGCTATGCTGCTAGCCAAGAATGTTATGAAGGGATTAAAGATCAGATAGCCAGTGGAATTAATGCAATTTCCGATGTCGAATCTAGTGAAACAGATGAGTTAGGTAGAGTAAATAAAGTAGACCCGTTAAATATAACATCCTTAAGAATTAGAGGAATGTGGGTGATAAATCATCCTTCCAATATTTTTGATTATCTAGATACAGGATATGACTCTAAGAATAATTTTCAGATAATCGCTATAATGAAGGAAAGTAAATATTTGTCTTTTCCGCTTGACAGCAGAACAACGATCGAATCCATCTCAGTTCCCGGATTTAATATTAATACTCAGTCGATTAAATGTCCCGATAATCCTGACAACCTCATACCTGCTAAAATTATTACTTACAAAATCTAACACTAAAGGCAAAGGCATTATGAATATCATATCTCTGTTTGCAGGATGTGGTGGGTTGGATTTGGGTTTTCGACAGGCGGGATTTAATATTGTTTGGGCGAATGAGTGCGATCGCACTATTTGGGATACCTACGAGTTCAACCATCCTGACACTATTTTAGACCGCAGAGATATCAGAAAAATCAATTCTGATGAAATTCCCAACTGTATTGGGATTATCGGCGGGCCTCCTTGTCAAAGTTGGAGTGCGGCGGGTGCGAAACGGGGAATTGATGACAGTCGAGGTCAACTTTTCTGGGAGTATATCAGAATTGTGCGTGACAAGCAGCCTTTGTTTTTCTTGGCTGAGAATGTTAGCGGCATCTTAGCCCCCAGAAATCAGGATGCTTTCACTTATATATTATCGCAGTTTGAGGAAATTGGGTATCGAGTTTCATTCCAGTTGGTGAATGCCAAAAATTTTGGTGTTCCGCAAGATAGAAAAAGGGTGATTGTTGTTGGTTATCGGCAGAATCTGGGTTTTGGTTTTGAGTTTCCCGAACCTGGAACCGAGGTTTTGACACTGAAAGATGCGATTTTTGACTTGCAGGCGATCGCCCCAATGTCAGTTCATGGTAAACTAGATAAGTATCACGATTCTGTCGCGAATCATGAATGTGCAGATTTAGGATTTTCGAGTATTTATATGTCGCGGAATCGAGTTAGAAGTTGGGCGGAACCTTCTTTTACAATTCAGGCCAGCGGCAGACACGCGCCTCTGCATCCTCAAGCTAGTAAAATGATTTTGGTTGGCAAGGACAAACGCATTTTTGATCCGAATTCGACTCAGCCTTACCGTCGGCTTTCTGTGCGAGAGTGTGCGAGAGTTCAGACTTTCCCAGATGAGTTTACTTTTAAGTACAAGTATATTGCTGATGGATACAAAATGGTCGGCAATGCAGTACCTGTTAATTTGGGTAGGATGTTAGCAAGTAAGATTTATGCGGATATTTGTTCTGTAGGGGCGGTGCCAAGAGTGCCAGCCCCAGTCTTTTAGGAACAACCTTCAATCGCCTCAACTTCAGGAAGTTGACCCGAACGAAAACGCTCTACACGATTTTTGCTAGTTTCAAAAATAATTCGATAGTTTTTGTCAGCGGCATCTTTAGGAACAAAAGTTAGATATTTTTGATTGGTAAGTGGAAGACGCTGATAAGGATGCGTAATTACTTGGATTTGCCCTGGTCATTACGTCTACTCCCCATCTTAATCTTAATTGAGTGGGTTGACCCCGGACAGGCGTAATATACTCAAACTCTTGAACTCTACTTTGAATTAATCCAAAAGTTCTTAGATAACCACTGTGTTTTTTCGCATAGGTTACTACTGCAATATTCTCACAACTCTCAATTAATTGATTACTCATTCCTGTTAACATTTGCGTAGATACCATTATATTCTCAACAAGTTGATCGCTTCCTTCCCTTAAGTTACCCAAAAGAATTGTCAATTGAACAGAGCGTCCTGCTGGTGCGCCTGCCTGCCATTCGCGAGGAATTTGTTTCCCTTTAAACTCTACGGTCAGATAATTATTATTCTGAATTCTTGCTTTAACATTTTCTACTGCTGTTTCACAAGAATTATTAGACTGTTTTACTTCTTGGCTAAGAGGTTTAGCTTGAGAGGGACTGGCTGATAGACAGAATATGGTAAATATCGCACTCGAAGCTAAAATTGTCTTGATAATTTTCTTCATGGTTTTTGTCTTGATTAGAAATAGTATTTTTTGACGGTTAGTAAAGCGATCGCGTGATTGAAATCCACTAAAGTATAAGTGATATTCTGCTAACGGATAGATTCTAGCCATTCTGTTAAACTGATAACATCGTATAGATTCCCAATGTTGCTAGATATTATTCTAAAATACCTAAAGCCTGTATATATCTATTCATCAATCTACCTTCGGTATGATTATATTTTTGTTCATAAAACTTCCAATTCCCCAGAATTAGTAATATTTAACTCCAACATTCCATCACCTCCTTTATTCGGGACTAACCCCATAACTTTAATCTTTTTATTTTGGAGTTCCAGCACATTGGCAGCACCCGGGACTTGATTGAGAATTTTTGGGGATACTACCACCCGGTAAACTCGATTGTCTTCTCCTATTAAAGTTAACCAAATTATCTCAGCATTCGGGCGCTTCCAGCCATTGACTCGACCTTGAACCGCAGTCTCTGTATTAATGACTCTTGAGGGAACTGTACCCGAAGCAGTTGCACAAAAGAAACTAACGGGGTTTTTCCTAAAATCAGAACAGCCTAAAACTTGTTCAGTTCTCTGAATAATTTCCATGAAAGCCGTATAGTTTGGTTCTAAACCTGCGCCATAGTTGGCTTTTTTTTGAAAGTCTTTAGGGGCGTTCAGCAAAACTGTTTGGATTGCCTTTGTGTCTGATTCTGAAAGCTTGGGAGAGAGATATACTCCTGAACCAGGAATGTCACGACTCAGGTGGATGATGCGGATATCGGGATCGTTTTTGACTGTATCTCCTAAAGCACCCGCACCCAAATCAGCTTTTCTCGTCCTCACCATTTCCCGAATTTCCTGCCCTCGGTATCCCATATCTACCGTTAGGGTTTTTCCATACAAATCGTAAACGGGCATATAAAAACTCGATGCTGAGTTGAACCCGCCCAAGGCAATTACGGTGCTTGGTGTTATGTCATTGAGAGATTGAATTGGGCTGTCCGCTCTGACGTACAATGCAGACTGATAATAAGGCGGATTTTTAGGAAACATTAAAGCAGCAAACCTATAGCCATTATCTTTGGCAGCAACAGAAATGATCGGAGACAGGGTAAAGGCAATATCCCACTGTTTCTTAGCTATTCGATTCTTAGCTTCTTGGTAAGCTAGATTCTGGTCGCCATCGATCACCAAGTCTACTTTTTTACCCAGAAAAAATTCAATAAAATTACTGGGGATTAACTCTTTTCCTAAATAATCTGCTACTAAGTTGGCGTTGTACTTTGGATTGCTTAAGATTCCAATCGTTAAGGCTTTGGCTTGTACTTTCGGTTTCCACAAGTAGGGAAGCGATCGCATCCCAATCCCTAGAACGACCAGAGAAACAATAGAAGCAATCACCAAAACCTGTCGGTTTTTTGATGCCGATGAGGGGGATGCTGTTGGTATTGGTGTAGGTGGTGGCACAGGATAAGGAGTATTCGGCTGCACCTGTGTAGGAGATTCTAAGGCATAGAGCATTTCCCCGGCGCTAGAGTAGCGATCGCGAGCGTGGGAGCGAACTGCCTTATCTAAGATATCCGCTAAACTGGTACTCACGACAGGTGCATCATGTCGCCAAATAATTTCTCCCGTAACTGGATCTGTCGCCAAATCTTGCGGCAGCTTACCCGTGAGCAAATAAATTGCGGTCAGTCCCAAACTATATAAATCACTAGAATAGACAGGTCTACCCGTTGCCTGTTCGGAAGCCATAAACCCAGGAGTACCAATTACAATCGAGTTAACAGCATTTCCTTGAGTGTTGAGCAGGGTACTCATAGCTTCCTTTACCGCACCAAAGTCAATCAAAACCGGCTTTATATCGGGCTGGCGCAAAATAATATTATCCGGTTTGATATCGCGATGAACTATTCTTTTACCATGTATGTACTCAAGCACTCGCAATAGACTGCTCAAAATTTCCCTCACGGCACTTTCGTTGAGTTTACCTTCCCTTTGTATTTTCGCTTCTAGGGTTTCACCGTGGATATACTCCTGCACCAAGTAAAACTCTTCCGCGTCGTCAAAGTAAGCGTGCAACCGAGGAATCTGGTTATGCTCCCCCAAAGTTTGCAATGTTGCCGCTTCCTGTTTGAAGCGTTCTTTGACGATTTGGTAAAACTGGGGTTTGACTTGGGGTTTGAGTTGCTTGATCACACATTTTTGCTGCAACGGCATCTGGGTGTCTTCTGCCAGAAAGGCCTCGCCGAAACTACCACTTCCCAGGGATTCTATAACTTTATAGCGATGGTTTAAGAGGATGGACACAATGGGTACTCCTGGCTAGGGGTGGCTAAATGAGTATGAGGATCTGGGAACTGCGATCGCTTTTTATCGTCAATGATGAATTTTGCTAATTATTTAGGGCTTGCTGAAAAAGTGTACGTAGTGGAAAAACGAGGCTACACAGCTTGAAAAATAGTAGGTTTATTGCTAAATTCCCAAATTTAGCCAGAGACGAACAACTAAGGTGCAAGGGTTTTGAGACTCTATAATCATATAACTTGCACACTTCCGAGTAAAAAAAGCTTGAACCCATTATCTGGTAAGCTTTATACTTTTATTCAGCCAGCCCTATATATTAAAGCTTTTCTGATGTTTCCGAACATCCGTATTTTTACTGGATTTCGTTAACCGATGAGGGATCTATGTTGGCTCCAGGGATGGTAATGGGCGCACACAAGTACATTGGCGATCGGCATGACTCCTGAAAATAGGTCTCAGAACCCGGATTTCTGAAGTCAAGTTCTGCCAGAAGCATCAAGTTAATGCAGAACCCCGGTTTCTTACCTATCGCTTTGCCAGAAAACTTTTACGCAAATTCCTGAAAAAACTTTTTGGTTCCATACACCAAATTATCTTGACTCACCACTTTTTTGATAGCCGCCCATTCCTTGATGTACTGGGTTTCATCAGAGCGGATTTTGCGGCGGTTCAGTCCTGGGTAGAGGTTGTAGAAAATAGAGTCTGTTAATTCATCGATCGCCTTTTCGGGAGCTTGGCTAGCTGCAACCTTCACTGGAACAGCAGGGCGAACGCATCTAAATCTTATGTTAGCATAATCTGGTATATTGGAGAATAATTCTTGATTACCGACAAAACATTTAATCAGAGTTCGTTCTTATGAAACTCAAACCTAAAATTACCATTGCTGACCATTTTGCCGACTTAGAAGACCCAAGAATTGAGCGGACGAAACATCATCAATTAATTGATATTATCACGATCTCAATTTGTGCAGTAATTTGCGGTGCTGATACATGGGTGGATATCGAAAGTTACGGGCGAGCTAAACACGAATGGTTAAAGAAAATTTTAGAGTTGCCGA
>Ga0335395_10000342_pt1 | contig 29699 bp, 42 predicted proteins | sample MAT02_FD_205744 | JGI IMG/M metagenome (GOLD analysis project Ga0335395, IMG submission 205744) | Freshwater microbial communities from Lake Fryxell liftoff mats and glacier meltwater in Antarctica - MAT-02 (spades assembly) (version 2) ... | reverse complement strand
ACTGATAGCAAGGGCAAGTTTGTGGTTTTTGACCATATTCTTCACAGCCAAATCCTCAACGGCGATCGTTTGGTTTTCACGCACCAGTCGAGTTGTCAGTTTGTGAAGAAAATCTTTTCTAGAGTCGCTAATTTCTGCATGAACTCTAGCAACTTTAAGTCTAGCTTTATGTCGATTATTGCTCCCTTTGACCTTGCGAGACAAACGCTTCTGAGCTTTTTTGAGCTTGCGGCGTTTAGCCTTAAAGCCTTTAGGGTTCGTAACCTTTTCACCATTACTCAGGGCAATCAAGCTAGTGATACCCAAATCCAAACCAATCTGATTAGGAGATTCTTGCCATGTTTCAATTTCAGTGTCAACCAACAAAGAAACAGTCCATCTTCCAGAGGGTGCAAGTTTTACTGTAATAATAGATGGCTCAGTATCTTCTGGAATCTCCCGACTCCACCTGATATCCAACGGCTCAGTACATTTTGCCAAGTAGACCTGTCCATCTTTCCACCTAAAAGCGGATTTGGTAAATTCTGCATTGCCACCATTATGCTTTTTCTTGAAGTTGGGGTATTTTGCCCGACCCGCAAAGAAGTTGGTAAAGGCAGATTGCAGATGTCTCAAGCCCTGCTGTACTGGCACACAGCTAACTTCATTGAGAAATTGCAAGTCTTCTTGTTTTTTCCACTCAGTCAACATCGCAGAAGTTTCAGTGTATCCGACTCGCTCTTGCCTTTCATACCAAGCCTCTGTCCTAAGAGCAAGGGCTTTGTTATAGACCAAACGAGCGCAACCCATCGTTCTTCTCAGCAAGTTTTCTTGCTCAGGAGTTGGATAGAATCGGTACTTGAATGCTTTCTGTATCATACTTCACAGTATAGCATCTATTTTGTGAAAGTGTAAACTTTAATATAAAGCCGCCCTAGATGGTTACTGAGCCTGTCGAAGTAAGGACGGGGTTTCAGACCCATTTTTGTGATGAAGACTTTTTATTATCAGTGAAACAAGGGGCTTAAGCCCCTTGCCTGTACTCCATAAACTAGAAAAGGGCAGTACAAAGGTAGTATCAAAGGTAAAAGTCTAACGTCTGCCTTTATAAGGAACTTTATTTAGGTAATCAATACTAAAGGAAGAAATGCTTTGAGCATAGTTACCCTTATTATTAACTGCGGCAGCCAATTCTCGGAACTTGCCGGGGTCGCCTTCTGGTAAGCGGCGGATTTGAGCTTGCTTGCTATAGAATTTCTCTAGAGTAAAGCGCCAATCGGTGGTGGTGGTTCCGGCAACTGCTTGGAAATCTTCGCCATAACGAGGAGTCACCAAGTTAAAGGGACGACCTTGTTTGCGGCGTTGTTGATAAGGAACAGTAAAATCCCCAAAGGCTAAGTTATATTCTTCGCTGTCTAGGAGAGCATCGATAAACCCACTAAAGCCGACTGTGCCCATTTTAATAGACCAAGCAATCTCTTCATCCTTGTTGTAGGAAGAGCGTCCTAAAAATCTTTTGAGGCATACATCAACTAAACGATAGTTATTATTAACTGATACTACTAAACGATAGAAGGCTTCAGATTTCGCCAAGCCCCGGATGAAATCTCGGATAGTTAGGGAACCATTTTTTAGCTGGGATTCTAGATTTTTTTGGCGATTGAAATTAAGAATTTCATGTTCGCTAAATATTTGACGATAGGCAGCATAAATTAATTTGTCTACATCACCAGAGGAAGAGCAGTCTTCCCAACGATAAATATAGGGAGTATCTTCATTGAGATCGCCGATTCCGAAGCTCTTAACTCTCTGGTTTTGGCTGCTGGGTTTGTAATCGAGTAATGGTATAGCCATTTGTAATTCTCCTTGGATAAGTTGGGTTTAATTTGGGAATTAATAATTATTGAAATCGTAGCTGTGGTTGCCACAATCGAATATTTCTAGCGATAGGGGAAGCCAGAAGTAGTATTGATGGAAGCAGGAACTGGGGTAGTTTCTTTGCGGGTCATATCCGGGATAACGATATTATCTAAGCGGACATTAGTAACGTAGGTAAGTTGCTTGGGTTCGATCGATCGAGCCATATCCAAGAAATTATCCACTGCACCCCATTTGTAACGCTCATCTTCTAATTTATCCCGCCAGTAATTACCATACCGGGGGGTAACTAAATTAAAGGGACGGTCTTTGTAGCGACGACGTTGATAAGGAACGGTGGTATCACCAAAGTTTTCTTGATATTCTGTAGAATCCATTAGGCTATCAATAAAACCACCCCAGCCGGCAGTTGCTGTAGTAATCGACCAAGCGATCGTTTCCTGCTGGCTGTAAGGAGCGCGCCCTAACAATCTCTTTAGACAAAGTTCTACAATCCGGTAGTTCGAATTAGTTTCCACTACTAGTTTGTAGAAAGTATCAGACTTAGCACAACCCCGGATAAAATCCTTGACGGTGATCGATCGATTCTTTAATTGGGATTCTAAATTAACTTGGCGGTTATTTTTGAGAATGGCATGTTCACTAAACACTTGACGATAGATAGCCCAGATTACTTCTTCTAGATCGCCACTGCCAGCACAGTTTTCTAGACGATAAATCCGGGGAGTATCTTCATTAGGAACTTCAAAGCCGGCTACTCGTTGGTTTTGGGAAGCAGGTTTGTAACTAAGTAAGGGAATTGACATGGTGAGTTATGGGTAATTAACTAACTTTTACTACAAATTGAGTACAAATTAAGCCTAGACCTTGGGTACACTGGGAATGTAGCTATAGGGTAGGCTGACCCGGGTTATCCGTAGTTTCGGAGTACCAGACTTATTATTCGTGGTATCTAGCAAGGTACCTCCAGAAGCTTGGGAAGAAGCCCGATCAGCAAAAGGTTGATAATTGGGCTGATTAGGAATAATTCCTTTAGCCATGGCTAAGAAATTGCTAGGGATTGCTTGCTGAACTTTCGGATTACTTGGGCCAGCACCGTAGATTTTGACTTGGTAGTACGATCGTCCCTCTAGGGCAATCTGCCGAATCCGCCAATAATCGCTGTACCGGGGATTAACCAAATTAAAAGGGCGATCGCCAAAGCGCCTACGTTGGTAAGGAACTGTATCCTCTCCAAAATTTTGTTGGTATTCATCACCATCTACTAGGGCATCAATAAAACCATGCAGCCCCTTAGTCGCAATTACGATCGACCAAGCAATCTCCTCGGACTGACCATAGCTAGCCCGGCCCCAAAACCGCTTAAAACTAATATCTACTAAACGGTAATTAGAATTAGTATCTGCCACTAGACGGCGATAAACTTCAGATTTACCCAAGCCCCGGATAAATTCCCGGAGGGAAATTGCCCGATTGCGGAGTTGCGATTCTAAAAAAGGCTGACGATAGCTATCTAAAATTAGATGTTCACTAAAAATCTGCCGATAAGCTGCCCAAATTACATCGTTAATTTCGTTATCAGAAATAACATCGTTAAAGCGATAAATTATCTGATCATCTTCATCGGGTACTTCGTAACCATCTACCCGTTGATTTTGGGTAGTAGGCGTAACTTTTAATAGGGGTAATGACATTTTTTTGGGTTATTTTTGCTTTCTCCACTGTTATTTATTTGTTGTATGCTAACTGGATCCTTGCCAGCACCGATCGATCCGGCTCCCGGTGTTGGTATAGCTCCAGAAAATCTCCCACAATCTGCCCCAGAGCCTGATTTCGCTGCCCTAAAGCTTGCAAACCGACAATCCCTGCATAACGAATTGACCAATCTCCATCTTCACAGAGGGAGTTAAGGGCCATAAACACTTGCTGCTGGGTATCTACTTGGGCTGAGTCTGGTAAATCCTGCCACCGGAGATGGCCTAGTCCCTTAGCTGCTGCCCGCCGGACACTAGGGGCAAAATCTGTAGTTGCCGCCTTAATCAATACCTCTAAGGACTGCACTGAGGCAATAGTAGCTAAACACCTCATAGAATAAGCTCTAGCTCCATAGTTATACTCATCCATTTGAGTCATCAAAGGCGTTACTGCTGCATCTCCCCAAGCAATAACAGAACCAAGGGCGATCGCCGAAGCCGCCGGGTTATTATAGCCAAACACCGCAATCAAAGCGGGGATAGCAGCCGATGACTTAGAACTAGCCAAGGCTTGTACGGCCGCCATCAGAGCTTCGGGGGATTGAGCCTGCTCTACAGCTTGAATTTGGGTTTGCACCCATTCATCTGGGGAATTAGCTCCAGCATCGGCAAAAGAATTAAGCATGGACAATGGGAGTTGTCTTAACCAACAAATATAGATGCTATAAACTAATCATTTTTTATGAATATATATAAGATAAATTGCATTTTTATTTACATAAGTTTACATAAAACTAATTAGGAATTACATCCTAGTTGATCATAGGCTAAAAGTGATTAGAGAGCAATCTAGAAAAGCGTTGATCTTTAAGTGTTATCTAGGAATTTAGGATTTATTTCTGAGTTATCAAGGGTGGTTTTAATTAAGATTTATTAAGGTCTATTCCCATTCTTGATTTAGTCGTTCCTGATGAGCTTGGAGTTGCCGGGCGATCGCTTCCCAACTAATTATCGATGATGATTGATCCGTAACTATTTCTCCTCCTTGGAGATAAATTATTCTAGTGGCAAATTTTTCAGCTACAGGCAATTGATGATTTACCATGAGGATAGTAGTTTGTTGCTGCTGGTTTAGCTCAAAAAGTATTTGTAACAAATCTTCAGCACGTCCCTGATCTAGGGCGGAAGTTGGTTCATCGAGGAGAAGCACCAAGGGCTGGAGTACCAAAGCTCGACAAAGACCAATCCATTGCCGCTGCCCTAGGGATAACTGCTGTTCGGTACGCTCTAGCCAAGTTTTGGGAATATGGAATTTTTCGATCCAGTAATCTAGGGTTTCCTGAATCTTTGCTGGAGAAAGATTTTGTAAAACTAAAGGATAAGCTAAAGCCTCCTGCACAGTCATTTCTAATAACCGAACCTCCTGACTTACTAAAACTATTTGGCGACGTAGGGTGATAGGGGGAATTTGCTGATAATCTTGCCCCTGAAACTGCAAACTGCCCGAAGTAGGACTGATTAAATGATTAAGTAGCCGCAGAAAAGTAGTCTTGCCGGCTCCCGATGCCCCAATAATTGCCAAGCGATCGCCCTGCTGCACTTCTAGGGAAATATCTTTGAGTAAATATTGATCAGTAATCGGGTTAGTCAGACAAACTTTTTTCAGGGAGATCATATTTCTTGTCTAAAATTACAAATAACGAAATAGATCAAGGATTCGCTGATGGAGTTGTCGCCAGACTGGGGGTGAGTCTTGGTTTTCCATCAGGGGAGAGGTGGCTTGGAGGGCGATCGCAACCTCAGAGAGTATTTCTAGAGCTATCGGCATTCCTAACTGTAGTTCCTGTAATAGCTGCTGTTGAGTAAATACTGCTTGGGGCGTTCCTTCTAATATTAATCTGCCTTGATGGAGGACAAATACCCAATCTGCCCAGCGATACACTAAGTTCAAATCATGGGTTGCCATGAGGATAGTAGTTTTTTGGGTATAGATTTTCTGAAGAGCTGCTAATAGTTGTTGGGTATGGAGTTGATCTAGGTAAGCAGTGGGTTCATCTAAGAGCAGTAATTCTGGTTGTAATACCATTACCCCAGCGAGGGAAACCATTTTTTTCTGCCCTAAACTCAGATGATGAATTGGTTTATTTGTCAACTCGGTTAAACCCAATTGTTCAAGACAGCGATCGATCTTAATTTTAATCTCTGCTTCTGGTAAATCTAGGTTATACAAACCATAGGAAATATCCTCCATCACAGTAGTAGCAACAATTTGTTGATCAGGATTTTGGAATACTAGCCCTACTTTTTGGCGAAGATTCATGAGAGATTTATGATCATAGTTCAAAGATGCTCCCCGCCAGTAAACTTTTCCTCCTTGGGGTTGATATAAACCATTGGCTAGAAGAAATAAGGTACTTTTTCCACACCCATTCTGCCCAACTAAAGCACATCTTTTACCTTGGGGAACCCGCAGGCTTAATCCTTGGAGAACAGTCTGTTGAGTTCCGGGATAGCTATAGTAGACATCCTGTAGCTCTAATATTGGCTTTAAAGATTCTTCTAGGTTTGGTACTGGGTTCTCTGGGGTGGTCATAGACAAAACTCCACCCAAACTAGGACAAGGCAACCAATAATACTTTCTAATAAATAACGGCGAGAACTTTGGTAAACTGCAAAATCATTTACTTGAAATCTTCCTTGAAATCCTCTAGTTTGTAATGCTAAATAGGATTGATGGTATTGATAAATAGTATCTTGAAATAATTGTCTAACTAATAGACTGAGACTATAAAAATAACGCCGCCACGTTTGATATCCTAGGCGAGATTGCTGGGCTGTCCAGAGGGCAGTAGCTGTAGATAGTAAGAGAAAAATGAACCGATACATTAATAATAAGATTTCACTAATAACTATAGGTAAACCAAGCTTAGTAAAGATTCTCAGGAGAGCATTGAAAGGAACTGTAAGCATCACAAAATAAAGGCAGGAAGTGGCAGCGATCGCCCGGAGAAATATCCCCAAAGCCTGACTACTGCCCTGCAATCCCCAGTAGAGGTATTGATTCCCCACTGCTAAACCCCAATATACATCGGCTTGAACTACACTTAGATGCTCCAAAGGGACTAAGTTAATTACTAGGGCGGGTAGACTACTCAACCAAAATAGGATCACAAGATAGAGCGATCGCCAATATACTTTCAAGGGAATCTGAGCATAAACTACTACCCAAATCCCCATCCAGCCAATAATTAACACCTGAGTTAAGGGATGAGCAAATAAACTAATCCCCAAAACTAAGATGGCAAATATTAACTTTTGCGCTGGGGGCAGAGTTCCTAATTTATTGGTGTAGGCAAAGGTATCTAACTGTAATCTCACGCCTAGTTTTTGTCCTCAGATGGAGACTTAATTTGAGAGCTGACAATCTCGATCGCTGATGGTCTAGAATCTGGAGATCGCCCCTTCGATAAACCAATTACATAGCCGATTACTCCTGCTCCTAGGGCAGCTTGGGAGGCAAATAATAAACTTTCAATTTCTCCACTAGCAGGTTCAAAAAGAGGTTTAAACCAAGGCTCATATCCCGGCTGAATTTCAGTAATTGCTTCCTTTGCTTGTCCGTCAGCTCCTGCAAATTCCCCATCTTTGACCAAAATTAGGGGAGCGATCGCTAGAGTTAATACTCCTCCTACTAACAGCCAATTCTGCCAACCTTTTGAAGTTTGCTTCATAAAAAAACCTCCACAAAAATTCCTTAAAGAATAAAGTACAAGACTTACGCATCGGGGCAACCACCGGGCGATCGCCCCTACCAAGAATGAAACAGCCTTCTCTAAATTTATGCTGTCGGTTTAATTAATTTGAGGACTTCTAGTTCCTTGCCGTTGTATAGTTGGAGCCAGTTCCACACCAAGACAGTGAGCAATCCTTCACTAATTGCTAAGGGAATTTGGGTAATAGCAAAGATGGAGGCAAATTTGGCAAAAGCGGTGAGGAATCCCCCTTCGGCGGCCGGAAATGCTAAAGCCAATTGCCCAGAGGTAACAAGATAAGTTGCTAAATTCCCTAGGACAGCCGCTAGAAATATGGCAATCTTTTGTTTTCCAGTGAGTTGGATGGTTAATTGGTAGACACCATAGGCAACAAAAGCACCTACAACTGCCATAGAAACTCCGTTTGCCCCCAAGGTAGTCAAGCCCCCATGAGCTAAAAGCAAAGCCTGAAACAATAACACCATTGCCCCCAACACCGACATAGTAAGAGGCCCAAACATTACGGCTCCTAAACCAATCCCTGTCGGGTGAGAACAACTACCCGTGACTGAGGGAATTTTTAGGGCTGATAAGACAAAAGTAAACGCCCCAGCTAAAGCTAAGAGTAATTTGAGTTCTGGGTTATCTTTGGTGATTTTGATGATCGATCGTACCCCCAAAACTAAAAAAGGTAGGAATACCAGCCACCAAAACGCAGCCCAAGCCGGGGGTAAAAACCCCTCCATAATATGCATTCCATAGGCTGGATTCGCCCCACCCAAAATTAAATAGCAACTCAAACCCGCCATTAACAGCAGGCTAATAAATTTTTTTCTCTGATTCATAACGAACCAGAAACAATGCTTGAGCATATCCGTACCTCGCGGAGAAAGTGCTGATTAATATGAATTGGCGGGCATTCTGGCTTTTTCAATTACTTTTTTCTAGAAGTTACTGAAATTACAGTTGCGGGACAGCGTTGGACTTCCACCAAACTTTCCCCTTTACATCTAGTGGCTATTCTCCACCAGAACCAATAAATTTATGTACGCCATTATGACTTAAAGGGTGACAATTTTATCGATCGATCTCTGTTTCTTAATTAAAATTCCCTCTGGTAGTATGTAGTCTCTGCTGTTGATTAGGGGCAGCCGGGGGCATCTAACTAAAAGTCACCTATCTTACAGCTAGAGGAAATCTTTACCTAATATCAAAACTAGTCCTGTACAAAGTAAAAGACTGATCCCCAGTAGCCCGGCTAGAGGTTTACCATAGCGGCCGACTAGCCAAGGATTTAGAGGGTCAGGATATTTAATAAGTTGTGCCGTATCAAGGGTAGCGATCGCCAAAATCCAACCCGTATGCAGCCCGATCGCCAGACCTAAATCACCCTGATTTGCTATTCTTGCCGCCACCAATACCATGCCCATCAACCATAAACCCGGTACTTGGGGCAGAGTTTCCTTTTGTTCCCACACCAGATGTAACAAGGCAAAAATAGCACTAGAAATAGCTGCGGCAGTCCAGAGGGGATAATCTTGCTGCAAAATATTAATAAAAATTCCCCGAAATATTAATTCTTCTACTGTGCTAATCAGGAGAGCGATCGCTAAGGTAGGAAGAATAATCATCCCTAATTCCCTTACTTTTTTCCCTTGCCATCCAACCCATCCCCCGACTAATTCTACGCCTACTAAAATACCAATACCCACCACCCCAATTAAGCCCCCCAGTAGTACCTCTAACCCAAGACTAATCCCCCAGTTCCAGCCATAATTTACCAGAGTAGTTTTTTCAATTTGCAGAGTTGTCCAGCAAATTATCAAGGAAACTAAATACAAAGTTCCCACTAGGACTAACTTTTGATCTCCAGCTAAAGATTGCTTTTCTCGCCACTTAATTATTAAAGCCACAACTACCCCTAGAGGTAGCCAAACTGCTAACCAAGTGACAAGAAAAATTAAAATTTTTAGTAGTGATGGAAAAGCTGCCAGTGTCAAGAGCCACTGGTCAGCATTTAGAATTAAAAACATCGTTATTTATGGTCTGGGGGCTAGGAAAAATCACCAAGGAAGGAGCTTGATCTAGGCTCAAATCTTATTCTGGATCTTGATCACTACCGATCTGTTTTAGGTGAATATGCTTGTAGCCAAGTTTAATTTCAAACTCATCCCCTTGCTTGAGTCCCATTTCTTTGGTATAGGTAGCTCCAATGACAATTTGTCCATTTGCATGGACACTAACTCGATAAGTTGGTTCCCGACCCCGGCCATCTTTTGCCCCTTCTGGATCAAGGGGAACTCCTTTAGCACCAAGAACTGCATCATAAAAATCAGTTAAATTTACCCTAGTTTGACCATCTTTAGTGTGAGTATAATAGCCGCAGCGTTTTGCTGTTTCTCTACGAGGGAGGTGAGAAAGCTCTTTAACTTTTTGCAGTAGTGCCTTTCCCGTTAAGGGAGCAATTGTAGTTTCCGACATAAACTTAGTAAACCTCCTAATTATCCTAGTCAATAGACTAACCAGTAAATTAATACTTTCTGGAGCCTATCATAATAGAAATATAACTCTAAAGACTACTTATTTATCAAGTATATTACTAAAATTAAAATATTTTTCTAGAGATAATCCTCTTTGATTCCCGATTAGATTCGTAATATTCTAAGATTTATAAGTTCTGTCCCTATGAAAATGATACTCCCATCTCATTGAGTATCGATGTATAAGTTTGATTTTCATTTTGTTAATCTAATAATTACTAAGAATCAGCTATGATTTTTGAGCTAGTATAGTATTTTTTTAGATATGCCAATCTCAAAATAGTTGTAAAAAGTCCACCTGTGGGTCAGGCTTTCAAAATTCTCTAAAATTTGCTAATCATTTAGGATTGTTATATGGTAAGTAGAGTATCAGCAAATTATGTTGAATGACACTTTAGAGGTCATTTATAAAGTGGCTAGAGGGTATAATCTTTCGTCTCTGCCGGGGGCAAAAAACTATACTTTATAAATAGCTTCTTAAATTTATAAAATATTTAGTCCTTCATTAGCCATAAAAATTAGCCATAAAAACAAATCTATGGAAATCCAGTTTCAAGTAATTCGCCAGCAGCAAAATAGCCAATCTCGGATTGAGAGCTATCAGTTAGATGTGGAACCGGGGAATACTATTCTTGACTGCCTGAATCGAATTAAATGGGAGCTAGATGGAACTTTAGCTTTTCGGAAAAACTGCCGGAATACTATTTGTGGTAGCTGTGGGATGAGAATTAATGGTAGAGCAACTCTAGCTTGTAAGGAAAATATTGCTGGGGAGTTGGGAAGATGCGGGACTAATAGCCAAACAGGGCTACCAGAAATAACGATCGCTCCCTTAGGCAATTTACCTGTTGTTAAAGATCTAATTGTAGATATGCAAAATTTTTGGCAACATCTAGAGGCGATCGATCCCTACGTAAGTACTGGCTCTAGGCAAATCCCTGAAAGGGAGTTTCTGCAAACCCCCCAAGAGCGATCGCAGCTAGAAGAAACTGGAAATTGCATCATGTGTGGAGCTTGCTATTCTGACTGCAATGCCCTACCAGTCAACCCAGATTTTGCAGGTCCCCACGCCTTAGCCAAGGCTTACCGGATGATTGCTGATCAGAGGGATGGAGAGACTACCAGCCGCCTAGAAACTCAAAATTCAGGAGATGGTGTGTGGGGTTGTACCCGCTGTTATATGTGTAATACGGTGTGTCCTATGGGGGTAAACCCGATGGATCAAATTAGTAAAATTAAACAGGAAATTTTAGCTCAAACCCATGCAGAACCGAGCCGAGCTATCCGACACCGCCAGACTCTTGTAGAATTAGTCAAGGACGGGGGCTGGATTGATGAGCGCAAGTTTGGACTACGGGTTATGGGTAATTCCTTTAAAGATTTGCCTGGATTATTCAGCTTAGGTTCTCTGGGTTTGAGAATGCTGGCTAGGGGTAAATTTCCCCTGTTCTTTGAGGCTTCTGGAGGTACGGCAGAAGTGCGATCGCTCATTGAATCGGTTGAGGTACAGGGAAAGACGAGCAGGGGCGCAAGGCCTTGCGCCCCTACAGAGACTCAGCTTAATTAGTTAATTGATGCTGCCAACTCTGCCAAACGTTCCTGCTGATCTTGAGAAATACAGCACTGAATAATCTCTTCAATATCTCCTTCTAAGAGGGGCGTGAGGGTAAAGTTTTGGCCTAAGCGATGATCTGTAACTCGATTATCTTTGTAATTATAGGTACGAATTTTTTCAGAACGGGAACCTGTGCCAACCTGCGATCGCCGTAGATCAGTCACAGCACTTTGTTGTTCTCGGAGCTTAATATCGTAGAGTTTTGCCCGGAGAATTTGCATAGCCCGTTCTCGGTTCTGGAGTTGACTCCGTTCTTCAGTACAAAATACTCGAATCCCTGTAGGCTTATGGATTAAATCTACAGCAGTTTCTACCTTGTTGACGTTTTGTCCACCAGCCCCGCCCGATCGGGCTGTAGTTAGCTCAATTTCTTTGGGGTCAATATGCACTTCCACCTCATCTACCTCTGGCATAATGGCTACCGTAGCCGTAGAAGTATGTACTCGCCCCCCAGCTTCTGTAACCGGGACTCGCTGCACCCTGTGGACTCCCGCCTCAAACTTCAGCTTACTATAGACCTGATCCCCCTTGATTTCTAAGATAGCTTCCTTAAACCCGCCCATATCCGCTAAGGATTCACTCAACAAAGATACCTTCCAACGCTGGGTTTCTGCATAGCGGGAATACATCCGCACCAAATCTCCGGCCCAGATACTCGCCTCATCGCCGCCAGTACCCGCCCGAATTTCTAGCATGATATTCTTATCATCATTGGGGTCTTTCGGCAGGAGCAACACCTTGAGCTGGCTTTCCAAAGTACTTACCTTGATATCCAACTCTTCTACTTCTAGAGAAGCTAATTGTTGGAGTTCTCGATCGCTCGCCGATTCCTTGAGAATTTGTTTTGCCTCCATCAGTTCTTCTTGAGTCTGTTTCCACTCTTCATAGGTTTCTACAGTTATTTCTAGGGAAGATCTGGCCTTGGCAATCCGCTGCAATTCTGGGGGATCGCTAATTACATCAGGATCCCCTAGCTTCCGAGTTAACTCATGGAAGGTCTGTTCCACGGAACGCAGCTTTTCTATTAGGTATGTTTCTGCCATGATTACTTGTCCTTTCGCTTCTTATTAATAACAGGATCAAGACCAAAGACTCCTAATTTTGGTTGGCTTTTTGCACTTCATCAGCTTCTTCCAACATGCCATACTTGCGGAGGAATCTTTCCACTCGTCCTTCAGTATCCACCAGCTTCTGATTGCCTGTATAGAAAGGATGGTTGCCAGACCACATATCGACATTAAGTTCTGGCTTCGTAGAGCCGATCGTCATAATTACTTCACCATTACAGTAAACCTTAGCTTCGGGATACCATTGGGGATGAATATTTGGTTTAGGCATAACACTTCTCCTAGGGGAATTAAAATTAATATGATTTTGGGGGATGATATGTTCCATGACATATGATCCCTTCGTAAGCTTAATTTGATTAACGCTTCGAGTACTGAGGAGCTTTTCTGGCTTTGTGTAAACCATACTTTTTCCTTTCTTTTGCTCTGGGATCACGGGTCATATAGCCTTCAGTTTTTAGGGGTTTACGATTTTCTGGATCCATTTCGCACAAAGCCCGGGCCACTCCTAAGCGGACAGAATCTGCTTGCCCAGTTAAACCACCACCATGAGCATTAACTAAGATATCATATTCATTTTCTAAGCCTAGGGTCTCTAGGGGAGCTTTAGCTACGGTTAGATAGCTGGCGTTTTGGTTGAAGTAATCACTGCCCTCACGACCATTAACAATTAATTGGCCACTGCCGGGAACTAGACGAACTCTAGCGATCGCTGTCTTCCGGCGACCTGTTCCCCAATACACGGCTTTACCACTTTGATCTGATGCTGGCATTACGCTTCTCCTGGAATTGTTTTAATAGTTAATATTTTGGGTTGTTGAGCTTCATGGGGATGATTTTCTCCCTTATAAACCTTGAGTTTGGTAAATAATTGCCGTCCTAAGGAATTTTTTGGCAACATCCCCTTGACAGCCTGCTCAATAATTCTTTCAGGAATCCTGACTTGGAGTTTCTCAAAGGTTTCTGTTTTCATGCCCCCCGGACGACCGGAGTGACGACGATAAATTTTCTGAGAGCTTTTTTTACCTGTAACTGCAATTTTATCGGCATTAATGACAATCACAAAATCCCCAGTATCCATGTGGGGAGTGAAAGTTGGTTTATTTTTGCCTCGTAGTACGCTGGCAATTTCTGTAGCTAGTCGCCCTAGGCGCTGGTTGGCCGCATCCACCACATACCACTCGTGTTCTATCGTAGTGATGGGGGGTAAATAAGTTTTTTCCATAATTTTATTAGTATAGTTTAGTAAAGAAAATTCCCCTTATCTAGTTAATCGGAATTTGGGTTGAGTGTCAAACCATAGTTCCTCAGGAAATGGATGATCGGGATAACCAACTCGTAACAGACATAACCCTTTGGCTGGAGCCGAATGTTTCACCTTGTGGCGTTGTCGTTCTTGCCACAGATGGGCAAACTCTTGGGGCGATCGATCCCCACATCCCACTTGGACTAGCAACCCTACTAGTAGGCGCACCATCCCATACAAAAAACCTTTAGCTTGAATCTCAATATAGAGAAAATCTCCTTCTCGATCGCAAGCCACCTCTTGGACTTCCACTACAGAGTCTTGACGTTTTGACCCTGCTCGTTGAAAAGCTTCCAAATCATGGTTTCCTACCAAAGGTATTAAAGCTTCTTGAATTAAGTCGATCGATAAGGGGGCTTGGTAGTAGTGCCAATAGTAGGGATGAACAAAGAGGTTTGGTTGAGTTGCAGTATAGAGAGTATAACGATAGCGACGATAACTAGCAGAAAATCTAGCGTGCCAATCCGCTGCCACCGCAGTAGAAGCCCTGACTAAAATATCTTTGGGTAATCGGCTATTTAGCACTACAGCCCATTTCTCTGGGGGAATTCTGGCAACAACATCAAAATGTGCTACCATTCCTGCTGCATGAACCCCACTGTCAGTCCGCCCTGCACCGTAGAGAGTGACAGGAGAACCTTGAATTTCTCCCAAGACCCTCTCAATTTCTCCTTGGACTGTGTGATGCTGGGTCTGGTACTGCCAACCAGCATAATTTGTTCCCAAGTACTGGAGGAGTAGGGCTATCCTCTGGCGAGATAGTTCCATTACACCAGTTCAATCACTGCCATTTCGGAATTATCTCCCCGGCGGGGCATAGTCCGCAACACTCTAGTGTAGCCACCATTTCTGGTGCCATAACGATCTTGGGCATTGGCAAAAAGTTTGTGAACTAATTGCTTGTCGTAGATATATCCCAAAGCTCGGCGGCGGGCTTCTAGAGAGCCATCCTTAGCTAGGGTAATCATTTTATCGGCGATCGGCTGGACTGCCTTAGCTCTAATTCTTGTAGTAGTAATTTTTCCGTGGCGGATGAGTTCTGTAGTCAAAGCTCTCAGGAGAGCCTTACGCTGGTCAGCAGGCAAGCCTAGCTGGGGAACACGACAACGATGACGCATATTAGTTAACCAATATCTAGTAAGAGTTAGTAGGATAAATTATTAAAGATAATCATTTACCCGCTTTTATTTACCTGCTTTTTCTTGGGGCAAGGTAATACCCAATCTTTTCTGGAGAGCATCAATCACCTCATCAGCAGATTTCTGCCCAAAGTTTTTAATTTCCAGTAAATCTTCTTGGGTATAAGCCAACAGATCAGCAACTGTATTAATCTGGGCTCGTTTTAGACAATTGTAAGCCCGCACTGACAATTGCAATTCCTCAATCGGAATCTGACTAGTAGGGTCTGCATCCGTCGGATATTCGTCTTTAATTGGCTCTAGACTAATATCTTTCAAAGGATTAAATAAACCTACTAAAATGTTGGCTGCTTGGGATAGAGCTTCTTGGGGAGTCAGACTACCATTAGTCCAAATCTCCATCAGCAGGCGATCGCGCTCTAGGGAACCATCGATTCTGGCATCTTCAATACTATAGTTAACCTTATTTACAGGCATAAAAATAGCATCAATTTGCATGAAATCAAGGGAACTGGCATCTTCTCGACCCCGATCGATTGCTCGATAACCCTTGCCCCGTTCAATCCGAAACTCCATTTCCAGCTTTGCTCCGGCTGCTACCGTAGCTACGTACTGCCCCGGATCCACAATTTGTACCTCTGAAGGCAGATCAAATTGCGCTGCCCTCACAGTTGCCGGCCCAGTAATTGCTACCCGACCAATCTGGGGAGCAGTGGTATAGCTTTTGAAAACAATTTCCTTCATGTTCAGGAGTATCTCTAAGACATCCTCCCGGACTCCCGGAATAGTAGCAAATTCATGGGTAATCCCCGCAATTCGTACTGCTGTCACCGCCGAGCCATCAAGATTAGATAGAAGAACCCGCCGTAGGGCATTCCCTACAGTAGTTCCTTGCCCCCGCTCTAGAGGTTCGAGAATAAATTTGCTATAATAACCTTGGTCTTTGTTAGTTTTGGACTCTACGCACTCAATTTGAAACTGTGCCACAGTGTTACCTCTTCTGCCGGTTGGAAATTTTGGCTTGTAAGCTTTGGCAGTTACTACCAGCTTAGAAATCTTTATTGACTTAGGGATTAAGTTTTCAGGCTAAATCCTATATATTAGATAACCCAACTTAGCTAGTTAACTAGGAAGCTAAGATAAAAGATAAAGTAATATCTAGAAGAATAAGTCTAAACCCGACGACGTTTTGGTGGTCTACATCCGTTGTGGGGAATTGGTGTCACATCACGAATTAAGGTGATTTCTAAACCTGCTCCTTGTAATGCTCGAATGGCAGTTTCCCTTCCAGCTCCGGGACCACTCACCATGACTTCTAGCTGGCGCATTCCTTGGTCGATCGCTCGGCGAGCAGCAGAATCAGCAGCAGTTTGGGCAGCAAAAGGTGTTCCTTTTTTAGCTCCTTTAAACCCGCTAGAGCCTGCGGAAGCCCAAGAAATTACATCACCTTTAGTATCGGCGATCGTGACGATAGTGTTGTTGAAGGTGGACTGGATGTAAGCTGTACCACTGGGCACATTACGCTTGGTCTTTTTTGTACTACTTTTTTTAGTTGGTCGCGCCATATCACTTTAGCTACTAATTTGGTAAATAAACTATTTTTAGAAAACTTCCAGAGATAAAGATTTATCCCCTGAAATTTATTTCTTACTAGGGGCTTTTTTCTTTCCAGCCACCGCAACTCTTCTGCCCCGTCGGGTTCTAGCATTGGTACGAGTCCTCTGCCCTCTTACGGGTAAGCCCATCCGGTGGCGACGCCCCCGATAAGTCCCGATATCGATTAAGCGCTTGACATTCATTGCCTCCAAGCGCCTTAAGTCCCCCTCTATCTGGTAGTTAGCCTCTACATTAGCTCTCAGTAGGGCAACTTCCGCATCTGTCAAATCTTTTACGCGGGTATCAGGGTTGACTCCCGTTGCTTTGATTACTGCTTTCGCTCTAGTCAAACCAATTCCGAAAATGTAAGTTAGACCAATTTCTACCCGCTTATCACGAGGTAGGTCTACGCCAGCTATCCTAGCCACACTAGTTTCTCCCTTTTTTATCTATAGTACAAATTTATTCTATATAATGCTGGTAAGTTATCCTTGACGTTGCTTATGCTTCGGGTTAGGACAAATTACCATTACTCGGCCGCGTCGACGAATGACACGACACTTCTCACAAATTTTCTTGACGGATGCGCGTACTTTCATATATTTACTAATAACTGCAAGCTCTTGATTATAGCATTTAATAAGGGATATTTTTCTGGGTAAACTAAAAAATATGACAATTTTAGTTACTTTTTGTTGCGGAGGCGGTAAGTGATCCGGCCCTTCGTCAAGTCGTAGGGAGTAAGTTCTACTTTGACTCGATCGCCGGGGAGAATTTTGATATAATTTCGGCGAATCTTTCCAGAAATATGCGCCAAGACATTAAATCCATTGTCTAAATCAACACGGAACATCGCGTTGGGCAAGGATTCCATGACTGTTCCTTCCATCTCAATTAGATCTTGTTTAGCCAATTTCCTGTAACCTCAAGATTGCCAAATTTTCAGTCTTTAATTGTAACATATTTTATCAATTACTTGAGTTTTCCCCGGTAATATTTTTTAATTCCCCAGTAATTATGTCTAGAGAGCGATCGCCATCTAATGTCACCAGGTGTTTTTGATAGAAATCAATCAAGGGGGCGGTTTCCTGTTGATAAACTATCAACCGATTCCGAATTACCTCCTCTGTATCGTCACTCCGTCCCTCAAGGGCAGCACGTTTTGCTAATCGGCCAACTAGAACTTCATCTGCTACTGTCAAATTAATAGTTAAATCGCACTTTTGATTAATTTGGGGTAGCAAGTTTTCTAAAAACTCAGCCTGAGCTAAAGTACGGGGAAACCCATCTAGAATCCAGCCTTGAGTTTTAGCATCATCTTGTTGGAGGCGTTCTTGGACAAGTTCTTGAAGTACGCTATCGGGTACTAGGTCTCCCCGATCCATATAGGCTTTTGCCTTTAGACCAACGGGAGTTCCTTCTTGTTTAGCTTTTCTCAAGATTTCTCCTGTCGAAATATGGGGAACTTCTAAATAATTGGCCAATATTTTAGCTTGGGTTCCTTTCCCAGCCCCCGGCGGGCCAAGAAAAATCAACCGTTTTTTGTTCATAAATAAAATTATTTAGCTAATAAAATTCATAAAAATTGGGAGCAACAATACCTTGCTGCTCCTCGGTTTTACCTATTGCTTCACCATCCCTTCATAGCGTTGAGAGATGACGTAGGTTTGGATTTGTTTAGCGGTATCGATCGCTACCCCCACTAAGATCAATAGTGAAGTTGCTCCTAAGCCTTGAAAAGTTGTAACATTAGTTGCACTTTCCACCGCCGTAGGAATTACTGCCACAAATCCTAGGAACAAAGCTCCTAAAAGGGTTAAACGATTCAAAACCCGCTCTAGATACTCACTAGTCGTTTTCCCCGGCCGAATCCCCGGAATAGTTGCCCCCATCTTTTTGAGATTCTGGGACATGTCTACTGGGTTAACTACTAAGGAAGCATAGAAGTAGCTAAAAAACAGAATAAAGATTAGATAGACTATGACGTAGGGAATAGAGTTGGGTCTCATGGCATTGGCAACTTGTCCCAATATCTGGCTAAATCCCGATTGTCCTTCTCCCGTACCACTAAACTGGGCTAAGGAGGCAGGCAAGATCAGTACCGAAGAGGCAAAGATAATGGGCATTACTCCCCCTTGATTCAGTCGGAGGGGTAGATAACTTTTTTGCTCTCGATAAAGACGCTTACCTACCTGCCGTTTAGCAGAAATAATCGGGATGCGTCTCGTGCCTTCTTGGACAAAGACGATCGCCACAATCATAATCAGAAAAACCAGTAACAAAATTGCCACCCGCCCTACTATCTGGCCATCTCCACTCTGAGCCAGTTCTAAGGTCTGCCCCAGCGATCGGGGTAGCACCGAGACAATACTCACAAAAATGAATAGGGATGCCCCATTACCAATTCCCCGCTCTGTAATTAGCTCCGACATCCACATCACAAACATAGAACCGGCAATTAAGGCCAGCATAGTTTGGACAATGAAAATTGGCCCCGGATTTACAGCATAACGCTGCACCCAGAGGGCGATCCCCGCGCTTTGGAGAATAGCCCAACCAAAGGCCACATAGCGACTAATTTGAGAGATTTTCCGCCGTCCTGCTTCCCCTTCATTTTTTTGCAGATTTTCTAAAGAGGGAACTGCCGCAGTCAGGAGTTGAATAATAATAGAGGCATTAATGTAGGGTAAAATTCCTAGGGCAAATAAACCCAAAGCTGAAATACCCCCTCCAGAAAAAGTGTCTAAAAAGCCAATAATGGGGCTATTTTTAATATCTCTAGCGAAGGAAATGCGATCAATTCCCGGAATGGGAATTGCTACTCCCAGCCGCAGCAAAATCAATAAACCAATACTATAAAATAACCGCCCTCGCAGACCAGCAGCCTGAGCCATCTGCATAAAAGTCTCTTGAGCGGTAGGGGTTTTATCTCTACTATCTACCATAAAGTGCTACCTCGTTTTAATAGAGCATAACTAGTATTAGATACTTGGGGGAGTTTTACTGACTGGATAGGCAGGAATTAATTCCCAAGTACCGCCAGCCGCCTCAATCTTTTCCTTGGCACTGGCAGTAAATCCTGCTGCTCTCACAGTTAGGCTTACTGACAATTCTCCAGACCCCAATATTTTTAACGGGCCATCGTTGGCTGTGACAATTTTGTGGGTCATTAAAGATTCCAAGGTAACTTCAGTACCAGCAGGAAGAGCGGCAAGTTTCTCTACGTTGATCGTAGTGTAATTAATCTGATTAATTAGAGGAAAATGTTTTAATTTTGGCAGTCTTTTATAAAGAGGTAATTGTCCCCCTTCAAAACCGGGTCTGGTACCACTACCAGAACGGGATTTTTGTCCCCGCATCCCGAAGCCACAGCTTGCTCCTTGACCGGCAGCAATTCCCCGACCCACTCGGCGACGACGCTTGGTGGAACCTGGTTGTGGTCCAATATCATCTAGTCTCATGGTTTTTCTATGCCTTAGTAATTATGTAGATTTGTTTAGATATTTTTTCCCTAAAGCAAGCCTAGGCGAATAAATTATCTAGAGAGATGCCCCGCTCTTCAGCTACCTGCCCAAAGGTTCGTAGGGAAGATAGGGCTTCGATCGCTGCCCTAGCATTATTCAGAGGATTCTTAGAACCCAATTGTTTGGCCAGAATATTCTTCACTCCCGCAAGTTCTAAAACAATCCGCACAGAACCCCCAGCAATTACCCCAGTACCGGGAGCAGCTGGCCGAATCATTACCTTTGCTCCCACTGCCGAACCATTGGTGGGATGAGGAATAGAGTTAGATTTGGTTAAAGGAACTTCAATGAGATGCTTTTTGCCGTCAGCAACTCCTTTTTTTACAGCCCCCATAACATCAGCCGCTTTACCTACGCCGACACCAACTTGACCTTTTTCATTGCCGATAACTACGATCGCCCGGAAGCTAAGTTTTTTACCACCCTTAACCACCTTGCTCACCCGCCGGACTTGAATTACCTTTTCTTGCCAAGCACTCTCTTTTTCTGGACGGCGATTGCCTTTACTCCGTCCTTTTTTAGCTGTAGCTTTAGTTTCTTCTACCATGAACTAATCCCTATGAAGTCAATATTATTAGCTAGTAACCTAAGGTGTAAAATTATCACAGCCTTCACGCTGGAGTCTAAGTTAGAAATCAAGACCGGCTTCCCGGGCTGCTTCGGCTAGGGCTTTGACTCGACCGTGGTAGAGATTACCACCGCGATCAAACACTACTTTTTTGATACCCTTAGCGATCGCTCTTTCTGCCACCAATTTGCCTACAGCAGTGGAAGCGGTGCAGTTTGCCCCAGATTCCATCTCACTTTTTAGCTCTTCCTCCAAGGTAGACGCAGCTACTATAGTGTGTTGGGCATTATCATCAATTACTTGGACATAAATATGTTGATTTGATCTAAAGACAGCCATCCGGGGACGATCAATCGTACCACTGACTTTTTTCCGGACTCGACGATGCCGCCGCTTCAGGGATTCTTTTTTTGTAGGTTTCATAATATTTGCCTATAGCCTATTTATTTCTTGCCAGTCTTACCAGCTTTTCTTCTCACCATTTCTCCAAGATAACGAATTCCCTTGCCTTTATAGACTTCTGGAGGCCGGACAGCCCGAATTCTGGCAGCAGTATTACCAACAATTTCCTTATTGATACCACTTACTGTCAAATTGGTGTTACCTTCTACCGCTACAGTAATCCCTTCAGGGGGATCAATTTCTACCGGTTTACTATATCCCACATTCAGAATTAGTTTTCTGCCTTGGACTTGAGCGCGATAACCTACTCCCAGAATCTGGAGTTTGCGCTCAAACCCATTAGATACTCCTTCCACCATATTGGCAATTAGAGTCCGAGATAAACCGTGGCGCTGTCTTGCTGCTTTAGATTCATCCCGGCGTAATACTTTGATAGTACTACCTTCCTGTTCCAGAGCCACCTCTGCCGGCAGAGTCCGCTCCAAATTACCCTTAGTTCCCTTGACGGCCACGTGCTGTCCGGTGATCGTGACAGTGACACCCTGAGGAACTTCTATCAGACGTTTACCAATCCGAGACATAACTCTCCTTATTTATATTGGTGTTTATATTAGGTTGCCTTAGTTTTCCCTAGCTTTACCAACTTTCATTGGCTCAACTTAGTCATGGGCACTTTGGTTTTGGCAGCTAGAGCCACCTAACACCAGAGAAGACTAGGCTCTACCAGACGTAACACAGAACTTCGCCGCCTACACCCTGTTGCCGGGCTTGGCGATCGGTCATGATGCCCTGAGATGTAGAGATAATGGCAATACCAATACCTCCTAATACCTTAGGTAGTTCTTTCTTGTTGGAATAAACTCTCAATCCCGGTCTACTAACTCGCTTGAGAGCAGTAATGATGGGTTGTTTAGCTTTTCCCTTATATTTAAGGGCAATTACTAAATTCTTCCCTATGCCTTCACCTACTTCCTCGTAGTCAGCAATAAATCCTTCTAGCTTTAATACCTCAGCAATACTGCGGGTCATTTTTGTAGATGGAACGTCTGTAGTTTGATGCCGCACCATTCCGGCGTTACGAATGCGTGTCAGCATATCTGAAATTGTATCGGTTGCCGCCATTTTTCCCCCTTTAACTTACTAACTTTCCCGAAAAGGCATTCCCATTTCCTTTAGCAGCGCCCGACCTTCAGCATCAGTTGCGGCGGTGGTGACGATACAAATGTCCATACCCCGGATCTGGTCAATATTGTCATACTCAATCTCTGGAAAGATGAGTTGTTCTTTAATACCGAGGCTGTAGTTGCCATGACCATCAAAACTCTTAGGACTAATCCCCCGGAAGTCCCGGATCCTCGGCAGGGAAAGATTAATTAATCGATCTAAAAAGTTGTACATTTTATCTGCACGGAGGGTTACCATCATCCCTACGGGCATTCCTTCCCGGATCTTAAATCCAGCGATCGCTTTCTTCGCTCTAGTAATCACAGGTTTTTGCCCCACGATCGTCGCAATCTCCGTTAAGGAAGACTCCAGAGCCTTAGCATTTTGAGAAGCGTCTCCCAAGCCCCGGTTGACAGTAATTTTAATTACCTTAGGAACTTCATGAACATTTTTATAACCAAATTGTTCTGTTAGTTTAGGGACTATGTTCTCTTGATAGAGAGTTTTTAATCTACTCATTGGTTTAGAAATAATTGTTAATTATGGGGTTAATTATTGGCTAGTTAACTAATCAATAATTTCTCCAGTTTTCTTGAGCTTACGTACCTTCCGTCCATCTTCAGTAAAGGTATAACAAACCCGACTAGCGATTTTTTCCTTATTAGAGTAAAGCATGACATTAGAACTATGAATTGGAAATTCCAAAGTCGTAATTTGTCCCTTCTCTCCTTCCTGTTGAGGCTTGACATGCTTAGTTTTCACATTCACGCCCTTAACCACGACTTGACTGAGCTTGGGAAGAGTTAGCATAATTTCTCCTACCTTACCCTTGTCACGCCCAGAAATAATTTGGACAGTATCACCCTTCTTGACGTGCATTCTAAAGCGCACAGGCTTTTTATTTTTACGTGTACTTTTAGTTGCCATTTATAATACCTCCGGTGCTAAGGAGACGATTTTGGTAAAGTTCTTATCCCGGAGTTCCCTAGCCACAGGGCCAAAAACACGGGTGCCACGGGGGTTGCCATCAGCATTGATAATTACAGCTGCATTGTCATCAAAACGAATGCTATCTCCTGTATCCCGCCGCAGGGCTTTGCGAGTGCGGACAATCACAGCCCGGACGACATCGGATTTTTTTACTGCTTGGTTGGGGATCGCATCCTTGACCACTGCAATAATGACATCTCCTACCCCACCGTAGGTACGACCGCCTCCTAAGACGCGGATGCACAGGAGTTTGCGCGCGCCACTGTTGTCAGCTACATTTAGGTAAGTTTCCTGTTGAATCATAGTTTTCGGTAGTTTGAGGTAATTGAATTAATAAGTGATTTAGGCTAAAGACATAAAAGCTGTTATTTAGCTCCATCACTCAATAACTACTTTTTTTTGGTTACAAGAATTTCTACTACTTGCCAGCGTTTAGTTTTGCTGAGGGGACGGGTTTCTTGAATGCGGACTTGGTCACCCGCTTGACATTTGTTGTCCTCGTCATGGGCCTTATAGCGTTTAGTCTTGACCACAATCTTGCCGTACTTAGGGTGGGGAGAGCGGTTTTCCACTGCTACCACTACGGTTTTTTGCATTTTATCGCTGACTACTAATCCAACTTTTTCTTTAACTGTCATAGTGTCTCATTAGATATTTGATTTAGCTATTTGGTTTATCTATTTGGTAATAGGGAGTAATTAAGATAACTAACTATTCTGTTACTGAGTCGGTTACTGAGTCGGTTACTGAGTCAGCTTTTTTCTGCTCTGCCTCGACAGTGAACATCTGGGCGATTTTGTGGCGCAGGTGCTTAAATTCGTGGGGTTTAACTTCTGCTTGAGTTGCTTTTTTGAACCGGAGTTCAAATAGTTGCTTCTTGGCAGCAAGAATCTCCGTGGCAAGCTCTTCTGCACTTAATTTTCGGGCATCAGCTATTTTTGCTAGTGGCATCTATCTACTCCTGTTCTACTACTGCTGGCTCTATTACTGCGGGCGGGCGGGTAATAAATTTAGTTTTAATTGGTAATTTGTTGGCTGCTAGGCGCATGGCTTCCCGAGCAATTTCTTCGGTTACACCACCAATTTCATAGAGGATACGACCGGGCTTGACCACTGCTACCCAAAATTCAGGGTTACCTTTACCAGAACCCATCCGGGTTTCAGCTGGACGCATGGTAACGGGCTTATCAGGGAAGATGCGGATCCAGATTTTGCCACCCCGACGGATATAACGGGTCATGGCTCGACGACCAGCTTCAATTTGCCGGGCGGTGATCCAGGATGGCTCGATCGCTTGGAGGGCAAACTCTCCAAAGCTAATATCGCTACCCCGGTGGGCAAGACCCGCCATCCTGCCCCGTTGTTGTTTACGGAATTTTGTACGCTTAGGACTGAGCATAATTGATCATTAAGTAGAAGTTAGTAATTATTTAGATACATCTAGCTAGAGAAAGGTAACTACTCCAAATTCAATCTAGAGGTCTTCAAACTTTTGTCGCCTCTTCTGACGTTGCTTAGGAGGAGCATTATTAGCCGCAGTGACATCTTCTTGTCCGGGGATAATTTCACCCTTGAAAATCCAGATTTTCACGCCTAAAATTCCATAGACGGTTTTGGCAGTACGATAGGCATAATCAATGTCTGCCCGGAGGGTATGCAAAGGAACCCGACCTTCCCTTGTCCACTCCGATCGAGCAATTTCTGCCCCATTGAGCCGGCCACCGACTTGAATTTTAATCCCTTGAACTTCGGCTTTTTGCGCTCTCTGGATTGCTTGGCGGACAATCTTCCGAAAGGAAACCCGGCGCTCTAGTTGTTGGGCAATAAATTCAGCTACTAAACCAGCATCAGCATCAACTCGTTGGACTTCAATTACATTAATCCGAATTTGGCGGTTGCCCCCTAGTTCCGTCTGTAGCCCGGAGCGGAGGGTGTCAATCCCTGTACCACCGCGACCCACGACAACCCCCGGACGGGCTGTATGCACTTCTAGGTCAATTTGGTCGGCTTTCCGTTCAATGCGGACTTGAGATATCCCAGCAGTGGCTAGATTTTTGTCTATGTACTGGCGAATTGCATAGTCTTCTTGGAGGAGCTTGGGGTAGCGTTTGTTGTCGGCATACCAGCGGGAGCGATGCTCTTGGGTAATTCCCAACCGGAAGCCAATTGGATTTATCTTCTGTCCCATAGGGTTTTTCCTTTAATCTTTTTGATAATGATCTTTTTGATTAATCTGCCATTACTGGGTATTTAGTCGGTTGATGGCTGGATTACCTAGCTTTCTTGGGGAGCTACAGCAATGGTGATGTGGCATGTGGGTTTCCGAATCTGGTAGGCTCTGCCTTGAGCTCTGGGTCTAAACCGTTTGAGGCTAGGCCCTCCATCGGCATAGGCAGTGCTGACTACCAAAGTGCTCCGATCGTATCCCTCGTTGTGTTCTGCATTCGCCGCTGCTGAACGAAGCAGCTTGAGAATGGGTTCGCAGGCGCGGTAGGGCATAAATTCTAAAATAATTAGAGATTCCCGGTAGCTCCTGCCCCGAATCTGGTCGAGGACTCGCCGCACCTTATAGGGAGACATGCGGATAAAGCGGGCGATCGCTTTTACTTCTGCTTGAGTGTTTACAGCCATAGGATTATGTAAATGATTAGCTTAGTTATGGGCTATTAATTAGGAATTAATTAGTAATTAATTTAGGAAATTAAGTAGGTTAATTATTAACGACCTGCACGCTTATCACCTTTGCCGTGACCCTTAAAGGTACGGGTAGGGGCAAATTCCCCTAGCTTATGACCCACCATCTGGTCATTAATATAGATGGGGATGTGCTGACGACCGTTATGGACAGCGATCGTATGACCCACCATCAAAGGCAGGATTGTCGAAGCTCTTGACCAAGTTTTAATAACTTGCTTTTCCCCTTTAGTATTGAGAACTTCTATTTTTGTCAGTAAGCTATCGGCAACAAAGGGACCTTTTTTTAATGAACGACTCATAACTTTTCCATGACTTTAGTATTTTCTAGTTAGGATGGGGCAAGTTGATTAGCTACTTACCCCAAAGATTAATTAGCTCTGACGGCCACCACGTCCCCGTTTGGAAGACTTGCGACGACGACGCACAATTAAAGCCGTACTTTGCTTCTTAGGCTTTCTAGTTTTCTTGCCCAAGGCGGGTTTACCCCAAGGAGTAAGAGGGCGGGCATGACCAATAGGTGCCCGGCCTTCACCCCCACCATGGGGGTGATCCACTGGGTTCATCACGCTACCCCGAACCGAGGGACGGCGACCCCGATGGCGACTCCGACCAGCTTTGCCTAAACTGATATTCCGGTGTTCTATGTTCCCCACTTGACCAATGGTGGCATAGCATTCTTGGCGAATCATGCGGACTTCTCCAGAGGGTAATTTGAGGGTGACATAGCCACCTTCCTTGGCAACTACCTGAGCTACAGCCCCTGCAGAACGGACAATTTGCGCTCCTCTACCAATTTGCAGTTCTACGTTATGGATGCTGGTACCTAGGGGAATCTTACCTAGGGGCAGAGCATTGCCAATTTCGTAGGGGGAATCAGGGCCAGCAATGACGATCGCCCCGACTACCAAACCTAGGGGATGAAGAATATAGCGTTTTTCTCCATCACGGTAATGGAGGAGAGCAATTCTGGCATTCCGGTTAGGATCGTATTCAATTTCTGCAACTCTAGCCGGGATGTTGAGCTTGTTACGCTTAAAGTCAATCATTCGGTAAAGGCGCTTATGACCCCCACCCCGGTGGCGGCAGGTAATAACACCCCGGTTGTTCCGTCCCTTAGGATTGTGCTTGTGGGTGGTCAGGGATTTTTCTGGCTCTGACCGAGTAATTTCCGCAAAGTCCGATACACTGGCTTGGCGAGTACCGGGAGTATAGGGTCTGTAGGTACGAATGCCCATAATTTTCTCAGGTTTAGATTGGTAATATTACACTTCGGGGAAGAGGACGATCGAGCTACCGGGAGCAAGGGTAACGATCGCTTTTTTATATCTAGGTTTGAAGCCTAGATACTTGCCGACCCGCTTGGTTTTGGGGGGCTTAGTCATGGTGTTGACACTCGCTACCTTGACATCAAACAGACTTTGGACGGCTGCCTTGATTTGGGGCTTAGTAGCTTTTAAGACAACCTCAAAGGTGTACTTGTTCTGCTCTAAGGCAATAGTTGCCTTTTCTGTGACGATCGGGCGGATGATTAGATCCGGTAAATCTCGATCGGCCTTATTAACTCTGTCGACAAATCTGCCCATAGGTTTATCTCTTAATCGGTGTACACTTCTTGAATCTTGGTCAAAGCCGCAGGGGTGACCACAATCTTATCTGCCTTGAGAATGTCATAAACATTAAGGCTATTGGCATTAATCAACTTGACTCGTTGGATGTTTTTAGTAGATAGATTTACCGATTCTGCTACTTCCGCCAGAATCAATAGCACTTTATCTTCTAACCCCACTCCCCAGCGTCCCATAGCTTGAACAAATTCCTTAGTTTTTGGTCTGGGTAATTGCTCATCAAAATTTTCGACCACAATTAAATCTTCACTCCGACTAACTAAGGCCGTCCGCAGAGCCAATCTTCTTTCTTTGCGATTCATTTTGATATCGTATTCTTTGGGTTTAGGACCAAAGGTCACACCACCACCCCGCCATAGGGGAGAACGGTTAGAACCAGCTCTAGCCCGGCCAGTTCCCTTCTGTTTCCAAGGTTTACGCCCACCACCACTGACTTCTGCTCTAGTTTTGGTGGAGGCTGTGCCTTGGCGCTGATTATTGAGTTGACGGACTAAAGAACGATGGACGATATGGGCAGCGGTTTCTGGCTTTGCTACCTTTAGTTCTAAAGCAGTAGCTCCTGCTTCTTCACCTTGCCAATTTTTAACTATACAGTTGACCATAATTGTGATTGCAATTGCTGATTGCTTGAGGATTTCTAGAGAATCTAGGAATAATTTATCAATGACGAATCTAAAAGTAAAAACTTAAAAGAATCTATTTATAGCCCACAATTTTTGTGGGTAGAATATTAATCAAGGCACCGGGCTTACCGGGAATCGCCCCTTTAATCAAAATTAGGTTGCGATCGCTATCTACTCGAACTACAGTTAGTTTTTTAATAGTGGTTGTTGCTCCCCCTAACCGTCCTGCCATTCTTTTGCCCGGATAGGTTCTACCGGGGGTAGTTCCAGCACCAGTAGAACCGGGTTGACGGTGGTTCTTAGAACCGTGAGACATGGGACCACGAGCAAAGTTATGTCTTTTTTGATAGCCGGCAAAACCTTTACCAATACTGGTGCCGACTACATCTACTAGTTGACCGGGAGTGAAAATATCTGCCTTGACATTAGAGCCTAACTCATAAGGACTAACATCCTCCAGACGATATTCATGAAGATGCTTTAAGAAAGGGGCTTCAGACTTGGCTAAGTGACCTTTTTCTGGCTGGCTGAGGGCTTTTTCTTTGACCTCGCCGTAGCCTAACTGCACCGCAGTATAGCCATCGGTAGCTTCTGTTTTGACCTGAGTGATATGGCAGGGGCCAGCTTGAACAACCGTGACAGGAACAGCTTTTCCTGCTTGGTCGAAAATCTGGGTCATCCCTAATTTAGTGCCAAGAATACCAATAGACACGGGTTACTCCTTAATCATATTATTAGTAAGCAGGTAAATATGTGGGCTTCTTATAAAGAATTCCACACTAAACCCACATTATTTACTTTAGTTCTTCCTAAAAGCAGATCAAGATAATTCCAGCGGAATTTCTGGGATCAACCCGCAGATGATAACTTTAGCAATAGTAATTTTCGTGAGCCAGTTTTAAGATCGCTCAGAACTCTGATGCAATCTAGGATTGAATTTTGATTCAGGTACTGACTAAGAAATTTTACGTTATGGTTTCTAGGGACTTGGGAAGTAACCCTCCAGTATCCACAGGCTGAAACCTTCAAGGAGTTTATAGTTAAAAAATAAACTTGTTAGCGTAATTTGGTCACAGTCCAATACTATAAAACATTCTTGGGAATATGTCTATGCTTTAAAAGATATTTCTTAAAAGATTTTTTTACTAAGCTGTAGAAGATATTCTCCTGCTAAGGTTCAAGGTTTACTCAAGAAGATTTTTTCTAGCCCTTGCTTCAATGTTTCCGCCATCACCAGTTGATTGTCATAGGCTACAACTACCCGTACTAAAGAAGGTAAATTATTTTGCTCTGCTTCTAGGTAGATAGGCTCTACATAGAGTAGGGAGTTTTCAATGGGGATTACTAGTAAATTACCTTGGATAGCCTTTGCTCCTTGGCGATTCCAGAGAGATATCTGTTGAGAGATTATTGGATCAGTATTGATTCTGGTGTCAATTTGCTCTGGTCCAAAGGTTAGTTGTTGCTTGGGAAATCTGTAGAGGAGTAATTTCCCATAATTATCTCCATCAGAACGGGCGGCTAACCAGGAGATCATATT
>Ga0335395_10000341_pt1 | contig 29701 bp, 35 predicted proteins | sample MAT02_FD_205744 | JGI IMG/M metagenome (GOLD analysis project Ga0335395, IMG submission 205744) | Freshwater microbial communities from Lake Fryxell liftoff mats and glacier meltwater in Antarctica - MAT-02 (spades assembly) (version 2) ... | reverse complement strand
GCAAGCGGTCTTGACAGCCCCGGTGACGTACCGGGATGTGGTGAAAAAGGCTTGACTGTTTGCCCAACGGGCATACTATTCGATGCTGATTATTTATCCAGTCTTTGATCGACTGGAGCTAAGTGGAACCCCCTTGTATTTAAACAGTATTTTGATTGCCAGAAAGCTTTGTTGCCACTTCGCGCATGCCCCATCCGCCACCCTGCGATGAACACCCTAGAAAAATTGTCCGTTCTGGCCGATGCGGCCAAGTACGACGCGTCCTGCTCTTCCAGTGGAGCGGCGCGCCGCAACTCGGTGGGTGGGCGGGGCGTGGGCTCCACCGAGGGCTCTGGCATCTGCCACAGCTACGCACCCGATGGGCGCTGCATCTCGCTGCTCAAGATTCTGCTCACCAACTGGTGCGTTTATGACTGTTTGTATTGCGTGAACCGCGTCAGCAGCGACGTGCCGCGGGCGCGCTTTCGGGTCGACGAGGTGGTGCAGCTCACACTGGATTTCTACCGGCGCAATGTGATCGAGGGCCTGTTTCTGAGCTCCGGCATCATCCAGTCGGCCGACTACACGATGGAGCAGGTGATTGAGGTCGCTCGGCAATTGCGCGAAGACCACGACTTTCGCGGCTACATCCACCTCAAAACCATTCCCGACGCCAGCGACGAGCTGATCGCGCGCGCTGGCTTGTATGCAGACCGGCTGAGCATCAACTTGGAACTCCCGTCGCGCGAGTCGCTGGCCGCGCTGGCGCCTGAAAAGGACGCCCTGGGCATCAAACGGTCGATGGGGAAAATTCGGTTGCACCTCGATGATTACCGCGAGCGGGTGGCGCAAACCCGCAACCAGCGCTCGCTGCCCGGCGCCAACGCCCGCCAGACTGCCCCACCGCGCTTCGCCCCCGCCGGGCAGAGCACCCAGATCATCGTGGGCGCGGATGCATCAAGCGACCGGCTGATCTTGCAGACCAGTGTCGGGCTCTACCAGGCGATGCAGATGAAGCGGGTGTATTACTCCGCGTTCAGCCCGATTCCCCACGCCAGCGCCCGGCTGCCCTCGCAAGCCGCGCCGCTGATGCGGGAACACCGCTTGTACCAAGCCGACTGGCTGATCCGTTTCTATGGTTTCGAAGAGCGAGAGATCGTGGCGCCCAACGGCATGCTGTCGCTGGAACACGATCCGAAACTGGCATGGGCGTTGGCGCACCCCGAGTTTTTCCCGGTCGATTTGAACCGCGCGCCGCGCGAACAGCTGCTTCGTGTGCCGGGGTTGGGCGTGTTGTCGGTCAAGAAGCTGCTCGCCTCGCGCCGGGTGCGCTCGCTGAGGCTGACCGACCTGCCCAAGCTGCGCGTGAACGTGTCCAAGGTGATGCCGTTTGTGGTGTTGGCAGACCACCGACCTTCTTCTGGTGCCACGGTGTTCGCCGCCAACGAGCTGCAGCAGGCTGCGCCATCACCATCACCATCACCACCACCGCCTTCGATCAACCGCCCGGCCAGCGTTCAGCCGGTGCAGTTTTCGCTCGCCTGGGAATAAGCGCGGTTGCGATGCGCGTTGAATTGCAGTCGCACCTCGATCGCGCCGGGTTTTACCGCGCGCTTGCCATGCTGCTGGTGCAAGGCATCAACTGGGACCGGGTGGAATGGTGCGTATCACTCTCGCCAGCCGATTCTGCGCTGCCCACCGAGGACACCTCGCTTCAGGCATTGAAGGACTTACCCGTTGGCTTCCGCGAAACCCTGCCCCTCGCGCTGCTGCACCGGGAGCCTGCGCGCCATGTGCTGCTGCACCGCATGGCACAGCGGCTGTGGCGCGAACCGAGAAGCTGGCAAGACAGCTTGCACGACGACCACATCCGGCTGATGGAATGGCACCGGCAGGTGCGGCGCGACATGCACAAAACCAAGGCGTTTGTTCGCTTCAACCGGGTGGGCGGTACCGATCAGGACGCCGAGCAGGCGGAGTATGTGGCGTGGTTCGAGCCGGTGCACCACACGCTGGTGGAAGTGGCGCCGTTCTTTGTGCGCCGGTTCACCCAGATGCGCTGGTCGATCCTGAGTCCCTCGGCCACCGTGCGTTGGGACGGCCATCGGCTGCAGCTTGGGCCAGGCGCCAACCGCAACGACGCGCCGCCGCCCGACGCAGGAGAGGCGCTGTGGCTCGCCTACTACGCAAGCATCTTCAACCCCGCTCGGGTCAAGATTTCGGCGATGAAAAAGGAGATGCCCGAGGTTTACTGGAAGAACCTGCCCGAAGCCCGCCTCATCCCCGCCCTGCTCGCGCAAGCACCTCAGCGTGTCAGTCAAATGATCGCCAGCGCAGCAGACACGCAGCGTCGGCTGCCCGATTTCAAACTTGAAAGCCAAGCAATCGGCCCGTCTGGTTCGCTGGCTGGGATCGCCGCTGAGGTTCAAAACTGCGACCATTGTGCGTGCGCAGCCCGTGCCACGCAGGCGGTGGTGGGTGCGGGCCCGGCCACAGCCTCAATTTTTATCGTCGGCGAGCAGCCGGGCGACCAGGAAGACCTGACAGGGCAACCCTTTGTCGGGCTCAGCGGCCAGCTGCTGCGCACCGCCCTGCAAGACATTGGCATCGACATGGCGGATGTTTATGTCACCAATGCCGTGAAGCATTTCAGCTACGAGATGCGCGGCAAGCGCCGAATTCACAAAACACCTGCCCAGGCCGATGTGGCGCGTTGCCTGCCCTGGCTGGAGGCTGAGCTGCAGGCAGTTGGGCCGTCGACCATCGTCGCGCTGGGGCGCACAGCCCTCAATGCCATCGAAAAGCTGGAAGAATTTGAGGCGCCAGCGGCATCGCCCGACGCCAAGATTGGGCCGCTGCGCTCAGCAGCGCAACATGCCGAGCGCGGGCGGTGGCGGGGTGCGTTCGTGGGCGCTGTGGCGCACCCGTCTGCCCTGCTTCGCGCGGGTGCATCCCCCGGCAGTGAGGGTTACCAGCGGTGGCGCGAAGCATTGCGGCAGGTGATCTGTGGTGAGAGCGGCCCAACAAGCAGCGCCACTTTGGAAAGATCAGTGACACACCAGGCGCACAACGCTTCCTCTGGCTGAGGCTCGCGAAACACATTTTGGGGCTGTCAAGATGCCCGAGCCACCAGCAGCGGTTGTTCAACCCTTGGCCGCTCGTGCTGGCGAGACCAAGCGAGGCGCTGCACTCAAATCAACGGCCTGGCGGCAGGACGTCCGTCACCGTACAGATCCGCCAGCTGCGCCAAAGCGGTGGTGTCCGTCAGCTGCAGCCGCCCACCCGCCATGCGAAACAGATTGCGCCGCTGCAACTTGCGCAGCGTCTTGTTGGTGTGGGCCAGTGACAAGCCAAAAGCATCGGCCAGGTGCTGCTGGGTGGGCGGAAACAGCACGCTCTCGCCAGGCTTTTCAGCGTGCCCACCCAAGGCAGCAGCACGTTTGTAAAGCTGAGTCAACGCGGTGGCCAAGCGCTCTTCAGCGCTTCGCCTCCCAATCGGAAGCTGTCAAGGTTGTCGTCGACCAACGATTCTTCGTGCGCGGTCAGCCAGGTGACGTTGAAGCCCATCGTGGGCTTTTAGCGGTGCAGCCTCCACAGCGCATCTCGATCAAAAACGCAAAAGCGGGCTGCGGTCAGGGTGACGACGCCATGCGCCGCGCTTTCGCCCATTTTTTGCTGCACGCCGATGAAGTCACCCGCAAGCAAGAAATTGAGTATCTGGCGCCTGCCGTCGCTCAGCGTTTTGAAACGGTACGCCCAGCCCTCCAGCAGTGTGAAGAGCCGGGTGTCGGTTTGACCTTCGTGGATCAGGGTGTCCCCCTCAGCGAGCACAAGTTCCCGGCGCTTCAGCGACTGCACCAGCGCCAGCTCGGACGCGGTATGCGGGAGGAACAAAGGCAATGCGCGCAAGGGGCAGTCCTTGCATGGGGTGTCGGCTTTCATCGGCGGTCGCTCCTGTCGTGCAAGGGATGGCAAGAACCCAATTCAACGGCTTAACCAAAGCATGGATACCACAGCGCTTTGTTGGTCACTGCGTCAAATCACGCAGCCGGGCGAGAGCGGGGACCTTAGGCTGCTGGGTTGCGACGAACCAAATCCTGATGTCATCACGCTCCAACCCCGATCCTTTGCATGTCATCTACATCAGCCGCTTGGCGCCTGATGAAGACTACCGCGCTTTTGCCACGGTGTGTCGTGTGGCAAGTGCACGCAATCCCGAGTTGGGTGTGGGTGGCATGCTCCTGTTCGATGGAGAACGCTTTTGCCAATGGCTGCATGGAGCGGCCGATGCTGTCAGCCAGATGCTCGCCAGCATCGTGCTGGATCAGCGCCATGTGGATTTCAAACTTTTGCATCTGGGTAGCAGCGATTTCACACCGATCAACAGCAGCTGGTGCAGTCGAGTCGTTCCACCTTGTGCGTTGGACGTGATGGACAGCAAAAGTCTGGGGTCGACTGAGGTGTTGCACACTTTCATGAATGTGCTGGCCACAACAGCGGACCTGCTGTCAGGCTTGCCGCTGGCTGAATCCTCAAAAGGTCGCGTCAAGTCTGGCTGAGTCCACGCGCGAAGCTTCTGCGGACGTGAGGAACTTCAGGTGCAAACACACGCGCCATTTTTCTCGGTGCCCAAGCATTTGCAAAAGACCTTGACGCCATGCTCACAGTGAGCGCAACACATCCCCACCAGCATGGCGGAGCATGTCGCCAGCTTGTGCAGCAGCGGCTTCGTCGCGGGGGTGTGCCACCACGGCCCAACGGCCTTCCTTCAAACCCTCTTTGACCTGTATCGCAACAGCGCTGCGGTCGGGACGCAAGGTCAGCAATCCAGCCACAATGCCCCCAACCAAAGTCGCAATCAGCGTCACAGAAATCCCTGTCAACAAGGGCGATGCGGCCGCAGCTGCCCAACTGTTGATGAGCAGGAAAGACAACAACACACCCACCACAAAACCGGCTGTCATCAGCGTTGCATGAGACCGAACGGCGCCTCGGCGGATGGCCCGGCTTTCGGGCTCAAGTTTGCGCATCCATTGCTGGTCATTGGGCTGCACGATGTCCACATCCGGTTGTGCTTGGCGCAAGCGTTCTGCGGCCAACACAGCTTGCCGACCATCGCCGAACAGCGCCGCCACCAAAGTCAGGGATTTTTCAGCAAACAGCGGGTTGGGTGGCGAGTTCATGGGCAACATTCCTGTGGCAACGGGAAGCAACATGCATCCCCAGTTCAGATGCAGCTTGGGGGATTCAGCGGATGCCGTCAGCCTGTTTCGTTGGTATCCGTAAGACAGCGCCGTGTGCCGGTTGTGGTTGGACGTTTGTTTCGTCAGCGCCCCATCTCACGGGTGCCCACCTGGATTCGAGGCCAAGCACCAGCGCACGCCAGCGTGTTGCCGCGTTCTCACAACCCGTCGGTTTGAGGAGACTTCAGCGCCCCAAAGCGCGTGCGCTGGCGCGGTTGATTGGCGAGCCTTGACGCCCTGCAGATTTCCTGTGTGTTGTCACCACACAGCGTTTCTCAACCCAGGTTCCGCGCTTGGACTTTGCGCGCAGCAGTCGCCGTCTCATTTGCAACGCTGCCACACCCATGTGTCTCCTTTCGCTGTGAAACCCCCTCGAGATCTTGGTACCACCGGGCATATGGGCTGTTCTTGGAAAGATGCCAGTTGAAGTATTTGGTAACGTCCAACCACCAGACAGGCCCGCGCTCCCCCAGGGCAATCTTTGCGGCGTCAACACAAGCACGGGCTTGCAACAGGCCATGGGGATCTTGTGTACGCAGCGCGGCCTTCACAGCGCGCCGGGCATCCATCAGCTGCTGCACCAGCGCGTGATTCAAGTCGGCTGGGAGCCCAGGATTGGACACGCGCCACAAGCGACCTTGGACCACAAGGTACCGGCCATCGGGGGTTATTTGCTGCATCGAGAATGCTCTTGAAAAATGCTTTGGATGTTGCAAACGACTGAAGACAGATCGCGATTGTGGATTGGGCGTTGAGCAAGAAAAACATTCTCTGGGTGAGCGGTCGCGTGGCATGTTCATGGCGGCTAAGCTGACGACCTGTCTCTCGTGAAAGATGGGGGTAAACCAAACGGAGTGAAGTCAGCATGCCGACAAAAAGAAAATCGAGGTGGTGGAACGTCCTAACGTCTAAGGCCGGGTTGATCGTGTTCACGGCGCTGGCCACGTTGGCGGTTGTGTTGGTGGTGCAAAACTGGTCCGGCGCCGAGAAGAAGATCGACCAGCAACTGCCGCGCCTGTACGAGAGCGACGACGCCGAGTTCAGACGCTCGCTCAGCTCCTTGCTCGGACCGCAGATCGTCGAGGGCAACAAGGTCGAGACGCTGCTCAACGGCGATCAGATTTTCCCTTCCATGCTGGGCGCGATCCGTTCGGCCCAGTCAACGATCACGTTTGAGACCTACATCTACTGGTCAGGCAGCATCGGCCGTGAATTTGTCGACGCGCTCAGCGAGCGCGCGCGCGCCGGGGTGCGTGTGCATGTGCTGCTCGACTGGTTCGGTAGCCTGAAGATGGAGCAGGACCTGGTCGACGAGATGAAGCAGGCGAACATCGAGGTTGAACGTTTCCACGAGCCACACTGGACCAACTGGGACAAACTCAACAACCGCACCCATCGCAGGCTGCTGATCGTCGACGGCCGCATCGGCTACACGGGTGGCGTCGGTATCGCCGACCAATGGCGCGGGCAGGCCCGCAACCCGGAAGAATGGCGCGACACCCACTTTCGCGTGGAAGGTCCGGTGGTGGCGCAGATGCAGTCGGTCTTCCTCGACAACTGGATGCGCGCCACCGGCGCCTTGCTTCATGGCGACGCCTATTTCCCCGCGCTTAAGCCTGCTGGCGACTTGGCGGCGCAGATGTTCAGCAGCTCGCCCAGCGGCGGCAGCGAGGGCATGCAGCTGATGTACCTGCTTGCCATCACCGCAGCGCGGAGCAGCATCGACCTGGCAAATTCGTACTTTGTGCCCGATGAGATGACGATCGGAATTCTGGTCGAGGCCGCGCGCCGCGGTGTCAAGGTGCGCGTGATCGTGCCCAACGGCCACATCGATTCGGAAACCGTGCGCAAGGCCTCGCGCGCCAGCTGGGGCCCGATGCTGCGAGCGGGCATCGAGATCGCCGAGTTCCAACCGACGATGTTCCACGTCAAAGGGCTTGTCGTCGATGGTGTGTTCTCGTCGGTCGGCTCGACGAATTTCGACAACCGGTCGTTCAGCCTCAACGACGAGGCGAACCTGAACGTGCTGAACCGCGGGTTCGGTGCCACCCAGCAGCGGGTATTCGAACAGGATTGGGCCTTGGCACGGCGCATTACATTGGCTGAATGGCAGGCCCGACCATGGAGCGAGCGCCTGTTGGAGCGGTTGGCAACGCTCCTGCACAGCCAGCTGTAAGGCATGTGTCACGGGGCGATCGTGCACCGATCGGTGGAACAGCGCATCAGGTGCCGAATGTCCTGCAGCCTTGACCAGCGCTGGGTCGATAGGCCCGCAAGCCAGCACATTGTTGAAGTCAGCCGCCTGGCCGATCGGCCTTTCAAGGTTTCGTCCTACGGCGGCGTGCATCAGCTGCCGACAGGCGCCGCTTTAACACTCATCGAAACTGCCTATCGGACGTCAAAAACCGTCCGGCAACTTTTCCACATCCACAAAGAGGACCACCATGAACAAAGATCAAGTCAAAGGCGCTGCTGAACAGGGCAAGGGCAAAGTCAAGGAAGCTGCGGGCGACCTGACGGGCAACAAAAGCCTTGAGCGCGAAGGCCAAGCCGACCAAGTCAAGGGCAAGGTGCAAAAGAACCACGGCGACGCCAAGGAAAACGTCAAGGATGGGATCGACAAGCTCTGATCTTCCTATCAAGCAAGGCATTTGCCGGTATTGAATTGAGTGGCTTGCGATCTCGGCAGCTCAGGACTTGTTTGACGGGTCTATGTCCCGATAAAAAAGGACGCGCTCCGCACCGACACTTCCCACTTTTTTCTCACCCGGAAACAAAAGCGCCCGCTTGTTAGCGGGCGCTTTTGTTGCAAGCCTCGATAGCACTTGCGGTTCTGGTGGGCGGTGCAGGCTTCGAACCTGCGACCCCTACAGTGTGAATGTAGTGCTCTACCCCTGAGCTAACCGCCCGACAATCTGGGTCCGATGTGTCGGAAGCCTTGCATTATAGACCGCTTTTTTGCTCGCCTCGGCCAGCAAACCAGCAATTTCAGGCGGGCTCGTGCTGGCGCCAGACGGTACGGCCTTTGCTGGACTTGTCGATGTCGCCCAGCAGCGTTTCGTGAGCAGCCTTCTCCTCGTCGTTGGCACGCAACACCGTCAAATCGATGCGGCTCAGGTCGATCTGCACCCATTCGCTCCCTTCGCTGGCTGTCTCGCCCTGCTCCATGACGAGCGCGTCTTGGCCGCGCGTCATGTTGATGTAAACGTCGGCCAGCAACTCGGCATCCAGCAAGGCGCCGTGCAAGGTGCGGGTGGCGTTGTCCACACCCAAGCGGTCGCACAGTGCGTCCAGGCCATTGCGCTTGCCGGGAAACATGTCCTTGGCCATCACCAAGGTGTCAATCACCGACTCGATCGTGCTGTGCATCGGCGGGCGACCCAGACGCTCCAGCTCTTTGTTCAGGAAGCCGATGTCAAACGGCGCGTTGTGGATGATGAGCTCAGCGCCTTGCAAGTAATCAAGTAGCTCCCCAGCAATCTGCCGAAATTTGGGCTTGTCGCGCAAAAACTCGTTGCTGATGCCGTGAACCTTGAGCGCGTCTTCGTGGCTGTCGCGCTCGGGGTTCACATAGAAATGCAGGTTGTTGCCGGTGAGCTTGCGGTGCAGCAGCTCAACGCAACCGATCTCGATGATCCGGTCTCCGTTCTGGGCGGACAGGCCGGTGGTTTCGGTGTCGAGGACGATCTGGCGCATCAGTGCAATTCTTTGGCGTGGTTGACCGTGTACTTCGGTATCTCGATGGTCACATCCTGCTGCGCCAGGATGGTCTGGCAAGACAGGCGCGAGTTGGGCTCCAAGCCCCAGGCGCGGTCCAGCATGTCTTCTTCGCCGTCTTCAATTTCGTTCAGGCTCTTCATGCCTTCGCGCACGATCACGTGGCAGGTGGTACAGGCGCAGACCATATCGCACGCGTGCTCGATGGCGATGTTGTTGTCGAGCAAGGCCTCGCAAATTGAAGTGCCAGCGGGTGCTGTGACCTCGATGCCTTGCGGACAGTATTCAGGATGGGGCAGGATTTTGATGGTGGGCATGTTCAGACTTCTTCCAGCTTTTTGCCCGAGAGGGCTTTGCGGATGCCCTGGTTCATGCGCAGCGCGGCGAAGGCCTCGGTGCCCTTGGCCAGTGCGTCGGTGGCGGCTTCAATATCGGCGGCGCTTTCGCTCTGCTTAATCATCTCGGTCAGCGAGGCGATGAGGGATTCGATGGCGTCCAGTTCGGGCGCCGACAGCAAAGCGCCGTCGGCCTGCAGCGCGCTGCGTGTGGCGGCGATCATGCGATCGGCATCGACCCGGGATTCCACAAGCGCGCGCATCGCCATGTCTTGCTGCGCAGTGGCAAAGCTGTCTTTCAACATGGTGGCGATCTGCTCATCGGACAGGCCATAGGCGGGCTTCACGTCCACCCGCGCCTCGACACCGCTGCCCTGCTCCTTGGCGCTCACCGACAACAGACCATCGGCGTCAACCGTGAAGGTGACGCGGATGCGCGCCGCGCCCGCCACCATGGGCGGGATACCACGCAGCTCAAAGCGCGCTAGGCTGCGGCAGTCGACCACCAGATCGCGCTCGCCCTGCACCACATGCAATGCCAGCGCGGTTTGGCCGTCTTGGTAGGTGGTGAAGTCTTGCGCGAGCGCGGTGGGGATGGCGCTGTTGCGCGGCACGATGCGCTCGACCAGACCGCCCATGGTCTCGATGCCGAGCGAGAGTGGGATCACGTCGAGCAGCAGCAGATCGCCGTCGCGGCTGTTGCCCGCCAGCGCATTGGCCTGGATGGCAGCACCCAGCGCCACCACCTCGTCAGGATTGAGGTTGGTCAGCGGGGTCTGACCGAAGAAGTCATCCACCGCACGGCGGATCAGCGGCATGCGGGTTGAGCCACCGACCATGACAACACCGTTGGCTTCACTCGCTGTGATGCCAGCATCGCGCAACACCTTGCGCACAGCTGTCATGGTGCGGGCGGTGAGCGCTGCAGTGCAGGCCTCGAAATCGCCGGGGCGAACGGGCTGGATGATGGCTTTACCCGCAACGCTGGCGGAAAACACCACCTCGGCAGGCTCTTCGGACAGCGCTTCCTTGCAGCGGCGTGCCTCAGCTCTGAGCGCTGCGCGTTCGCTGGCCGAAAGCGCTGCGTTCACGTCCTGCTGCTGCAAGACCCAGGCGATCAGCGCTTGGTCGTAGTCGTCGCCGCCCAGTGCCGAGTCACCGCCAGTGGCCATGACTTCAAACACACCTCGGGTCAGGCGCAGGATGGAAATATCGAAGGTGCCGCCGCCCAGGTCGTAGATGGCGTAAACGCCCTCGGACGCGTTGTCCAGCCCATAGGCGATGGCGGCGGCGGTGGGCTCGTTGATCAGACGCAGCACGTTGATGCCAGCGAGCTGGGCGGCGTCTTTGGTGGCTTGGCGCTGAGCGTCGTCAAAATAAGCCGGCACGGTGATGACCGCGCCATAAAGCTCATCGTCAAAGCTGTCTTCGGCCCGAAAACGCAGCGTGGCGAGGATTTCGGCACTCACTTCCATCGGCGTCTTGCGCCCAGCCACAGTGTCGATCACAGCCATGCCGTGGTCTTCAGCAATGGTGTAAGGCAATTTGTCGGCGTCTGCCACCTGAGCTGTGCTGCGCCCCATCAAGCGCTTGACCGAACTCACCGTGTTGGCTGGGTCTTTGACCTGAGCCGCCAGCGCGTCGAAGCCAATCTCGCGTCCCGCGCCACCGGCCGCCGGGTCGAGGTAGCGCACGACACTGGGAAGCAACACGCGCCCGTCGGCCGCTGGCAGGCATTCGGCGACGCCGTGGCGCACGGCCGCCACCAGTGAGTGGGTGGTGCCCAAGTCGATGCCCACCGCCAAGCGGCGTTGGTGCGGGTCCAGCGATTGACCCGGTTCGGAAATCTGCAGAAGTGACATGAATCGTGGTGCTTTCTAGCGGTCTTATTGTCCCAGTTGATCCTGCCGGGCATCGACATCGCGGCCAAAGCGCTCAACGAACATGAGGGATCTGACTTGCTGTGCCAGCGCGGTGAAATCGCGCTGCACGTCAGCGGTCTGCTGCAGCGCCTCCAGCATCGCGCGCCGCGCGGCTGCTACCTCGGCTGCCATGCGCTCCAGATCGGCCGACGTTTCGGCGCCGTCCAGGTCTTCGCGCCACTGCATTTGCTGCATGAGAAAAGCCGGTGGCATGGCGGTGTTGTCTTCAGCGCGGATCGGCGCACCGTTGCGTTCGCACAGGTAGGCGGCGCGCTTAAGCGGATCTTTGAGGCGCTGATAAGCCTCGTTGATGCGCACCGACCACTGCATGGCCTCGCGCTGCGCAGCGGCGGGCGCGGTGGCAAACCGGTCGGGATGGGCTTCGCGCTGCAAGTCTTTCCAGCGCGCGTCGAGCGCGGTGCGGTCGATGGCGAACAGCGGTGCGAGGCCGAAGATATCGAAATCGCTGGATTGCAGGCTGAGGGTCATGGCTGTGGCGAACGGTTGTGTCGCTTGCGCGATGTTCGCTGGCGGGTCAAAAATGAAAAAACCGCCAGGGCGGTACAGCGCTGGCGGTGTGCCGTGTGGTTTGTGAGCGTCAAATCCGAAAGCTCTCGCCACAACCGCAGCGGTCGCGCTCATTGGGATTGACGAAGCGGAACCCTTCATTCAGGCCTTCACGCACAAAGTCGAGCTGGGTGCCGTCAATGTAGGCCAGGCTTTTCGGGTCCACCAACACCGTCACACCGTTGTCCTCGAACACCACGTCTTCCGGCGCGATCTCGTCGGCGTATTCCAGCTTGTAGGCCAGCCCCGAACAACCGGTGGTTTTGACACCCAATCGCACGCCCACGCCTTTGCCGCGCTTCGTGATGTAGCGGGTGACATGGCGAGCGGCAGCTTCGGAAATAGAGATGGACATATGTTTCAATCCACGCCCCTAGAGGAGCGAATTTGGAAGAGGTTGCCCCTGTCCCAAATGGGTTTTATCCCCCTGGAGGGGAAGGTTTCAAACCGGAGTTTGTTTCAGATCAAAAATTGATTTTGAAACATGGGACGACAACGAAGGCGAGGATTTCTGATTCAGAGCGCCGCAGAACCGGCATTACCGGTTTACCAGCGCCGCCCCTGGGGATAACGGCAAAGGCAGCGCGGGGGAACCGTCAATGCGCGTGTTTTTTGCGGTAGTCGTCCACCGCCGCCTTGATCGCGTCTTCAGCCAAGATAGAGCAGTGAATCTTCACCGGCGGCAAAGCCAGCTCTTCGGCAATTTCGCTGTTCTTGAGCGCTGCCGCTTGGTCCAGCGTCTTGCCCTTCACCCACTCGGTGACCAGCGAGCTCGACGCAATGGCTGAGCCGCAACCGTAGGTCTTGAAGCGCGCGTCTTCGATGACACCGCTGATCGGGTTCACCTTGATTTGCAACTTCATCACGTCGCCACAAGCGGGAGCGCCCACCATGCCGGTTCCTACCGACTCGTCGCCCTTATCGAACGAGCCCACATTTCGGGGATTTTCATAGTGGTCAACCACTTTTTCTGAATAAGCCATACGTTTCTCCTGTTTAACTTACATCCAAGACTTGGGGCCCAAAAACAAACGATGCCGTTTGAATCAACCCGCTCTCCACCTGATAAATACACACCATTTCCATTTTTCCTGGACCGTCAGGGAAAGTGCGGGTCACGTCTTCGTGATCCACCACCATGTTTCCAAACACCTCCCGGCGCAGCAGCCGCGCATTAAGATTTGGCTCCAGAAAGCGCAGCTCACTGCGTTGTCGAATCTCATCGTGCCCATTGGCCAACAATCGCCCGGGGTGCTCAAACAACCGCGCATCGCTGGCGTAAACAGACAACCAGCGCCTCAAGTCTTTGGCGTTGTACGCGTCTAACTGACGCTGAACGACAACTTCTGGCGAGGTATAGAAAGTCATCCCTGGCCTCCCTCAATGAGCCGCCCACTGGATGGTGGACAAATCGATACCGTCTTTGAACATCTCCCACAGGGGAGACAACTCGCGCAACTTGGCCACGTTTTCTTTGATGGTGCCGATTGCGTAATCAATCTCTTCTTCGGTGGTCCATCGACCAATCGTCATTCGCAGGCTGCTGTGGGCCAGCTCGTCGCTTCGGCCCAAGGCGCGCAGCACATAGCTGGGTTCCAGGCTGGCCGAGGTGCAGGCCGATCCGCTGGAGACCGCCAAGCCTTTGATGCCCATGATGAGGGATTCGCCTTCAACATAGTTAAAACTCATGTTGACGTTATGTGGCACGCGCTGGGTTTCGTGACCGTTGATGAACACCTGTTCAATGTCCCTCAAGCCCGCGACCATGCGGTCGTGGAGCGCGCGAATGCGGATGTTCTCGGCGTGCATTTCTTCTTTGGCGATGCGATAGGCCTCGCCCATGCCCACGCACTGGTGGGTAGGCAACGTGCCCGAACGCATGCCGCGCTCGTGGCCACCGCCGTGCATTTGCGCTTCGAGGCGAATGCGGGGCTTGCGGCGCACGTACAGCGCACCAATGCCCTTGGGGCCGTAACTCTTGTGCCCGGTCAGGCTCATCAGATCGACTGGCAGGCTGGTGAGGTCGATGTCGACCCGGCCAGTGGCTTGGGCTGCATCCACGTGGAGAATGACGCCCTTTTCGCGGCAGATCGTGCCGAGGGCGGTGATGTCTTGGATGACGCCGATCTCGTTGTTCACGAACATGACCGAAGCCAAGATAGTGTCGGGCCGGATGGCGGCTTTGAATGCATCGAGGTTGACCAAGCCATCGGCCTGCACATCGAGATAGGTCACTTCAAACCCTTGGCGCTCCAGCTCGCGCATGGTGTCGAGCACCGCTTTGTGCTCGGTCTTCACCGTGATCAGGTGCTTGCCTTTGGTCTTGTAGAACTGCGCTGCACCCTTGATGGCAAGGTTGTTCGACTCGGTGGCACCACTGGTCCAGACGATTTCGCGTGGGTCTGCGCCAATCAGGGCAGCGACCTGCTCGCGAGCGGTTTCAACCGCTTTCTCCGCTTCCCAACCCCAGGCGTGGCTGCGTGAAGCAGGGTTGCCGAAATGTTCGCGCAACCAGGGAATCATGGCGTCCACCACCCGCGGGTCGCAGGGGTTGGTGGAGCTGTAATCCATGTAAATAGGGAAATGGGGCGTGCTCATGGGCGTCACTTCAAAACGTAAGGGCAGAGCTCCTCAGCGGGACCTCAACCTGAATTTGAGGGTGCGCAATCGGCCAGAATCGGCCGTTTGCGCTGCGTCATTTGGCAAATGAAGCGCCGAGGGCAAAAACCGAGTTGGGCGCGTTCACACGGATCGGCTTGACCACCGACGGGCTGGAGATCGCCCGCTTAACCATGGGTGCGTTTTCCACCACCAGCCCCTTGGCCAATTGCTCATTGACCAGCGACTGCAGGTTCACCGAGTCAAGAAAATCCACCATCTTGGTGTTGAGTGCGGCCCAAAGTTCGTGCGTCATGCAGCGGTTGCCATCACCCATGCAGTTTTCCTTGCCGCCGCACTGGGTGGCGTCGATCGGTTCGTCAACCGAGACAATGATGTCGGCCACGGTAATTTCCGAAGCCTTTCGGCCCAAGGTGTAGCCGCCACCGGGGCCACGTGTGGATTCCACCAACTCGTGTCGGCGCAACTTGCCGAACAGCTGCTCCAAGTAAGACAGCGAAATTTGTTGCCGCTGGCTGATGGCCGAGAGGGTAACGGGACCGTTGTTCTGGCGCAGGGCCAGGTCGATCATAGCTGTGACCGCAAAGCGGCCTTTGGTCGTGAGGCGCATGTTCAAGCTCCTTCTGGTTGGCTTGTCTGTCGTTCAATGGCTGTCTGAAACAACCGTTCCAGACCTTTCTTTCTCCTACCCTCACCCGCCGACCGGGTTAAATATCAGGGGCTGGACATTCCCGACTGTTGCCGTCAAGTTTACCATGATGTCCCACTGATTTAGTCGACATTGTACTCCCGAAAATGGCGTTTGTCTAGGACAAAAAACATTCCTTCTTTGGGGGCATTTAAAGGTAAATCCAGGGTCTGGGCGCTGCCCATGTGGGTCGCAAAGTCCCCAGCATGGGCGCAGCACACATGTGGCTCACGCGCGCGATGAAGCGCGGCAGGATTAACAAATCGTTTTCAAGCCGTTGCAGGCAGATGTCGGCTCCATGGACGACCAGCTTGGCTAAGCTTGTGTGGCGGTATTCGTGGACAAAGAGGCGGAGCATCCGCAACTCGCTGCGGCGCAGACGTGGCTGTCCCCGCGTGGGTGTGGACTTTGGCAACCTGCGCAAAACGCCCAGGTGCAAAAGCTCACGGGGTGACTTTCAAGCCACCAGATCGTGGCCCGCAGCACCAAACACCTGGGCTTTGAGGTGGCTGAGCTGGTCGCGCACGCTGGCGGCCTTCTCAAACTCCAAGTTGCGCGCGTGCTCCAGCATCAGCTTTTCCAGCCGCTTGATCTCGCGCGACACATCTTTCTCGCTCATGTCTTCGACGCTGGCGCGTTGGGCGCTCTCGGCCGCCAGACGGTCGGCTTCCCGGCCTGCCTTTTCGCTGTAGACCCCATCGATCAGGTCTTTCACGCGCTTGTTCAGCGCCTTGGGCGTGATGCCCATGGCCAGGTTGTGTTCCACCTGCTTGGCGCGGCGGCGCTCGGTCTCACCGATGGCGCGCGACATCGAATCGGTGACGCGATCGGCATACAAAATGGCGCGGCCTTCCAGGTTGCGCGCGGCGCGACCCATGGTCTGGATCAGGCTGCGCTCGGAGCGCAGAAAGCCTTCCTTGTCAGCGTCCAGAATCGCCACCAGTGACACTTCCGGTATGTCCAGGCCTTCGCGCAACAGGTTGATACCCACCAACACGTCGAACGCGCCCAGGCGCAGGTCACGGATGATCTCGACCCGCTCCACGGTGTCGATGTCGCTGTGGAGGTAGCGCACCTTGACGCCGTTTTCGGTCAGGTAGTCGGTCAGCTGCTCGGCCATGCGCTTGGTCAGCGTGGTGATGAGTACGCGTTCGCGTTTGTCCGCGCGAATGCGAATTTCCTGCAGAACATCGTCCACCTGGTGCGTGGCCGGACGCACTTCCACCTGCGGGTCCACCAGGCCGGTGGGCCGCACCAGTTGCTCAACCACCTGCCCGGAATGCGTTTTTTCGTAGTCGGCCGGTGTGGCCGAGACAAACACCACCTGGCGCATGCGCTGCTCGAACTCGTCGAGCTTCAGCGGCCGGTTGTCCAGCGCGCTGGGCAGGCGAAAGCCGTATTCAACCAGCGTGGTTTTGCGCGAGCGGTCGCCGTTGTACATGCCGCCAAACTGGCCCATGAGCACGTGGCTCTCGTCCAGAAACATCAGCGCGTCTTTGGGCAGGTAGTCGGTCAGCGTGGACGGCGGATCGCCTGGCGCGCTGCCCGAGAGATGGCGCGAGTAGTTCTCAATCCCCTTGCAGTGGCCGACCTCGCTCAGCATTTCCAGATCAAACCGGGTGCGCTGCTCCAGCCGCTGCGCCTCCACCAGCTTGCCCATGCCGGTCAGTTCCTTGAGCCGGTCGGCCAGCTCCAGCTTGATGGCCTCCACCGCGCTCAGCACCTGCTCGCGCGGTGTCACGTAATGGCTGCTGGGGTACACGGTGAAGCGCGGGATCTTCTGGCGCACCTTGCCGGTGAGCGGGTCGAACAGCTGAAGTGTCTCGATCTCGTCGTCGAACAGCTCGATGCGGATCGCCATCTCGCTGTGCTCGGCCGGGAAGACATCAATGGTGTCGCCGCGCACGCGAAACTTGCCCCTTGAAAAATCAGCCTCGTTGCGCGCGTACTGCATGCGCACCAGCTGCGCGATCAGATCGCGCTGGCCCATCTTGTCGCCCACCCGCAGCAGCATCACCATCTGGTGGTAGCTCTCGGGCTTGCCAATACCGTAGATGGCCGAGACGGTGGCGACGATGATCACGTCGCGCCGCTCCAGGATGCTCTTGGTGCAGCTCAGGCGCATCTGCTCGATGTGCTCGTTGATCGCGCTGTCTTTCTCGATGAACAGGTCGCGCTGCGGCACATAGGCCTCGGGCTGGTAGTAGTCGTAGTAGCTGACGAAGTACTCAACCGCGTTCTTGGGAAAGAACTCTCGAAACTCAGAATACAGCTGCGCGGCCAGCGTTTTGTTGGGTGCGAACACGATAGCCGGGCGCCCCATGCGGGCGATCACGTTGGCCATGGTGAAGGTTTTGCCCGAGCCGGTCACGCCCAGCAGGGTCTGGAACACCTCGCCATCGTTGATGCCTTCGACCAGTTTCTCGATCGCTTTCGGCTGGTCGCCCGCTGGTGGGTAGGGCAGAAAAAGTTCGAAGGGCGAGCCGTCAAAACGCTGGAACTCGCCCTCCAAGGGCGTTTCGTTGACTACCTCACGCAGGGCGGTCGGCGGGTTGGGTCGGGTCGGAGATGGGGCCATCCAACGATTGTGCGGCAGCCGCGTCGGCGGCGTCGGCGGCAGGTTCGCCTGCCACGTGGGGCCGACGCACCGCTGGCTTGGCCAGCAGCTCCACGTAGCACTGCTCGGCGCCAGTCTTGGCCAAGGCATCGAGCTCGGCGATCAGCGCGGCGGGGTGCAGCGTCTGAGCCTCGGCCTGGGTGGCACCAAAGCGGCAGTCGAAGTCCCAGAAATGGGCGCCTTCGGGCAGCTCGCGGCGGCGTTCGCGCTGGATGTATTTGCGGATGTCGTGCTTGACGGCTTCCAGCACGCGGTCGGGGTGTTTGCCTTCGGGGCGCAGGGGGTAATTTTTTCGCATGACAGTCCTTCAAAGGGTGGTCGCCCTGGTCGGACGGTTTTCAATGCCGAATTATCGGTGCAGCGCCAACCCGTAGCCGCCCTCATCCAGGTTGCGGTACGGGCCAAACACCGCAGCCAAGGCCGCGCCCTCGGCCTGCTGCCAATGTTCGAGCACGGTGCGCTCCTCCACGGTGAGCGCTTCGGGGTTGGGCGTCTCGCCGTGCTGGCCCACGATAGCGAGGTAGGCGGTATAGACCGGCGCCACCAGCGCGGCGTCGCCCAGGCTGGCCTCCAGCGTCTGGCGGAACAGGCGTTCGGCCGCCTCGCGCTGGGCTGGGGAACTGCCGTCGGGAACAAAAAGCTTGAGGGTGTAGGTCATGGCGGCGGGGTGTCAGCGCAAACAGGGTGGGGGGCACAATGGGTCAATTATTCCCTTGACAACCGCCACCACCGACCGCATGCACACCACCCTGCCCACCCCGAGCAAAGACGAGATCGCTCTGCTGCCCGAATTCGGCCGACTCGGGCTGGACCGCATCACGCTGGTGGTCTCGGCCCAACAAGCACGCGAAGCAGCAGCGGCGCTGGCCGACCACGCGATCTGGGGTTTTGACACCGAGAGCAAACCGACTTTTGTGAAAGACCAGGTGTCCGACGGACCGCACACCGTGCAGCTGGCCACGTTGAATCACGCGTGGGTGTTCCAGCTGCAAGACCCAGCCTGCCGCGACACGGTGGCTGGGTTGCTGGCGCAGGCCACACACACCAAGGCGGGCTTCGGGCTGGGCGACGACACCAAGCGCATCCAGTCCAAGCTGCTGGTCGAGCCAGCGGGGGTGCTGGAACTCAATGCTGTGTTCCGGGAGCGCGGCTACCGCAAAGACATGGGCGTGAAAGGTGCGGTGGCGGTGCTGTTTGCGCAGCGCTTCATCAAGTCCAAGAAGGCCGCCACCTCCAACTGGGCCAACCTGCGCCTCACCGACGCCCAACTGGTTTATGCCGCCAACGACGCCTTTGCGGCGGCGCGCGTGTTTGAAGCTTTGCAGGGCTGACGCATCAGCGCTGGGGTGGGCGCGGCTCGCGCAGCGGCGTGAGCAGATCGCTCAACCCGTTGTGGTCGATTTCGTGCATCAGCGCAAGCAGACGGCCAATCTCGCTCTTGGGAAAACCTTCGCGGGCAAACCAGTTCAGGTAGTCACCCGGCAAGTCGGCGATCACACGGCCCTGGTACTTGCCAAACGGCATTTCCACCGTGAGCAGACGTTCCAGGTTTTCGGGTTTCATGCGGCTGCCCTGTGAGCGTCACGCCGCATGGGCCTGATCCAGCCAGTCGCCCACCACGCGGGAGAATTCAGCCGACTTTTGCACCATCATCCAGTGGCCAGCCTGAAAACCGTGTACCGCACAACCAGGCGTGGTGGCCAGCGCGGCGATCCAGCGCGCCGAATGAAACATGAACGGTTTGCGAGCGCCAAACAAAAACAGCGTTGGGATTTTCGGGCCGAGCAACTTGTCAACCCGCGCCACACCGCGTAGGCCGCCGAACGAGCCGAACCACTGCATCGCGTAAGGAAAGTTCATCTGCCAGCCCATGCGCTCAGGCGGCGTGGGGCAACGATTCACGCGCGCCATGTAACGGGTCATGCGATCGCCGAGTGCCGCCCACACCCGGCCCAATTTCCAAGCCAACGCCAGCCAGATCTGGTACCCGGCGATCAGCAGTTTCTCTCTGGTTTTAAGCGCTTTCAAATAGGCACCCGAATTGGTGTCGCCGATGTCGGCGCCCACCACCCGCGCCACCCGGCCCGAATGGCGTGCCGCGTACTCGTAGCCAAAAAAGCAGCCCCAGTCGTGCAACAACAAGGTGACCGGCTCGGTGGGACTGACCGCGTCCACCACCGCAGCGATCAGCGCCGTCATCTGGTCGACAGACAGCGGGCGTGGCGCTCGGCTGAGGTCAAAACCTGGTATCGCAAATCGCACGCAGCGGTAGCGGTCGCGCAGATCCGCGACCGTTTGATCCCACAGCGCCGGGGAATCGGGCCAGCCGTGCAGCATCACCACCGTGGGACCACTGCCTTCGATATGCACCGCCATATCTTGAACCTCGATTCGGGTTTCTGCCATCGCATGTTTTTCTCTGGGTTGGGCCGACATGGTAGCGGCATGATCGGGCGCGGCAGTCGCATGCTGGTCGCCGCTGAGCCCCATTGTCAGCAAGGTCACATCAGGTTGCACGATACTCCCGGCCCATGCACCGCACCATCTTCACCACACCCGTGGTCAACACGGCCCTGCGTGGATTTTCCATTGCGTTTCTCAAGCTCACCGGTTGGCGTGTCGAGGGCGCGCTGCCGCCCAACACCCCCAAAAGCGTGATGATCGCCGCGCCCCACACCAGCAACTGGGACCTGCCCTACACCCTCATGGTGTGCTTCGTGCTGCGTCTCACGCCGTATTGGATGGGCAAGGCCAGCATCTTTCGCGCGCCGTTTGGCGGCCTCATGCGCTGGCTGGGTGGCATCCCAGTGGACCGCTCCAAAAGGAACGACTTGGTGGCGGCCTCGGCGAAGGCGATCCGCGCCGCCGATTTTTCGCTGCAACTGATCGTGCCGCCACAGGGCACGCGCAGCGAAACGCGCCAATGGAAGACCGGCTTTTATTACATTGCCCAAGCGGCACAGGTGCCGATCGTGATGGCGTATATGGATTACGCCAACAAGCACAGCGGCCTGGGGCCCATGTTTGTGCCAACCGGCGATGTGGCCGCCGACATGGCAGCTATTCAAGCGTTTTACGCGCCTTTTAAAGGCAAGAACACAGCGCGTAACTGACAGCCACAGCCCGCAGGGCCACTCGTTTCAGAGTGCCGCGCCCAAGCGCGCCACGCCCTCTTCAATCTTCTCGAGCCCCACGGTGGCAAACGACAGCCGCAGCGTGGCGTGGTCGGGGTGGGCGGCGTAGAACGGTGCACCGGGCACAAACGCCACGTTGTTTTCGATCGCCCGGCGGGCCAGCTCGGCACCGTCGCTCACCTTCCCACCTGCGCCGGTGAGACGCGCCCAGACAAACAGACCGCCTTGGGGCTGCACGAACGCGATCGCATCGCCCAGCTCGCGTCGCAGCGCGTTGCCCATGCAAGTGGCGCGCTCGGCGTAGACCGCGCGCACCTTGGCCAAGGTTGCGGGCATGCGGCCCGCTTTTAGGTAGTGCGCGGCGGTGGCCTGGGCAAAGGTGCTGGTGTGCGCGTCGCTGAACTGCTTGCACATGGTGGCTTTGGCCAGCAACTCAGCCGGACCGACCATCCAGCCCACCCGCAGACCGGGCGAAAGCACCTTGGACAGCGATCCACAGTACGCCAGCAGGTCGCGACTGCCTGGTACCTCGGCGCTGAGCGCGAGCAGGCTGGGCGGCGGCGGTGCGCCGAAATACAGGTCGCCATACGGGTCGTCTTCCACAATCAGCGTGTTGTGCTTCACCGCCATTTCCAGCACCCGCCGACGCCGCTCTTCGCTGAGCATCGCGCCGCTCGGGTTGCCGAAGGTGGGGACGAGGTAAACGAATTTGGGCTTGTGCTCGGCGATCAGCTGCTCCAGCGCGTCGGTCTGCACGCCATCGCCGTCGATGGGCGCGCTGATGAGCTCAGCGCCATAGAGCCGGAAGCATTGAATGGTGGCCAGAAAGGTGGGGCCTTCGACGATCACCTTGTCGCCGGGTGAGATGAGCGTTTTGCCCAACAGGTCCAGCGCCTGCTGGCTGCCGGTTGTGACGATGAGCTGTTCGGGCGCGACATCAATCGCCCCCTTGGCCGCCATGAAGGCCGCGATCTGCTCGCGCAACGGGTTGTAGCCCTCGGTGGCGCCGTATTGGAGCGCCGCGCCAGGCTCGTTGCTCAGCGCGGCATTCACCGCCTCTCGGATGCCCTCGACATCGAACAGCGCGCTGTCGGGGAACCCACCCGCAAAACTGATGATGCCGGGCTTGCCCAGCAGCTTGAACAGCTCGCGAATGGCTGAGGTTTCGACGTTGTTGAGGCGGTCGGCGAAAGGGGTGGTGAACGGCATGGTGGCAGACGGTTTGGCTGGACAGACACGCATGGTAACCAGCGACCGGGCCACACCGCTCCTTTGGGGCCGCTGGCAACCCGACCATCCGTCTGCCCCACCGGCGGACTGGTCAGCAGAGCCATGCACGCGCCAACACCACTGGCCAGAATGGCCCAAACTTTTGAAAGGGCATTTCTATGAAGCGGTGGAAGTTTTGTGTCACTGCGGTCGCCATGGGCCTGAGCATGGGTTCGGCATTGGCGCGTGATCTGGTCATGGCGATCAGCGAAGGCTCTTCGGGCGGCACCGATCACGCGCGCGTAATCGCCAAATACCAAGGCTTGGCCGATGCCATCGGCAAGAGCATCAACCAGAAGGTGAATGTGGTGTTCATCCGCGAGTTCTCGGCGCTGGAAGACGGGCTGAAGAGCCAACGTTTCGATCTCGCCATGGCCCGCCCGAGCGACTACCCTGCGCGTGCCCTGCGCGATTACGACTACCAGTTTGTGGCCTCGGCCAAGCCAGAGGGCCATTGCCTGATCATCGTGCCGCAGGACTCAGCCTACAAAACGCTGGCCGACATCAAAGGCAAGCGCATCGTGCTGCCCAGCCCAGCCGCCTACATGACCAAGTTCTGTACAGCGGAACTGCGCGACCAGGGGATTGACCTGGCGAAGGAAAAGGTGGAGCGGGTGCGCGAGCAAGGCGCGATTCCGTTTTATCTCGACAACAAGTTTGGCGATGTGGGCGGCGTGGCCTCGTACTCGGGTGTGGCCAAGTCGCTGGAAAAAACAGGCCACCGGATGTTGCACAAGAGCATGGCCCAACCCTACTTTCCCATTGTCGTGAACAAGGCCCTGAGCGCAGCGCAGGTGCAGAGCATTCAACGTGCGGTGGTGGGGCTGAGCGAAACCGAAGACGGTCGCGCCGTGCTCAAGAATATCGGTATCCAGGGCTTCGACACCGGCAGCGAAAAGCGCTTGCGCGATCTGCTGGCTTGGCTGGGCAACTGAGATCGCTGAAATGGTGTGCGCCACACCAGCACACAGAACGATGCGAATAGGTGGTGAGCCAGGCACCGCATCCCCGTAGCGAGCGGCAGTGCCGCTCCCACAAAGACGCAAGAGCCAGAGGCAAAGCCGCGGCCCTGTGGCGAGCGGCACTGCCGCGACCAGCCAACCCAACGGCATATCACCGCCATCGCAGAGCAGCACCAGGGCGATAGACTCCCGCTCCATGAAACCCGCAGCCATCCACGCCTTTTTTGCCACCCTCCAGGCGGCCAATCCGCAACCGCAAACCGAGCTCGAATACACCAGCGTATTCGAGCTGCTGGCTGCTGTGCTGCTCTCCGCCCAGGCAACCGATGTCAGCGTGAACAAGGCGACTCGGCGGCTGTTTTTGGTGGCGAACACACCGAAAAAAATCCTGGATCTCGGGCTGGCGCAGCTGGAAGACCACATCAAGACCATCGGCCTGTTTCGCAGCAAAGCGCGCCACCTGCTGGAGACCTGCCGCATCTTGGTCGAGCGCCACGGCGGCGAGGTACCCAGCACCCGCGAAGCCTTGGAGGCGCTGCCGGGCGTGGGCCGCAAGACAGCCAACGTGGTGCTCAACGTGGCGTTTGGCCAGCCGACCATGGCGGTGGACACCCACATTTTTCGCGTCAGCAACCGCACCGGCCTCGCGCCGGGCAAGAACCCGCTGGCGGTGGAGCAGCAATTGCTCAGGCGCGTGCCTGTGGTCCACGCGGTGGATTCCCACCATTGGCTGATCCTGCTGGGCCGCTATGTGTGCTTGGCGCGCAAACCGCAGTGTTTCCGCTGCGCGGTGGTGGCGTATTGCGATTTCAAGCCCAAGAACCTGGCCTGAACGACAGCGTCACTCAAGGCGCCATCCAGCTCTGCACGGCAGGGAGCTTCAGCGCCGCCACCGTGAGCGCGTGCAGCACCAAGCCCACCAGCGCGCCCACCAAAGTGCCGTTGATGCGGATGAACTGCAGGTCGCGCCCGATGTTGCGCTCCAGCACACCGCTCATCTCGGCCGCATCCCAGGCGCGCACCCGCTGCGCTATAAATTCCACCACGCCCTCGCGGCTGTCTTCAAGCACCCGCAGCAGCGCGAGCTGACCCTGCTGGTTGATCGTCTGGCGCAAGGCCGCGTCGTCCAGCACCTGCTGCCCCGCCGCCTGCACCAGCCGCGCAATGCGATCGGTCAGCAAGCCGCCGCCCTGCTGCGCGTCGCTCTGCAGTGTCTGCATCAGGTCGTGCCACCAGGCTTCGACGGGTTCGTTCCACCGCGACTGGTCCAGCCAGGCGTCGCGCCATTGCGCCACCTGGGCCTGCCAGTCGTTATCGGTCTTCAGCCGCTCAATGCTCTCGGCCACCCAGCCGTCGAAACGCTGGCGCAACTCGTGCTGCGGGTTGTCTGACACCTCGGCCAATGTGCGCGTGAGCGCGGCGACCAGCTTTTTCGTGGCCAGCCGCGCGGCCACCTGGTCCAGGCCCACATATTTGAGCTGCTTGAGCTCAATCGCGATGGAGTCGGTCAAGCGCTCTTGCACCGCCTCTTGCTCGGCCCAGCGCGAGAGCTGCGACAGCAGCCCGTTGAGCCACTGCTGGTGGTGGCCATGCGCGGTCAGCGCGCCGAGCGCCTGGCTGCCGAGCACCGCCAGATTCACCTCGCGCAGCAAGCGCTGCGCCAGCCGCGCCACCGCTTCGCGTACCGCCGAGCGGTCGAGCGCCGCAAGCAAGGTGGGCGCGGCCTGCAGCAACCAGAGCGCCATGCGGCGCGCCGACACCGGGTCGGCCAGCCAGCGGCCGAGCTGGGCACCGAGATCCCAGCGCGCCAACGCTTGCTGCACGTGTTCGGTGGTGAGGAAATGCTCGCTCAGAAAGCGCGCCAGTTGCGCGCCCAGGCGGTCCTTGTTGGCCGCGATGATGGCGGTGTGGGGGATGGGCAGGCCCAGCGGGTGGCGAAACAGCGCAACCACCGCGAACCAGTCGGCCAGCGCACCGATCATGGCCGCCTCGGCTGCTGCGCCCACGTAGCCCCAGGCGGCATGGCGCGGGCCCATGAACACCGCCAGCACATAGACCACAGCCGCCAGCAGCAGCAGGCCGAGCGCCAATGCTTTCATGCGCGCGAGGCTGTGGGGTGGAGATGCTGAGAGGGATGACATGCGGGGCCGTTCGCCCCGGAATTCAGAGCGTGATCTGAATATAGCCGCCAGGCTCTGGCGCGTGTTCGGGCCACTGGTGCACGCCCTCAACGGTCTGCACACCGTGTGCGGCGAGGTAGCACACCGCACGAATTACGCCGGCGTGGCAGATCCACACCGCATCCGCTGCCCCGGTTTTTTGGGTGGCGGTAGTGGTTTCAGCGAGCGCGGCGGCCACGCGATCAATCACCTGCTGCGTGCTCTCAGCGCCACCGAAACGGTGGTGGGCAAAGTCGGCCATCCAGCCGTCGAAGGCACTGCGGGGGATCGCGTCCCAGGCTTGCAGCTCCCACTGGCCGAAGTTCATTTCGTTCAGGCGCAGATCGACCGTGGGCTCGGTCAGGTCGGCACGCAGCGCGCGCACCGCCGCCGCCAGTTGCTGCGCGCGGCCTAGCCCCGACACCCAGAGCAGCGCACCCAAAGGCAGCAGGGTCGCCAACGTGGCGGCCACCGCCTGAGTGTGATCAGGGTCGGCCGGCACATCGCTGGCGCCGTAGCACCGGCCGCCCGCCAGGTGCACCCGCGCGTGGCGCACCAGCCAGAGCTTCATGCTAGGCCGAGCGCGAAGCCCAGGTAAAACAGCACCTCGCTCACCTGCTGGGTCGCGCCCAGACCGTCGCCGGTGAAGCCTTGCAGGCGGCGGCGCAGCAGCCGCCACATCCATGCCAGACCGAGCATCGCGCCGAGCACCGCTTGCCACCAGGGCGCAGCGGGCAGAACCCATACCACCAGCGCCAGCGCAAGCGCCCACCACAGCAGCGCGGCCAACAACCCGCCGGTGCCGATGGCCTCAGCCAGCGGTTTGGATTTCGACGCCGCTGTGTCGCCCACGTGCGGCAGGGTGCGAATCACGATCAGCGGCAGAAACCGCGAGGTCACATGGGCCGCAAACAGCGCCGCTGCCGCCGGCCAGAGCCCGGCGCTTTGTGCAATGAGCGCCAGCAGCGCAACCTTGCCCAGCAGCGCCAGCACCAGCGCCAGCGCGCCATAGCTGCCGACGCGCGAGTCTTTCATGATGTCGAGCGCGCGCTCGCGGTCCATGCTGCCGCCCAGGCCGTCGGCCAGATCGGCCAGGCCGTCTTCGTGAAACGCGCCAGTGAGCAAGACGCTGAACACGGTGCTCAGTGCCGCCGCCACCCAGGGAGCCGCAGGCTGCGCCGGCAACAGCCACAGGAGCGCGCCAAATACCACTGCGGTGAGCGCACCCACCAGCCAACCCACGCCAGGGAAATGAGCGGCGCTGGCGCGCAGCATCGCGGGTGAAAAACCCACCCAGTCGGCCAGCCGACCTGTGACGGGGATGCGGGTGAAGAACTGGAGGGCAAGCAAATAGTGGCGAAGAAACATGAACGCCCCCCTGCGCCGCTGCGCGTCTTCCCCCCTCTCCTGCGGGAGGGGCGAAGCAGCCTGTGGCCCGGCGGAGCCGGTTCCACGGCTGCTCTGGTCGGCGCCTTCTTGCGTCATTTCACAGCGTCGGCGATAGAAATCTCGTCCTGCCGCGACACACCCGCTGCCTCGAAGCTCGCCATCTCGCGCAGCAGCGCACAGGCCGAGACCAGCAGCGGCCAGGCCAGCGCCGCGCCCGAGCCTTCGCCCAGGCGCAGGCCCAGATCGAGCAAGGGTTCGGCTTTCAGGTGGGCCAGCATCAGCGCATGCCCCCGCTCGCCCGAGCGGTGTGCAAACACACAGCGTTGCAACACAGCAGGCTGCAACGCGCTGGCCACCAGCACGGCAGCGCTGGCGATGAAACCATCGACCACGATCACGCGGCGCTCGACAGCCGCCTGCAACGCAGCGCCCACCAGCGTGGCGATCTCGAAGCCGCCGAAGGCAGCCAGGGCGTCCAGCGGCTCGCTGGCGCTGGCGTGGCGCGCGAGCACCTGGCGCAGCACGCCGATCTTGCGCTGCACCGCCTCCGCATCGAGCCCGGTACCGGCGCCGGTGCAATCGGCCACATCAAGCCCGGCCAGGCGCGCCAGCAGCATGGAAGCGGCAGAGGTGTTGCCGATGCCCATTTCACCCAGCAGCAAGGCGTTGCCCGGCAGCTCGCGCACCACCTGTTGCCCGTTCGCCATCGCTTGCGCGCACTGCCCGGCGCTCATAGCCGGGCCTTCCAACGCGTCGGCCGTGCCGGGCGCGATTTTGTGGACGAGCAAACCCGCGCGCGGCGCGAAGTCGTGCGCCACGCCGCAGTCCACCACCGTCAGCGCAATGCCGTGCTGGCGCGCCAGCACGCTCACCGCAGCGCCACCGGCCAGGAAGTTCTCCACCATCTGCCAGGTCACGTCGCTCGGGTAGGCAGAGACACCGCGCGCAGCCAGGCCGTGATCGGCCGCGCAGACCAGCATCTGCGGGTCGCGCAGCGCGGGCGATTCGCTGCCCAGGATGAGGCCGATGCGCATCGCCAGCGACTCGATGCGCCCCAGCGAACCGGGCGGCTTTGTCTTGTTGTCGAGGCGGTGCTGCAAGCGCGTGGCCAGCTCGGGTTGGTGCAGGTTGGGGATGTTCATGGTCTTGTTCCTGTTCGTGGGGTGGGTGCGATGAGTTGGTCGAGCACACCGGGCTCGAAATGGGTTTGGATGAGACCGGCCAGGCCGTCGAATACCGTATCGAAGCAGCAGGCGCACCTGAAAACGCAACGCTGTGAAGCGCTCTCAGGAGGCCAGCAGTTTGACGCTTGGCTTCCAGCCTTTGGCCAGGGCCCGGCGCGCAAACTTCTTGTCATCAAACGTGGCCATGCTGGTGCAGTGGCGTGCGGAAGCGTGGTGCAGGGCATCGGCAAAGTCAAAGCCGTCGCGCAGCGCAGCAGTGGCCAACTCCACCGCCACGCGATCTTCCACCTCCACATGGGCTGTGGCCAACACATGCTCCAGCACGGCCAACACGTCTGTGGATGGGCTCTTGTAGTAGCCCCGCAGCACCCACTCCAACTCGAGCAACACCGATTTGCCGACAAACAGCGCCTTGCCACTTTCCAGCAGTTTTTTGGCCGCTGCGCTCTGCTTTTGCGACGGGGCGTCGCTGCTGGCGACGTAGTAACGGGCCAACACGTTGGTGTCGAGCGCAATCATGGCGCTTCGGTCACCAGGCTGGCCATATCAAGATCCACCGGCACGGCTTTGCGCCGACTCTTGATCAGGCCAAAACCACTGGCATCCGGTTGCTGAGGTGCACGTGCGAGCCTCAAGGCGATGTGATCCCCTTCGATTTCAAAAACCACGGCCATCCCCTGCTTGAGACCAAAGTGTTGGCGCAGATCTCTTGGAATGGTGACTTGCCCCTTGCTGGTCAATGTGGTTTGCATCGCTACTCTCCTGAAAAGTATTACGTGGTAATACTACAACGACTGCCGAATGTGTGCAGACAGCGCCGCCTTGTCCAGCCGAACCTGAAACAACAGCGCGGCAGCATCCACATTCGCATCGCACTTCTGCACGGCCACACGCGCCAGCATGGTTTGCCGCGGCGGCTGACAGAGCGGGCGCTTTGGCCCGGGCTGTTGCAGGTCGAGCATGTTCATGTTCATAGCGTCGGTGCGATGAGGCGGTCGAGCACGCCGGGCTCGAAATGAATCTGGATGAAATCGGCCAAGCCGTCGAACACGGTGTCAAGCGTCGGCACCGCAGCGCCAAACAGGGCCTGCAACACACGTGGGTCTTCGAACAGACCATGCAGGTAGACACCGAGCACGTTGCCTGCCGCGCTCTGCCAGCCCAGGCCCGGCAACGCCTCGCGCGCAAAGTCGCCCGCCGCCGCCATGGCCGGGTGTTGCGCGGTCTGGCCGTGGTGGATTTCGTAGCCCGAGACCGGCACGCCCGAGAGCGCAGCCCAGAGGCCAGTGAGCGGCGCGAAACGGCTGCTCGTGTGGCGCACGGTTTTCTGCGGATCGAAGTCGGTCACCAGCGGCAACAGACCCAGACCCGGCGCGTTGCCGCCGACCATCGGCTCGATGCCGTGGGTGTCGATCAGCGCCTCGCCCAACACCTGCAAGCCACCACAAATGCCCAGCACCGCTTTGCCCTGCGCTGCGTGAGCCGCCACCGCCCGGTCCAGGCCCTGGGCGCGCAGCCAGGCCAGATCGGCGCTGGTGGCTTTGGAGCCTGGCAAAACGATCCAGTCGGCTGCCGCGCAATCGGCCGGCGTGCGCGCCCAAACCAAACGCACACCGGGCACGTTCTTCAAGGGCTGAAACTCGTCGAGGTTGCTGATGCGCGGCCAGGCGATGACGGCGATGGTGGTGTGCACCGCGCCGCTGCTGCGGGTCTTGTCGTCAAACACACCGTCTTCTTCCGGCAGGCCATGCGTCAACCACATCGGCAGCGTGGCCACGGTGGGCACGCCAGTGAGATCTTGCAGTTGCTGCGGTCCCGGTGCGAGCAAGGCGGCATCACCGCGAAATTTGTTCAGCACGAAGCCGTGGATCAGCGCGCGCTCGTCTTCCGGCAGCAGCGCCCAAGTACCGTAGAGAT
>Ga0335395_10000340_pt1 | contig 29803 bp, 22 predicted proteins | sample MAT02_FD_205744 | JGI IMG/M metagenome (GOLD analysis project Ga0335395, IMG submission 205744) | Freshwater microbial communities from Lake Fryxell liftoff mats and glacier meltwater in Antarctica - MAT-02 (spades assembly) (version 2) ... | reverse complement strand
AAGCGTTCGCCTCGATTTAAACGCCTCGATTTAAAGCCCGCCCCTACGGGGGCTGCGCCAACGAAGAGGATCGCCCGATCGATCCATTCTCGTGCAACAATTATTTGTGAAGCAATATTAAAAAACTAACAAATGGGAGTGACAGATCGTGGATTTAAGTCTCGTAGCGTCCAATCTCTTAAATCCACCCATATTAGCTTTTTTTATGGGAATGCTGGCAGTTTTTCTGAAATCTGATTTAGAAATTCCAGCACCAATCCCCAAACTGTTTTCACTGTACCTGTTATTTGCGATCGGATTTAAAGGCGGCGTCGAATTGGCCAAAAGTGGCATCAACCAGCAAGTCACACTGACAATTCTGGCAGCGATGTTGATGTCAGCACTTGTACCAGTTTATACCTTCTTCATACTGAAAATTAAACTAGATTCCTATAATGCAGCGGCAATCGCAGCCACCTACGGTTCCATCAGCGCTGTAACATTTATCACCGCAACTTCCTTTCTCACAGAACTGGGAATTGATTTTAACGGGTACATGGTAGCAGCCCTAGCATTGATGGAATCCCCAGCAATTATAGTCGGCCTAATTCTGGTGAGTGTCTTCGGTGGCGAAGAAGGACAACGCGAGGTAGTTTGGTCAGAAGTGCTGCAAGAAGCCTTCCTAAACAGTTCAGTATTTCTGCTCATTGGTAGCCTAATCATGGGCATACTGACAGGAGAACATGGTTGGGAGGTTATGAGTCCGTTTACTCAAGATTTGTTTTATGGAGTGCTGACTTTTTTCTTGTTGGATATGGGACTGGTAGCCGCCAGCAGAATTAAAGATTTGCAAGAAGCAGGAGTTTTTCTGATCGGTTTTGCAATCCTAATTCCGATAGTTAACGCAGTAATTGGTTTGCTAATTGCGAAATTAATCGGAATGCCAAGGGGAGACGCTTTACTATTTTCCGTATTGTGTGCGAGTGCTTCATACATAGCAGTACCAGCAGCTATGCGTCTAACGGTTCCCGAAGCTAACCCAAGTCTTTATATTTCAACGGCCTTAGCAGTGACGTTTCCGTTTAACATCATTGTAGGTATTCCCATGTATTTATACGGAATCAATATGTTTTGGAGGTGAGATGATGGATTCAGTTAAAAGGATAGAGATTATAGCTCATTCAGTTGAGCTGGGAAAGATTCTAGATGGTTTAGACAAAGCTGGTGTCCAAGATTATTCGGTGATTCGTGGTGTCGCTGGAAAAAGCACCAGGGATCATGTTTCTCGCGATTCATCAATGACGACGGTGGATAACATTTATGTGCTGGCTTTTTGTTCTCCCGATCAAGTATCTGCCGTTGCAGCAAACATTAGACCAGTTCTTAATAAGTTTGGTGGGTCATGTTTTATTTCCGATGCGGTGGAATTGTTAATTACTAGGTGTGTTGGGTAGAAAGTCAGTTGTCAGTTGACTGTTGACTGTTGACTGTTGACTGTTGACTGTTGACTGTTGTCATTCCCAATTACCAATTCCCAATTACCAATTAGCAATTCCCAATTACCAATTCCCAATTACCAATTCCCAATTACCAATTCCCAATTACCAATTCCCTGTTTGGCCAATGCCCAATGCCCAATGCCCAATGCCCAATTATCAAATTCTTAAGATATAAAAAAGATTAAGTTGCACCGATGAGTTGCTGTGGTAAGTTTTAACGCAGAAGTTGCGATCGACATAAAGATATTTTCAAGAGGAGTTTAAATCATGGCTATCCTAAAAGTTGGTATCAACGGATTTGGTCGCATTGGACGGCTAGTCATGCGTGCCGGCATCAAAAACCCCAATATCGAATTTGTCGGAATTAATGACTTAGTTCCGCCAGACAACCTGGCTTACCTGTTCAAATACGACTCCACCCACGGCATTTATGACGGCGAGGTTGAAGCCAAAGCAGATGGAATTGTGGTTGATGGACATTTTATTCCCTGTACGTCAATCAGAAATCCGGCAGAATTGCCGTGGGGTAAATGCGGTGCAGATTATGTTGTAGAGTCTACGGGATTGTTTACCGATTTTGAAGGCGCATCAAAACACTTGACGGCGGGAGCAAAACGGGTAATACTTTCAGCACCAACAAAAGACCCTGAAAAAGTAGCTACATATTTAGTAGGCGTCAACCACCACAAATTTGACCCTGCTAAAGATACTGTTGTTTCTAATGCTAGTTGTACTACCAATTGTTTAGCACCAATTGCCAAAGTTATCAACGATAATTTTGGTTTGGAAGAAGGTTTAATGACTACAGTTCACGCGATGACAGCTACTCAACCTACTGTAGACGGGCCGAGTATTAAAGATTGGCGGGGAGGACGAGGTGCGGCTCAAAATATTATTCCATCTTCGACTGGTGCGGCGAAAGCTGTTACTTTGGTGTTGCCAGAATTGAAGGGAAAATTGACGGGGATGGCTTTGCGCGTCCCGACTCCAGATGTGTCTGTAGTGGATCTTACTTTCAAAACTGCGAAGGAAACTAGCTATAAAGAAATTTGCGAGGCGATGAAAAAAGCTTCGGAGGGCGAACTCAAAGGCATTCTCGGATATACTGAGGATGCGGTAGTTTCGACGGATTTTAAGGGCGACGCGCGATCGAGCATTTTCGATGCTGGGGCAGGAATTGAACTGAATTCTAAGTTTTTTAAAGTGATTTCTTGGTACGACAACGAGTGGGGTTATTCTAGCCGGGTGATTGATTTGATGTTGTCGATGGCTAAGAAAGACGGAATTTTGAATAATTAATTTTTTGTGGGATGGGAGTTTTGGGTGGGTTCCCAATTCCCAATTCCCAATTCCCAATTCCCAATTCCCAATTCCCAATTCCCAATTCCCAATTCCCAATTCCCAATTCTCTCTTTAGATATGTCTGAATTGCCATCTCTGGACAACGAAACTATTTGGGCCATCCTCAACGAAGAAATCGATGATGCTGCTGTCAATCAGCTAGTTTGGCAATATCTCGGTTATCGCTGCGATGCAGAGACTGGGCTGTGGAACAGTACAAATGTTGCCGAGGAATGGTGTCTAGAGTATCCTGAACCGCCGGATTTTATCGATTCTCGGCCTGCGACGGTGAAATTGACGCGATCGATCATTCCAGAAAATAAGCAGTTGCTGAAGGAAAAATTGGGCTTTCAGGGCTATAAAATTGGGGAATTCGGGCCGAGACAGACTCGCAGGGCGACGATGGCTAATTGGTTGATGGGTTTTATGGAGTTTTAAAGCTAGATTCTCAAATTGACTGACATCGGCCTGTTCTGTAAACTATTCTAGAATCGGAACAAAAAAACTGTGAGGAAAAATTTATGAAAATAACTCCTATGTCTCGTTTGACCAGCATTTCTCTCGCTGCACTAATGCTAACAGGTGTTTGTGTAAGCGCGATCGCCACACCAGCCACTACCCAATCCAAAACTATCCAAACAGCCCAAGCTACTGCAAAAAAACGCCTTGTGGTGATGGACTTCGACTACGGCACTACCAATAGTTACTATAGCTCCTACAGGGGAGTCGGTGCAGCCAAAGGCATCAGCGAATTGCTAATTAACGAACTGGTGAACAATGGGACTTATACTATAGTCGATCGCAGTAAAATCGAACAAGCCCTCAAACAGCAAAATCACACAGGTGCGATAGATGCCGGCACCGCAGCAGAAGTTGGCAAACAATTAGGAGTTGATGCCGTACTCATCGGCACAATTACCAAGTTTAATGTTGACAAACAATCCGGCGGCGGTAGTTTTCTGGGAATCGGTAGCCGTTCGCAAAAAACTAAAGCCATCGTTCAAATTGATGTCCGCTTAATCGGTACCGCTTCAGGAGATATTCTGGCCACCGCCAAAGCAATCGGAGAAGCAGATCAAAGTGATTCTAGCGTCTCCATAATGGGAATCGGAGGCAGTTCCAGTACCAATAATGAGGATACACTTTTGAGCGCCGCCGTTGATAAAGCCGTATCGCAAATGGTGACTAAACTTGCAGAATTATCTAAGAAATTAGGTTAAGTACGATATGGCGGGGCATAGTCTACTCCGCCCCAAGTAGTGGTAAGGTGCGGCATAAGCATCTTATAAGCTGTCGCGCATTTAAATTATCAAAAAAAATAAACTCTTGTGGGCTGTCCCGCCCGCCCTAAATATACAATTTAAATGTGTGATAGCTGATCAATTCCAGCGCAGCCGGAATTGATCAGCTATCAATTAATTAGCATTAGGATTTGAGTCAGAAGCAACAACACATTTACCCTGTTGAGTGAGGTTGGGATTTGGGTTAGATACTATCTTAGAAATGGCATCTTGTTCTTGAATCCATCCGATTTCTCCTGCTTGTAGCTTGGCGATTTCTACTCCAACTGTTGAATTAACTGTGGGCGAAGGCGAGGGAGTTACCACAGCAGGAGATGGATTTAGTACAGGTTTTGAAACAGTAGAAAAATCTTTATTTGACTTGGGCTTAGGAGAAGTAGATACGACTATTTCTGGAATCGAACAAACTTTCAATTCCAACCAACTACCTTCTGTTTTTGTCACCTGCAAAATGCTGCCCACAGGGACTGTTCCTTTGACAGTCAAATCACCGATTGTGGCTCGTAAATCCAAGGTATCGCCCTCTTTTCCCAATTCCCCAGCCCCGGAACTTTTAATCTCTATAAACGAGCCTTTTTCTAAAGATTTGACCGGAGAAGGTACAGATTCAACTTTTTTATCCGGCTTGCTTCGAGCATTAATTAAACCCTGTTTCCCGAAAATCGAGGCCCCGGCAGTATCGATCGCCCGACCCACCGGAGGAATGAAAAAATAAGCAAATACACCCCCCAAACCTAACAAAAAGACTATTTTGATCAGCAGGAAAAATGGACTTTTACCTTGATCCGGCTGCTGTACCAACTGCGTCTTAAGTTGAGAGTTCGCATCGCCAAGGCTGGTGCTATCCGTCAAATCGGTTGGCATATCCTCGCTGTCGGCAATTAGTTCGATCGGCACATCTAAAGGTGCGATCGACAGTTCTGTGAAAGTATTGCCATTTTCCTTCAAGTGTGCTTGACAGTGAATCAAAGCAACAGTGACATTATCGTGACCGTTTCTAGTATTAGCAATCTCGATCAGCCGATCGCGCGCCTTCGCCACATCAATGCTACCGTCGAGGATTGGCAAAATCTCGGTTTCCCAACATTCCTCAACCCGGTCTTTATCGCTCAAACCGTCCGAACACAGCAGCAAAACGCAATCCTCATCCACCGGAAAACGCTGCACAGTCGGGTGCAGAGTGTTGGAAGAAGTAATGCCCAAAGCTTGAATCAGAGCTCCAGCGGCTACTTGTTCCAAAGCATCCCGGTAAAGCGAATAGCCCAAACGCACCTCGCGACAAGCCACATCGTCGTCGAGAGTAACTTGATAGCAGCCGGTGCGGGTAATCCAGTAAGCCCGACTGTCTCCGACGTGGGCGACATAGAGCTCGTGAATGTGTGCTAAAGCCATAACTAGCGTAGTTCCCATCCGCTGGCGGCCTTGGCGGTGTTCCGTGTCGTTGCGATCGGCTATCTTGTCGTTAGCAGCACAAGCAGCCCGTTCCAGCTTGGAAGTCAAGCTTTTGGGGTCCCAATTAGCTTGATGTAGAGGCATTTGCTGCAACTTGTCGCACAGCACAGCAATCGCTTCTTCCGAAGCGACTTCGCCGCCGTCTTGTCCGCCGATACCGTCACAGACGATCGCACAAGCCGACGAGCCTGGTTGTCCGGCGAATACCGTACCGCTGGGCGGATAACAAGCATCTTCGTTGTGAGCCCGCGCTCGGCCCACATCCGTGCCCGTGGCAATTTCCACGGTACGATCGTACGATCGACCGCATTTTGCCAGAGCTTTATCCAACTGGCCCATCAGTTGTTCACCGTTGCGCACTTGACCGGCCACCATTTGCTGGCAAAGTTGCCGCAAAAAATTGGCAATCGTCGGGTGAGCATCTTCCAGCCATTGCTGCCACAATTTGCCCAACTGCGACAAACTAGGAGGTTTGTGATCGGGCTGCAATTCCAGAAACCGGACTAATTGCCCTTCCACGCGCAGCAGTTCCGGTGTCAGCATCGTCGAAGCCACGCCCTGAGCGATACAAGGCTGCCACAACTGAGCAATTTGCCACAGCCAATTGAGCTGTCGCATCGCCGCGGCTCCTTTCCAGGAGTCCGCCAATTCCGGCATTAAAGATTCCGTCACCTTCAAAATAGGCCCGTTTTCCAGCAGCCAGATATCTCCCGGGAGTTTGCTCGTCGCAGACGATATCAGGCCGTATACTTGAGGCACGTGCAACTGATAGGCAAACAATCTTAGATAAGGAGCGATCGTACTCGGAATATCTTCGGGAAGTTCCGGCAACTGTTCGGGTTGAGTATCGACAAGAAGTCGATCGCGCTTGACCAAATAGCGACCCGAAATTAGATCGCCTGGCTTAGAAGCTTTGATCCCTTCACCTACAGCCCACAAGTAGTGTTTTGGCACAGAGTTTTGCATAAGGGTTCCTGACGCCTTTGGGCAAGCGTGCTGATCTGAACTATTTTAGCGCTTGAACCTCGACGGGTTGATACGTGGTGATTATTCTACACCGTTCTATGAAACCTACTCAAACCTACTCATGGCAGATTTAATGTTCACTTCCTGCTTCCACCAAGGGAGTCAGATCCTACTTGTCCACAGGCGTCACTTCAGACCGAACTGGTCTTACTAATACCAGATTGACGAGCCAAATTAATCGCGGCATTCAAGTCGCGATTAATTGCTATACTGCAATTCTGACACTCAAAAACTCGCTCTTTCAGTGGCATTGACTGAATATGACCGCAACTTGAACAAGTCTTTGATGACGGATACCATCGGTCAACCAATTCAATTGTTGTGCCGTACATAACCGACTTATATTCCAACTCACGCCGAAATTCATAAAAGCCACAATCTGAAATAGCTGCCGCTAATTTATGGTTGGCTATCATGCCGCTCACATTCAAATCTTCGATGCAAATCTGGGCATATTTTTTGCTAATTTCTGTGGTAGTTTTCTGCAAAAAATCTCGACGTTGATTGGCAATCTTAGCATGAATTTTGGCAGTTTTACGATAATGCTTGTGGGCATTATTGGATGCTTTCACACCCAATCTGCTATTACCCAATTGCTTGTGGCGATTTCTCCACTGTTCTTTGCTCAGCTTGGTTTTCGCTGTTTTGAGCGGACGGGGAGACTCGTAACAATTGCCATCGGAAAGAGTAGCAAAAGTTGACACACCCAAGTCAATGCCTACTGTTCCCATAACGGGGTGAGACAAAGGTGGAATTTTTTCGGTTTTTATAGCGAAGGAAATATACCATTTATCGGCGGTGCGCGAGATGGTAAATGTCTGTGCCATACAAGGAAACGGGATGGATTCCTTGAGTCTAAAAGTTCCCAAGGTGGGAATCTTTATTGACTTTTGTGGTTTGAGTAAAATTGCATGATTCCAGTCAGCAGCGTCTACTGTAAAAGAGTCACCATCTTTTTTTCGTTTGAAATTGGGAAACTTGCCTAATCCTTGAAAGTATCGCGACAGCGCTGCACCGAAATGCCGGAATGTGGTTTTATAAACTCTGGAAGACAGAGTATTCGTCCACTGATATTCTGGTAATTTGTTGACGTGGTTGGTGAAAACTCGTTCAATCGCTGCTACTTTTTTGCTACTACTACCTTGGAGATATTGAACTCTTTGATAAACAGCCAATGCGTAATTGTAGCAAAATCTCGCATAGCCAGAATGTCGCGCCATCAAGGTACGTTCCCGATTATTGAGCTTTAATTCAAGTTTGATGGCATACATCATATCTGGTTAACTTACTTATGTAAGGAGTTTAGCACAATTAATGAGTAGCTTTAGAAAGCTCGATAGTAGATTTTTGTGGACAGTGGCAACCCCCCCCCAGTTTAGGGGTAGGTTTTAAAGTCTTGTACTGACACGAATAGTCTACCATTTTGTTGACCCCGCATAAATTTTGGTATCAGATTTCAGGACTCGACGCTGGCGCCACGCCGAAGTCAAGGGCTTGAGGACACGATGTTTTTAGCATATTCCTGATAGTGCCAATTGCCGAATAAATCGCGGCAGTCAAGGGAATTGAGATTTTGGACTAATTGTAATGCTACGATCGAGATACCTAGAAATTAGCCGATCCGATAGGTATAAATAAACATCAATTCTCCGCGAAAGTCGATCGGGCGATCCGCACATGGCGATCGGGCGCAGCAACTAAAGTTAAATTTAACCTTACCGAAAGATGAATAAGTTGGCGTGCATCTAATTTGTCTAGTAATTTTGATTAAAAGTCTTGTGGGGTGGGCTCTTGTAGCCCGCCATAAAAACTTAATTTAGATGCGCAACAGGTTACAAGCCCGCAGATTCATCTGTAGACATCGCAAGAATTGCCAGTTTTGAACAGGCTTTCGGGCCTCTTCCACAAAAAATATGGTCGATGTCTTGTGGAGTCAATCTCAAATCTCCAATCAACTTACCGATCGCAGCCAACTGTTGAGTTACTTAATCATGCCCCCACGTGAGTCAAGCGCCTTTTCCGAGAATTTGCCAGATCCGAAGCTGCTACCTCCCATTGAGGTAGACGAAATGCTTGCTAGCATTCAACATTCTCACAGTTACTACTACAAAATGATGAATATTGAGGTGTGGGCGCTAGTGGAAACCTTGGATGCAGTGTTTCCCGGCGCTTGGGGTGAGTTTATGAGTAACCGCCAAATAGCACTAAAACACTTTTTGCAGCGCGATCACGATCCAAATTGTGCGGTAGATCCCAATGATGCCGACAAAGATGCAAAAACCATCGGGATTGAGGAAGAAGAAGGTTGAAGCGAAGTTCGGCAATGGATTTCAAAAATTTAACTAATACGAGTGGGAAGTCCCGCACTCTATCCGTTGACAGGATGAGTGATACCAATTTAATGTGAAGTTGCACATATCTCGATCCCCCTAAATCCCCCTTAAGAAGGGGGACTTTGAGAAGAATCTTGTCCCCCCCTTATTAAGGGGGGCTAGGGGGGATCGCATTCTATGCAGCCTCATAAAAAATTGGTATGACGGGATGAAAATGAGCAGCAAACAAATTGAGCGATAGCGAATCCATAATAGGATCGAACTAAACGGGGATGATAAGAGTAGCCGTAGTAAAACCGAGATATACCAAAGCTTTCAGGCGATTATTGACACTCCGAAAGGCAATGCCGTGTCCTGATTTCGGCTACTAATAATTCCGATGCAAGCGGAAACAATATTACAGGTTAATTTTCGCGTCAACTCTCGGTAATCCCATGCTGTAGTTGACAGCGCGGCTGTTGAGGTTGTAGCTGACTTCGCCTTTTTGCAAGAACGATCGAATTAAGTGTTCCAATTCCGAACCAATGCGACGGAGATTGTATTCGGTCAAATCTTCGCCCTCGTAGGCGTCTACGAGTTGGTCGAATTTGGCATAAACCTGTTTGACAGACTCGTCATTCCAGTTGAGTTCGTTATCTGGGTCAATGTCCAGAGTCAAAAGATCATTGCTGGGTACCAGTTCGTTATCTTCGAGGATGGCGGTGTATATGCGAATATGGCGGGTTGTGGACTTGAGCTGCATGAGTTCTTATGTGTAAAGATTTTTTCCTGAACTTATTGTAGTTGCTTCCAGAGGCGCGGGGAACTGGGGATGAGGAGGATTTAACCGCGAAGACTGGAAGAAAGAGGGAAGAGAGGGGAAAAGGGGGGAAGAGGTTGGGCGATCGTCAATTTCTGGGAATCCCGAAATCTTTTAGTTGTTGCGCCGTCCAATTCTTGTAATATTCAGTTTTCTCTAAAGAATCAGAAGCTGGCTTCAGCTTAGAATTTACTTGAACGGTGAAGCCAGGATACGGCATCCTCCTAGTATAAAGCCCGTCAATATTAAAATCTTCTTCAGGATGAATGTGAAAAGCCAGCAATCCCAACTCAGAAATCTGATTATTTAGTTTGTCGGTCAATTCTTGAGTTTCTGGCGCACTAATCGCAGTTTTATCGGGATTAATCACTAACATTATTTCAAATTCCGAGTTAGCAAATTCATGAATCGATTTCATGATGGCAGAATCTGCATCAAACTGAGTCAGCGTTGAAAACGGCTCGATTTTGAATAAAATTTGATTGGCTAAGCGTGCTTTTTTAGCGAAGGGACAAACTGGTAAATCGGTAAAAACTGGATGAGATAACTCGACAAACTCCGTCATCCATCTTAGGGTAGATTCTATAATTTCCGTGTCAGATTGATTCATCTCAAATCTATGTATTTGATATTTCACACTCATCATACTCTATTTTTTGGGTGGGCATTCCCTTCGCTTCACCCACCATTGGTCTCAAGTTAAAACTTCGATAAATAAAGCGGTAGGGTGCGTCAGTTTGATAATTTTCAATCATCACCTAAAGTCTCATTCTGACGCACCATTTATTTTGGGCGTGCGTCAGTTATGAGATTGTGAGTTTTTCGCCAAAGTCCCCCTAGCTGACGCACCCTACTTCTATTTGCGATCGAATTTATTCGTGAATTGTGCCATCTGGCATAATTGCGCCTGCGAGTTTTGCCGTTTCCAGATTTACCACGCCACTTAGATTCGCTCCCTTTAGGTTGGCTTTTTCTAAGTTTGTACAATTCAAATTGGCACCGCGCAAGTCTGCCGAAGTTAAGTCTGCTCCACTAAAATTTCCACCACTAAGGTTAGCCCCGCAGAGATTTCCTTCACTTAATATTGCTCCGCTTAGATCACATTGAAGAGTTACACCAACCAGACTAACTTTTGTCAGATTAGCACCGCGAAAATTTGTATAATAATCTATATGTGCATTTTTCAGATTCGCTCCACTCAAGTCTGCCGCAGTTAGGTTAGCAGACCGTAAATTTGCCTGCATCAGGTTTGCTCCTATCAGGTTTGCCGCCGTTAAGTTGGCACTACTCAGATTTGCTTCGCTTAAATTGGTTTTATTCAAATTAGCTTGCAGGAGTTTTGCACTCATCAAATTTGCCTTAGTTAGATTTGCACCACTCAAGTTAGCTTCACTTAGGTTGACTTCGCTCAAGTCAATACGAGCTAGGTTTGCTTCTCGCAGTGAAGCAATAGGAGCGATTAAGTAAGCACCTGCTTTAACAGGGTCAAAGCCTGTGGGGAAGATAGTCATTGTGCCGTAAACCGCTTGTTGAAGTTTGGCTCCATCAAGATTTGCCCCTTCAAGATTTGTCTTTAATAGGTTAGTATTACTTAGATTTGCATTACTCAAATCAGCACTTATAAACCAACATATTCTAAAATTCAACCCAGTTAAGTTTGCCTTACTAAGGTTGGCCCTACTGAAGTTTGTTGACGACACATGAACCCTACTGAGATTTACCCCACTCAGATTCGCTTCACTTAGGTTTGAGCCTTGCAGATTTACTTCACTTAAATTTGCATTGAGTAATTGTGTTTTAGCTAAGTTGGCTGAGCTAAGATTGGCTTTGTGAAGGTTTGCATGACATAAATTTGCCTCACTCAGGTTAGCGCTAGATAAGTTTGTTCCAGAAAGTTCTGCACCGCTGAGATTAGCGCGACTCAGATTGACAGAATGCAGGGATTTTCCGCTGAGATTTACTCCTGCTAAATTAACTCCCGTAAAATTTCGTTCTTTCTGATTATACCGTTGCAAAAATTCCTCAGCAGTGATCGCTGGTTCCAGATTTTCTCCTGCCGAATCATCTATTTTTTCCTCCTCAGATTCCACAGTATCCGCATTTGCAGGAGTAGCAGTCGGCTGTTCTACCGCTTCGCTAGATACGGGAATCCCTGTCTCCTCGATCGCCTCTTCCTGCAATAGCTTGTCCACCCGATCGCTAAATTGCCTCAAAACCTCAGCATCATCAAGCTTCTGGGTCAAATTCTCGCTACTTTTCACCGCATTCTCAACATGATACTTATCTACAAAACTTTGCAACCCAGCATTATATCCTTGTCCTACGGCCTGAAATCTCCATTCACCATTCTTTCTGTACAAACGTCCAAATTCTAAAGCGGTTTCTTGCGAAAAAACCTCTTTTAAATTATACCGAACCAATTCGCTCCCAGTCTCCAAATTGTAAAGCCGGATAAACGCATTTCTCACTTGACTAAAATTTTGATTCTTTGCTTGTCCGTCGTGAACAGTAACAACAAACACAATTTCTTCAACAGCGGCATCGATCCGATTCAAATCCACATAAACCGTCTCGTCATCGCCTTCGATTTGTCCCGTTGTGTTGTCTCCCGAATGCCGCACCGCACCGTCTGGCGATGTCAAATTGTTGTAAAATACAAAATACTTTTCATCGGGAATCCGACCGTCAGCGCCTAACATAAAAACAGATGCGTCAATGTCACAATTTTGTGCTGTTTGGCTTACTTCCCACCCCAGGGCGATCGCCAATTTATTGAAATTAGGAACTTCCTGAGAAAGATTGAATCTTTCACCCTTAGTTAATTCGATACTCATGTGCGATAATCTCCTTACCTCATAAATGGTATTAATTATCTCATCTATGTTAACCCGATCGCAAATTGGATTTTATCTCGAAGACATCGAAACCCCAATTGGTAGAACCGTCAATTTAACCCTTACCGGACTCATTCTCCTATCTTCCGCCAGCTTCATCGCCGAAACTTACCCGCTTGCAGAAGCTATTAGAATTAATTTGCAAATTCTCGATACAGCGCTTTTAGTCGTTTTTGCGATCGAGTATTTAGTGCGATTGTGGTGCGCTGACAATAAATTTAAATTTATTTTTAGTTTTTTCTCAATCGTAGATTTGGTGGCAATCATACCATTTTTATTGGGATTTGTCAATGTTAGTTTTATCCGCATCTTCCGCTGGTTTAGAATTCTTCGACTCATCCGTTTTCTAGAATTGAAAAATTCTATTTTCCGTATCAGCAGCGAAGATGGGGTAATTTTTTCGCGGATTTTGTTTACTTTATTGGCAATAATTTTTGTTTATTCTGGTTTGATTTATCAAGTCGAACATCCGGCAAATCCCGAAGGTTTTGGCACTTTTTTGGATGCTGTTTATTTCTCCGTTGTTACGATGACGACGGTGGGATTTGGCGATGTTACTCCGATTTCAGAAACTGGCCGCTTTTTGACTATTTTGATGATTTTGACCGGAATTGCCCTGATTCCTTGGCAATTGGGGGATTTAATCAAACAATTAGTTAAAACTGCTAATCAAGTAGAAACTGTTTGTACAGGCTGTGGTTTGTCTGTACATGATGCTAATGCTAAATTTTGCAAAATGTGCGGCACTAAATTAGAGATTAAAGCGTAATTGGGAATTGGGGATCAGGCATTCTGTTACCTCGGAAAAAAGCTAATCTATTGCCGAACTTCCCTCTTCCATTCATCCGTTATATCCGGTAGATTGCCCGTTACCGAACTTCTTTTAAAGCCGAGATAATCATGTTTTGCAGACTATTGGCAGGAGAATTTCAAATTCGGTTTTTTGACCGGGCTGCGATCGCAATTTCAGTTTGCCGCCGTGCTTTTCTGTGACGATTTGATCGCAGATAGCCAGCCCCATACCACTGCCTTTGCCTACTGGTTTAGTGGTAAAAAACGTGTCAAATATGTGCTCCTGGTTTTCGAGGGGAATGCCCGGCCCGTTATCGCAAATCCAAATTGCTGCCCACTTGCCGTCTTCGGTTTCTATGACTTTAGTGGTGATTTCGATTTGGGGCTGCCACTCGTCCAGGCACTGGGTCTCTATTTCTCGATCGGCTACTTGCTCTGTTAGGGCGTCTAGAGCGTTAACTAACAAATTCAAAAATACTTGACTCAACTGACCGGAGTAGCCTTTAACTAGCGGCAGTTCGCCGTAATTTTTTACCACTTCTATGCCATTTTTAAAGCGGTTTTTCAGAATTAACAGCGTAATATCCACACATTCGTGAATGTCTGTCTGCACTGGCTTTCTCTCGTCCATATGAGAGAAGTGGTGCAGCCCATTAACTATTTTTAGCAGTTGTAAAGCTCCCAACTTCATCCCTTCTAAGGTGACTGGCAAATCTTCTTTCAAAAAATCAAATTCAATTTCTTCTTTGAGCGCATCAATTCGGGGACAGGGTTCCGAATATTCTTCTTGATAAGCCGACATTAGCTGAAGCAAGCTTTCAAAATAGGACAGCAGAAAAGTTAAATTTCCCCAAATACAGTTCAGCGGATTTCTAATTTCGTGGGCTACTCCTGCTACAATTCTTCCCAAACTCGCCATCTTTTCTGTTTGGATGAGTTTGGATTGGGTTTGTTTTTTGAGTAACTTATTTGTTAATTGGTGAATTCTGGATTGAGCTACCATTAATTGGTGTACGTCCAACAGTCTGTAAGTCTGGGGTGCTATTTCGACTACGATGGGTTCGTAAACTAATTCTGCTGATCTGTAAAGCGATTCTTGGGCAGCTTCTACGATTAATTTACTGCCTGGAAGCAGCAGCAATTCTTGCTTGGAAAACCTATATAATACCTCTATAGGTCGCTTGAAAAACATTTCTAATCCGTAGCGGCGGTTAACTCTTTCAAAAAATACACGCCTGGATATTAGGCCGACAAAATTACCCTGATCGGTCAAAATGACGCCTGGGAGCATAGAATTTCCTTCAAAAGCCTGGGCTACTTCTTTTGCCTGTTGAGTTAATTCAATTTGGCAGTTGTAGAGCGGTAGGTCTAGAAGAGTTGATTCTAAGGATATATTCCAAGTACAAATCTCAGGTATATGCAACACTGATAACTCCGAGCTAATATCATGCACAGCAAACATAGATGAAACCCCTCTTAAATGGTTTTTGACGAGCACTTAAGTTGCTATTAGTTGGTGACAGGTAATTGGTAGGGAGTAATTGCTAATTTGTCAAATGACAACAGCATCCGATGGCAAAGTTCGATCGCACTAGCATTGTCTACTAAAGATGCTGTTTCCAAATTGGTGTTAAACGATCGAAGCTTTTGCGGAACTTACGGATACTTTATGCAAACTTTTTACCATGATATACCCTGCGATCGCGTGTTTTCCCAAAATATTCAAAATTTATCAGGGATTTTTGCGATTTTTGATACAAGTTTTTCGTTGCTGCTAGGGAATTGGAGAATAAATCGCCGATTATCAGTAAATATACGAGTATCCTTGGAGAGATCGAAGGCCCGGATTGTTGACGATCGTCTAAGGGACTTGAGGCCCCAACGATCAAGACTGGGACTAGGGTTCGACAAGGGGCCAGAGGCGTTCTAGCTGATTCCGCCAAGCGGTGAGAGTCTGTTCGCGAGACTCTCGCCCGAGTTCCATTTCGCCCATCAATCCCTCTGCGTAGAAACGGTCTAAAGTCTGAAGGGTAGTTTCTATAGACTGGCCCTGCATCTTGGCAGCTTTGATGATTTGACGGATGCGGCTTTCGATCAAACCGCCAAAAAAGTCGGACAAACCTCGCTCTTGCAAAGCTATTAGCCTAGCGATGGCGGCCGAGAAATCTGGGGCGGCGAGTGTGGCACAGTTGTGCTGAAATACTCCCCACAAAACGTTTTGATGTATGGCGTAGCGAGTTTCGAGGGTTGTGTCAAAGTTAGCTTCTAGCAGTTTATCGAAAAATGGTTGAGCTTCTTGGGCATCGGCGATCGGCAGTAAAATCCGCAGCCAACTCCCATCGTCTGAAAGCAGGACTAAGAGGCGAAATTTGGAGGTTTGTACTTGCCAAGAAGTAGGGGCTGGCATCTCAACACTTTCGCCGAATAAGTCTCTAAGGATCTTGCTAATTTCTTCGGGATTCATGGTAGTCGGTAGTTGGTAATTGGTAGTTGGTAATTGGTAATTGGTAAGCTGTTCTGCATTTAAATTGCAGAACAAAAAAATCAAACAATGAGTGGGGTGGGCCCAAGGTAGCCCGATCTAAATATACAATTTAAATCTGCGACAGCTTAATTCAGAGTAACTTAGGGGAGCCAGCGAGGGTGATAGCCGGCAAAGGGAAGTTCTTCTGGCTGTACTTTCGCGGGAGATCCGTCTGCCGGTATTTCTAGTAAGGGTAGCACCCAGAGGCGGCTGGTGGCGATCGACTGTCCGCTGTCATTGCGGGGACTGTCTACTGTTGACGGATTTTTTGTGGTGACTGATTGGTCGAAAATTAATGCCAGTCCGTCGGGAGATAAACTGATTTGGGTATCTAATTGATTGGGCAAAATCAACAGCGGTTTGATGGTTCCTACCAAACGATTACCATCTTTTTTGAGGTCGATGGTGGCGATGAAAGGCTGTTCTTTGTAGCTTTCTGTTTTGAGGCGTTCGGCTAACAAGCAGTAGAGACGCTGAAATTGATTGTCTTTGTTTTTGCGCGGATCGAAATAAACGGCGAGAATGCTACCGGGAATCCGCAATATTTCTTGTTCCACACCTTGGTTGTCTAAGATGAAGAGCGATCGAGTAAAATCAGCGTTGTATTTAACATAGGCGGCGGCGGAGTTGTCGCGGGCGATACCTAATACTTGTTCGTATTTTGGCAAAAATTCTACTGGATCTGCTTCTGGTGTGAGGGGAACGATCGCTAATCCTTGTTTTTGAGACATTACCATCGATTTGCTGTCGGCCCGAATCATAAAATCTCCGCCTTGTTGATTTTCCAAGGGGCGGGGCGCCATTTTTTCTTCTAAAATCCAAGGGCTGAAATCGGCGGGCTTGCGGCGGTTGACGCGCTGGATAACGATGATTTTTCCGTCGGGTGAGAGGTCAAATTTGAGGTTTTGGTAATCTTTGGAGTCTAGAAGTTTGGTGATTGTACCTGCTGGCTGCGTTCGCCCTGGCTCTTCTCCGGGGGATTGGGGATTGATGCCGGTGGTGACTGTAAATAGTTCTTGATTTAGGGTGCCGCGAGTACGGGGGATCGATCGATCTGTGGCTGAGAATAAAATGCGATCGCCCTGGGGATATGGTTTAAAATCGGTGACAACTAAATCTTTGGGAGTCAGCGATATCGGTTTCGATTGGCTGCTGGAGAGATTGACTAGCATTAATCTGCTTTCTGTTTCGCCTTGAACGCCGATATAAGCAAAAGCTCGATCGCGAGTGCGAAAGGAACCGCTAAAGGGTTGCATTAGCGTGCCTTTATTTTGGTTGTTTTCTCCGAAATACTTGTCGGTTGCGCCGGCGAGTTTTACTGTGTAGGTAACGCCGTAGGGTGCGGGATCTTTGAGGGTGTAAGCCATGCGCCGTCCCGCCCAACTAAATTTACCGGGGAGTGGGGGTTCTAGCTTTAGGTTTTCCTCAACGGTGGCGTGGTTCATCGGCCGAAAGAAGGTGAGGATAAAGCCGGTATCTGTGGCGCCGATTTGTTTGTTTTCCCAGGTAAATTCTCGCACTTTGGGTGCTGTGCGATCGCCCGACAGCAGCAGCAGTCCCATTAAGACGCTCAAGACTAGCATAAGGATAATCGCCACGCGGTCGATCGGCTGTTTGAACAGCAGAATACCGAAGAATGAAGGATTAATTTTTTTGTTAAAAATACTCACAAATCTTGCTCTCCTATTTCTGCTGAAAATTAACTGCCAAATTTTCCCTCTTAAATTTTACAGTATCAACCGATGTTAGCTGTGAGATTTGAGATTTTAGCTTGTAGGATGCGTCCTGGCTCAAATTTGGTCGATCGAGAGAGGTTTTGGCGATCGTAGAGTACCTACCATTGTGCCAGTTGCGTCCTGGAATGTTTGAGATTTGAGATTTTTCATCCAATCTCCAATGTCAAATCGCCAATTGTGCGATCGGTTGATGGGTAAAGGGTCAGCCTTACCCATCCTACGAATAATCATGACGACCTACTTAGATCCATTTCACGAATCCTTGACGATTGGTATCTTGGAACTATGATTAACCCCTGACAGTGTATACCGCGATTCCGGTTCTGGATATAACTTAGAGTATTTGCTATCGTAATGCCTAACCTCAAAATAGTTTAAGTTGGACGGGTGAGGCTTATATATGGAGAAACATTCCAAAAGACAAAAAGTTGCTGCACTCTCTAAAGGCCCGACATTCACTATTTGATTTTTGAAGAGGCGACCTGATTTGATCCACAGTTTCATCTGCTTTCTTGACAAACAGTAAAATGCTGCATGAGGATTATTAAACTCAGCAAATTTGACACCTTCTATCTCTACACTAGATAGCTGATTCCACGATAGCGACGTATCTATTGTCAAGTCAATATATCTCTTGGTTCCTTGATACATTTCATAACGGTTTGGGTAAAGGATAGCATTCTCATACCCGCTTTGTTGGTTAAATTTTTCTAATTTTTCTAGAGTGAAAGAATCGTACAAAACAATGTCATCTTCTATGAATAAAAACCAGTCAAATTCTTCTACTCTTTCGACAAATTCTTCCTGAAGTCTAAACCCTACAAACATCGGGTCGCATTCAGGGCCTTCTTGTACCTGAATGCACTTAATTTGATATTCAGGTAAATAGGCTGTAACGTGTCGGTTCGGTAGAGTTTGGATCGAAATAGTCAGGTCGCAATGAGCAAAACTCGTCAACAGTCCATCTATTGTGTGCCTGAGTTTTTCTATTTTTGCTGCGGCTTTTTCTGGATTGTTAGATTCTTCAACTGATGTAATGTGTGCGACAGCAGCAAAGACTTTGGGGCGTTCTTTTTCCGGCTGTTCGTTTTCTTTGAATAAATTTATGATGCTATTTCTTTGATAAAAAAACATCATTTTAGTGTACCTACTGGCAACTCGCGATATTTCTTGCAACAGAGCCATTTGTAAAAAGATAAAGTGGATTACTTTCCTTCTTTTATTTCCCTCTAACATACAGAAAATCTCCTTTTTGTTTACTGAAACAGTTGATTTATAGGGATTAAATCCATCGGTGATATTTTATCGATAGGTAGCCCGCCACCCAGAGACATTCTCACGCAAAGTATGATTGCTAGTACCCCTAAAAACAGTGCTGTCAACTTGATATCCTCCCAAAAACAATTTAGCCCTTCTTTCCAAAGACCGTAGCTAATTACTAAATAAGTAGGAATGTCGCCGACAGCTACAGCAATCACCGCACCTAAATTACCCATAAAATGATATCCTACTGGGATGCCAATAGCGATACTCAAGAAAGTTGCGAGATTGCCCATAGCTCCGTACTGAGATTTTCCGACAGCTAACAAACAAGAACCCATCAAATTGTGGAGAGTAGTGTGCCAGATACCTAAAGCCAAGATTGGCATCATCCAAGATGCTGCTAAATACTCTTTCCTGTACAGTGTTAAAATTAGCTGATCTCCAAAGCTCACAAAAATTGCTAAGCCTATGGCCAAAGGTATCAGAATCAAGTTGCGGTTTTTGACGATTTTGGCGCGCAATTCTTCCCGAGGCAAGTCTGCTAGCATCGAAATAGAGGGAAAAATCACCCGGCCGCCGAGGGCGATGATCACTTGGCGAGGCATATCGCCGAGGGTAAAAGCGATTCCGTAAATGCCCAACATTGTTAAACTAAATATTTTCCCTAGAACTAGGCGATCGGCTTGAGAACATAGAAAAAATAAAACCGTAGACAAAAATATCCATTTTCCATAAGAAAATATTTCTTTAGCTGCTGATTTATCCCAAGCGAAGCGGTTTGACTTGCCGGGAATCAAAAAATGGCTCCATACTAACTCTATTATAGAGCTAGTAAAACCGCCGACGAGGATGGCCCAGATTGTGGGATGGAAAAAGGCCCATACAACCATCACTGTAGTAGAAATTGCCTGTATGACCAACTCAAAAAGCACTACTTGCTTGACGCTCATTTTGCGTTCGAGGGTGGATACGGAGGTGGATTTGAATCCTCCTATTAGGGTATTTATACTTATGCAGGGAAGCAACCACAGGAGACGGGGTTCTCCATAGAAATTAGCAACTGGCCAGGTGATTATCATTAAACACAACCAAACAAATAAGCTGCGAAGAACTTGCATTGTCCAAGCGGTGTTGACAAATTCCGGCTCTTCTCCACGCTTGTTTTGGATGATACTTGGGCCCAGACCTATGTCTGTGAATAGGTGGACACCTGTGATGAAAACGTAGGCTAGACCCATTAGACCAAATAGTTCGGGCAACAGCAGGCGCGTCAGGATTAGGTTGCTACCGAATCTGATAATTTGACTGCTGCCATAGCTGGCGATCGTCCAGAAAGCGCCTTTGATAGCTAATTTTTTTTCAGATGACATATACTCTAAGCTTATTTCCTAATTATGAGTCTAGTTGCTGAATCGGCCGTTGGCAATTTCTACAGGATGCGGCAGCCATCTTTTGAGCTAACTTTACCATATCTTCATTTTCTGATTGTAGGAAGGGTCAGACACAGATCCTACAATCAGAAAGATAAAATTTAACCTGCAACCACCTCCAAATCTAATAATCATAAGGGTTTTTGGGTTCGGGAATTGGTTTGAGGGAGAATGCTTGAATGGTTAATTTACGCTTACCTTGCAGTTCTTCTACGATCATTTCTCCTTCTATTTCTAGCCAACTGTCTGGGGGAAAAGTGGCGCGGGTTTGACCGATCGCTAATTTGACCGGCAACCCGATCGGATAGGCATCGGCCGCGCAGCAGGTAATGATAAAACGCCCGATCCACATATATTGTTCTGCGATATTGGGCGGGTGAATTACAAATCCTTGAACTTTGACTTTTTGACCTCTGTATGTATCTGGTTCGGGATTAAAATTTAACAGCCGCACCCATTCGACGAGCGATCGGTTTTCGGGTTTTGTAGTATTGCGAAATTCTTGTGGTTCCAGTCTGGTGATGGGCAGGGATTCGGTGAGGCCTCGTTCCAGTGCTGTCTGGCTGGTAAATGTGCGCGGCGTTACGATTAAACCGATTAATGCGACGCTTAACATTAAGGTGCTGCCGATACTGGGGGGAAATAAGGTAACGTGTTCAACTTCTGTAATTCTGGGAGACTTATTGGCTGGCGATGTCCGCAATTGCTTGGCGGCGCGATCGAGCTTTAAGAGTTCCCAAACTTTAAACCCGCCAATCACTATTAAGCCAATTCCTCCCACTACAGTCAAGCCAAAGTAATTGGGGTGAATTAGAATGCTTAATTTGCCCGTGATCCAATATTTGAGGAGCAATATTCCCCATCCTAAGATAGCTAGGGCATCTAGCCAAGGGCTAAATTTTTTCAGGTTCATTTTTTAATAGTTATTGGGAATTGGAAATTGGGAATTGGGAATTGGGAATTAGGAATTGGGAATTAGTAGTCCGTTCAGGATCGGTGATTAGCCTAGATATAAGTTGACCACGAGAGTCATCAAAAAGGTTAACTGAGCTGCCAAAATCATTAAGTAAATTACGGCTCTACCTTTGAAAATCGACAACATTAAACCGATACCTTTGAGGTCAATCATCGGGCCGAAGACGAGAAATGCTAACAGCGAACCGCTGGTAAATGTGGAAGCAAAAGATAGGGCAAAAAAAGCATCTACGGTAGAACAAATAGATACGACTACGGCTAATAGCAGCATGGCGAGAATCGAGGAAACTGGGCCTTGACCGAGGTTGAGAATTAGTTCGCGGGGTACGCCAACTTGAATGATGGCGGCGATCGCACTTCCAATTACCAAAACTCCTCCCAATTCGCGCAACTCCTGTACCATACTATCTAAAAGCAGGCGCAGACGCTCTTTAGAAACGGGGTGAAACATGGATGAACGTTTCGAGGTTTTGTCTGTTTTGCCTGTTTGTAAAGGCTTCCAGTCATCTTTTAGCAAAGATTCGATCGGCACCGCCCCTCCCGGCTGACCGAGCATAAATGTCCCCGACTGCAACAGTAGCGGAGTGTTGGCTTGGACGAGTTTTTTTTCGGAAAACTCTGGTTTTGGCAGGGGAATCGCGCGGGCTACAGAGGGGTGTAGCAGAGGGCGCAAGTCGGCTTGAGCACTGAACACCCAGCCGATAATTGTGGCTATAATCAGGGAAAAAACCACCCGCAAAACTACAATTTCTGGCTGATCGCGAAATGCTACCCAAGTTGACCAAATTACCACGGGGTTGATGGTGGGGGCCGCGAGTAAAAAGCCGACCGCGAATGGTGCGGGCACTCCCTGCATCAACAACCTGCGGGCTACAGGCACGTTACCGCACTCGCACACGGGAAACAAAAAGCCAATCAAACTGCCCATCAAAGCCCCCAGCAGCGGGTTTTTGGGGATGCGGGATACCAGTTTGCGTTCGTCTACAAACCCCAGCAGCAAACCTGAGAATAAAACTCCCAGCAGCAGAAAAGGTATTGCTTCTACTAACAAGCTGAGAAAAACAGTAAAAGCATTGTTTAACTGATTCGTTAGGGCTGGTTGCATCGATCACCTACTGGTAAATTGCTATTTAGTTGCACGTCTTTGACTGAACCCCTGTCGATCATACCTTCTTGACAGCGCTAAGTTTAAAATTCAGTTGAAACTTTTTGGCGACAATCCTCAATCTTATACCAATCATTAAAAGTCGCATATCCGGTTAAGGACACGGCAGTGCCGTGTCCCTACAGATTCTCGCGTACAAGATATATGTATCCCTACTTTTCCGAATTGGTATAAGATTAAGTTAAAAAAAATACTGCTTTTTTTTGATTGAATTCGTAGATTTTGTAATTCAATCAATGCTGATACCGTGAATGATTTGGACTCGGTAAACTTGTTTTAATTGCACTTAAGATTTCTGCCTAATTCGCCGGGAGCAGACAATCAATAATGGAAGCGACAAGCTTTTTTAGACGGTCTTACTCTATTTGCAAACCGATCCGGTACATTCGATGGCGAGGCGGGCGATCCTCTTCGTTGGCGTAGCCCCCCGTAGGGGCGGGCTTTCATAAGAGATCGCTTCGAAGGAGCTAACGGGGCAATTCCGATGTTCCTCTATTGTCAATTAATTATATTTTTCAGCAATATTTTTAATTATTAACAATAGGTTAAGGATATAACTCTAGGTTAATTAATAGTTAAATCCTCGAACTAATCGTCAATACGCCTCAAGTCAATCTAAAATAAAGTCAGGCATAATTGCTAGGGCGCATCTATCTCGGTCATACTCGAACTTGCCTAATACTTGAAGTGGTGAAATCTCATTTGCCAGCGTCAGTTTTTTGTGTAATTTAAAATGCAGTTTGCCAGGGAGATGCTGGCCAAAGCACTCAGCTACTTACCTGTTGACCTTTGGTAGCTGAATACCTGCTGGCAATAAAACCCCAAAAAAGCGTACTGATAAATTTATGTTGAAAACCTCCTGCGTAGAAAGACCAGTCCAACCCATCTCCGAGGCTGACTCTGGAGAACTTTGTTTAGACTCTACTCTCCAAGAATTGCCGCTTTATGCTTTTCAGGTAGAAGCTACGGATTTGGGAATGCAAATTTCCCAGATGTTAGAAACTAATCCGCTGTTACCGGGAGTCATTTTGACAAATCAAGGTAAATTTGTCGGCATGATTTCCCGGCGGAGATTTTTAGAATTTATCAGCCGTCCTTTTGGGCGAGAATTGTTTTTAAAGCGACCTGTGAGGGCTTTGTACCGCTTTGCTCAAACTGAAACTTTAATTTTCCCCAGCAATACTTTAATCGTGGATGCAGCCCGGAAGTCCCTACAGCGATCGAGAGAACTGCTTTATGAGCCGATTGTAGTTCAAGTGTCGCCTCAAACTTATAGTTTGGTAGACGTGCACGAACTGTTAGTAGCCCAATCTAACATTCACGAATTAGCGACAAAATTGCTGAGACAGCAAACTCAATCTCAACTAATTCAAACCGAAAAATTAGCCAGTTTGGGGCAGATGGTAGCTGGAGTCGCTCACGAAATTAGAAACCCTGTCACCTGCATCAGCGGAAATCTCGGCTTTTTGTCTAACTACTCGAAAGACATTATGGAGTTGCTGTCTGCTTACGAGCAAATTGTCGGCCCTAACGAACAAATTGATGAACTCAAAGAAAACATAGAATTTGATTTTTTGCAAGAAGATTGGGTGGAAATTCTCAAAAGTATGAAAGTTTCATCAGAGAGGCTGACGGAACTTGTCACCAGCCTGCACACCTTCTCTCACATGGACGAAACCCACTTGAAAGAAGCTAACCTCCATGAATGTATTGACAGTACGCTGCTAATTATGAAAAACCGTCTTAAGTACGGGTTTAAAGTAGTTAAAAAGTATGGGGATTTGCCTTTGATCAAGTGTTACTCTGGTCAGTTGAGCCAGGTATTTATGAATATTGTTAGCAACGCGATGGATGCTTTGGAAGAACTAAAAGGAGAAAAAGGTTTTGTGCCTGCGATTACTATTGAAACTGAGGTAATCGACACTTCTGACGGAGACTGCGTGAATTCGGAATTACTTCAAAATTATGTTTTGGGCGATCGACAAAATGCAAAATTGCTACCATCCGCCAGCCAAAACGGCGACTTGGGCTCAGAAGCAGCGGGGAAAAATCAAAATAACGCTTGGATAGCCATCAGAATTGCCGATAACGGGCCGGGAATTGCGCCAGAAATTCAGCGCAGGATTTTTGATACATTTTTCACTACTAAGCCGGCGGGGAAAGGTACGGGTTTGGGCTTGGCAATTACTCATCAAATTGTTACGGAAAAGCATAAAGGCAAGTTAAATTTGTATTCTACGCCCGGTACGGGTACGGAATTTGAGATTTTGTTGCCATTGATTTGAAGGCAGTTCAGAATGCAATTTCGAGACTCAGAAACCTGGTTTTTTATAGCGGTAAGGTGCGCAGTACACACCATACAACAACACGCAAACAAATGGTTTGACCTGCTATTTATAGTCCAATACGGTTCATTTAACACTATTTACTCCCCGGAGAGCCCCCTCGCATCCCCCTTAAGAAGGGGGACTTTGAGTAACTTCTTGTCCCCCCCTTTTTAAGGGGGGCTAGGGGGGATCTGCTTTATCCCAAGCGTATTGACTTGCAATCGCAAGGTGCGCACTGCGCACCCTACAAATAGAGGTTCTGCGTTTAGGAATGATTAAGCTCGAAGCTGAACTGGCATCACTAAGAATGTAGCATTGACTCCACCCAAAGGTTGAAAAATTACGGGGGCTAAAGCACCGTTTAATTGCAGTTGAATTTCTGGGGATTGAGCTGTTTTCAAGATATCAATCAGATATTTGACGTTGAAGGCAATATCGATGCTGTCTCCCGAAATCTGGGCCGGCATTGACTCTTTGCCGCTGCCGACATCTTTGGCATCTACCGACAAGGTGATTTCCTGATTCTCTTCGTCGATGCTGCATTTGAGAATATTATTTTTTTGGTCGGCAAAGACTGCTATTCTTTCGACTGCTGCTAAGAGCGATCGCCTTTCTAAGGTAATTTGCCGCTCAAAGGAGGGCGGAATCAACTGCCGGTATGCGGGATATTGCCCTTCCAAGGTGCGAGTTGTCAGCCGCTGTTCGGCCCATTCAAACACCACTTGACCCTGCTCAAAATGCAGGGTAACAGGTTCAGTCCACTGCCGCATTACCAGCATTCTTTCTACTTCCCGCAATGCCTTAGCGGGAACTGTCACCTCAAATTCTGCTTCGGTTTCTTCGCCTTCGGCTTTTTCATTGGGAGTTTGAACTACTGCCAATCTGTGGCCGTCTGTAGCTGCAAATTCCAAGCAATCTGGCAATACCTTTAAATGCACGCCTGCGAGTACCTGTTTTGCTTCGTCGGGGCTAGTAGCAAATAAAGTTCCTTTGAGTCCTTCTATCAATGCTTCGGGTGGCAATTTGAGGATTCTTCCGGCTTCGATTGCGGGCAATTCTGGGAATTCTTCCGGGCCCATGCCTCTAACTTGATAGCTGCCAGAACTGCAAGTGAGATAGGCTACGGTATCTCCTGCTTCGTCTTCTAAAGTAATCTCTCCATCTGGGAGTCTGGAAACAATATCGTTGAGCAATTTCGCGGGTATGGTAAAACTACCGCCGCCAGTCACTTCTGCTGCAAAGCTGGTACGAATGCCCAAACTGAGATCGAAAGCTGTTAGGCTAACCCGCTGATTTTCCTCATCCGCTACTAAGAGCACGTTTGCTAGTACGGGATGTGTCGGGCGGGAGGGAACGGCTCGACTTACCAACGAGAGGTTGGCGTTGAGGTCACTTTGGGTGCAAACCAATTTCATAAAAAAGCTCGGTAAGTGGGAAACAAGCGTGGCTTTAGCCCTTCCTAGGGAAACGACCCGGCGGTTTCAACCGCCTTCAATCTTTCCATTACCGCCTTGGGATTGTTTGACTCTTGTGTACTTTTGTAATGTACTTTCAATGGGACAATTACCATTTCAAGCTTCACAATCCTGTACGCATAATGGTTGCCTTTGTTGGGCCTCCCTTGCGGGGTAATGTTCGCTTTAAATCGAAGCGAACGCCAATGTTATAAGGGCTTGTTAGGCTAGCAGCACTGTCTCAGTGACTTTAAAACTGTTTAACCACTAGCGACAGAGCGGAAAACTAGCGTCGCATTCTCCGGTGTCATGACCCAAATAACGTAGTCAGTGAAGACTTAGGCTGGTCAGCACAGCTTGCTTGATTACTCTTGCAAGCTCAGTCCCTTTAGGGCTGAGTTACTGACGAGAGGAAGGTTAATTAACCGGATTTGAGACAAGAGCAAATCGTATCACAGAAAGTCGGCGGGGCAATTTTTCTCTGTCAGGACTTACGTATGGGGGCTAGAAACCGGGTTTCTACGCAAAATTTTGCGAGGGAACGAGAAATATAGGAAGAAACCCGGTTTCTGAGTTTAACGCGCGTCCAATATTTTTTTTTAATTTACTGAAATATTTTTGTGACGATCGCTCTGTGGAAATTGTGGAAAACAAAATGAATTGCTTATTATATAAGGCTTATAGTTGCTTTTTGCCTGTGGAAAACTTGTGGAAAAGCTGGGAAAAGCCGATCGCCCTTCCATTTTTGTGCAAAAACTGTTTTGGGCGATCGGGTAACGTTTTCCACATAAGAAGGGCAAATTTTCCACAGGTTTTTCCACAAGCGGGGTCGATCGGGCTTTAAGTTTTGCGGCTAATAACGTTAATTCGATCGCTCAATTGACGCAAAGTTTGGGCTAAAGTCGGATCTGTGTTCCGCAACTGAGCAATTTTGTCGCAACTATAAAGTACAGTCGTGTGGTCTTTGCCGCCGAATACTTCGCCAACTTTCGGCAAACTCAAAGCAGTATGCTGCCGGATTAAATACATCCCGATTTGACGGGCAAAGCTAATTTCTCGCCTGCGGGAAACACCCTTCAAATCTTCAACAGAAACATCAAACACCTCGGCCACAACTGCAATTACGGCATCGGGCGTCGCCTCTACGGTTTCAGTTTGTGGGTTCAAAACCGGGGTGATATTCTCCACAGTCATCGGCAAACCGGTAATTGAAAGATATGCTACAGCCCGAATCAAAGCTCCTTCCAATTCCCGAACGTTGGAAGTGTAACTAGAAGCAATGTATTCAATTACATCTCGCGGCAGTCTCATGTTTTCATATTCGGCTTTTTTTTGCAAAATTGCCATCCGTGTTTCCAAGTCGGGCAATTGAATATCGGCAATTAATCCCATCGAAAATCGGGAACACAAACGCTCTTGCAGGCGGGGGATTTGCTGCGGCGGGCGATCGCTCGCTAAGACTACTTGATTTCCGGCTTCGTGCAAAGTATTAAAAGTGTGGAAAAATTCTTCTTGAGTGTATTCTTTGCCTTCAATAAATTGAATGTCGTCTATTAGCAAAACATCGGCTGCGCGATAATGATCGCGGAAAGTTTGCATACTATCTTTGCGAATGGCTGCAATCAAATCGTTGGTAAATTTTTCAGTAGAAACATAAAAAATCTTGGCGTTGGGATCAATTTCTAAGCGGTAATGACCGATCGCCTGCATCAAATGAGTTTTCCCCAAACCAACGCCGCCGCACAAAAATAGGGGATTGAATTCTCGGCCCGGAGACTCGGCTACGGCGAGGGATGCTGCGTGGGCCATGCGGTTGTTGGAACCAACGACAAAGCGGGAAAATAGGTATTTTGGGTTTAAATTGGCGGGTTTGGGGGGGTGTAGCGAGTGGCTTTCGGGGCTATCGGCAATGGGAGATGGCCAAATCATGGCGGAGTCATTGCTGCCACCTGTTTCGTTTCCCCCGGCAACTGTCAAGTAGATTTCTACGGGATAGCCGAGAATTTCTTCAACTGCATCGGCAATGATTTTGACGTAATATTTTTGCAACCAATTCCGAGCAAAAGGGTTGGGGGCGCTGACAATCAAACAGTTATTTTCGAGTTGTTCGGCCCTGGCAGTTTTGATCCACGTCTCAAAGCTAGGTCTGCTCAGTTGTACCTGGAGACGTTCAAGTATCTGATTCCACAGACTTTCGAGGGTAATGTCCACTGCTTACCTTTGCCGATCGGCATTCAAGAGATTCTTAAGTCCAGAGAGTTTAGTTTAGCCGAAGACCGGGCGGTTGAAACCGCGTCTATACAAGCAAAACCTGCCTCCGCAGGTTGAAGAAAGGGCGGTTAATATCACATTTATGGAGACCGGGCGGTTGAAACCGCGTCTACACAGACAAAACCTGCCTCCGCAGGTTGAAGAAAGGGCGGTTAATATCACATTTATGGAGACCGGGCGGTTGAAACCGCGTCTATACAGACAAAACCTGCCTCCGCAGTCTGCGGAGGCGGACATCGTTTGTCTAGACGCGGTTTCAATCGTACGTCCTATCTAAAATCGGCAATCCAAAATCCAAAATGAGAAGCTGAATGTTAAAGTTTAAGGGAGTCTGCCGTAGCTTGCGGGGCGGGACGCCATCGCCACAAAATTTTGCGGCACGGAGACCCAAAGCAGGTATCCCAGAGCTGCTCGGCAAGTATTTAAATTTGGCAGGAAAGCCTTAAAACGTCGCGATGAAGAGTTCTACTGGCAAATTTTGGAAGCAACCGGCAATTTACATATTGCTGCTGGTAACGGGAGCCGGAGCCGCCATGTTGGGCGATCGTCTGTCGGTTTCTCAGTTAGGCGGAAATTCGGGCGATTTGGGACAGAGGGCGCAGCAACCGAGACTGCAACTACCTCCCGATACTAAGCCTCAAGCTAGCAAAGTCTTGCCGCCTGCTGCCTTGTCCGGTGACGGGGCGAATGTGAATTTTATTGTGGCGGCGGTGGCAAAAGTTGGCCCGGCTGTGGTTCGGATCGATGCTTCGCGTCGGGTGAAACCGGGAAATAGAGGGCTGTCGCCGGAAGATTTTTTTGGTGCAGATCCGAATTCGGGCGGTAGGGGCGGAATCGAACGGGGTACTGGTTCGGGTTTTGTCATCGGCGCGGATGGCGTGATTCTCACTAACGCTCACGTTGTGGAGGGCGCGGATACAGTAAATGTCACTCTCAGGGACGGCCGCGGCTATCAGGGGCGGGTGTTGGGCGCGGATCAGGTGACGGATGTTGCTGTGGTGAAGATTGAGGCGAAGAATGTGCCTGTGGTGCCGATCGGCAATTCTGATAAGCTACTGTCTGGGGAATGGGCGATCGCGATCGGCAATCCTTTGGGTTTGGACAATTCGGTGACTGCGGGGATTATTAGCGCTACAGGGCGATCGAGCTCTGATGTGGGCGTACCCGACAAGCGGATCGGTTTTATTCAAACAGACGCTGCGATCAATCCGGGGAATTCCGGCGGCCCGCTGCTGAATGCTT
>Ga0335395_10000339_pt1 | contig 29810 bp, 31 predicted proteins | sample MAT02_FD_205744 | JGI IMG/M metagenome (GOLD analysis project Ga0335395, IMG submission 205744) | Freshwater microbial communities from Lake Fryxell liftoff mats and glacier meltwater in Antarctica - MAT-02 (spades assembly) (version 2) ... | reverse complement strand
AAGCTCGACGGCGGTGGAGACCTTGTTGACGTTCTGCCCGCCCGGGCCTGACGCGCGAACGAAGCGCAGCACGATCTCGTCTTCGTGGATGGCGAAGCCCGGCGCTATGCGGATCAGTCGGTCCATCTGCCAATCCTTGCGACATGGATTAAGGCGATTGCCGAACCCGCAAAGCCGGCGGCCATACCTGCTGCCATGGCGGTGGGACCCTGTGCTGCAAAGGGGGCGGTCAGTGCGCTGGCCGCAGCGCCTGCCGCAAAGGAGCCGGCACCGATGAGGGCCGAGATGGCGCCTGCGCGAACGGGCATGGCACCCAGCGCGAGCGCCGAGCTGTTGCCGCCGACGAAACCGAAGCTGCCGAGCGCGAAGAAGAGCAAGGCAATCGTGATTGGCATGGAGGCAAGGCCGGCGACTGACAGGAGCAGGAGCAGGAGGGAAAAGCCGAGCGCCGCCAAGATGGCGATCCGGGCGATTCGCGCCGGCGAGGCGTTCTTCAGGGCGGCCCGGTTCAGCTGGGTGGCGATGACGAGGCCGGCTGCGTTGACGGCGAAGATCCACCCGAAGGCGGCGGGCGACTGGCCGTGATAATCCATGAAGAGGGCGGGCGAGGCGGCGATATAGGTAAAAAGTGCCGCACCGTTGAGCGCGCCCGCAAGCACGAAGCCCAGCACCTGGCGGTTTGCAATGGCGGCGCGATAGCTTTGCAGGGTGGATTCGCTGGCGGCCTGGGTTGCGGTTGCCGCCGAGCGGCTTTCGGTGAGGCCGAACAGGACCGCGACGCCGGAGACGAGGCCGAAAACGGCGAGGACGAGGAAGATCGATTGCCAGCCGAAGTGTTCGAGCAGGATTGCACCGAGGGTCGGCGCGAGCATTGGCGCGACGCCGAGCACGAGAAACATGAGGCTGAAGAGGCGGGCGGATTCGGTGGTATCGAACCGGTCCCGGACTACGGCGCGGGCGATGACGACGCCGGCGCAGGCACCGACCGCCTGGACGAAGCGGCCTGCGGCCATCAGTTCGATGCTGGGGGCAAGCATGAGGGCGAGCGAGGCGAGCGTGTAGATGGCGGCGCCTGCGATGAGAGGCGGCTTTCGGCCGACGCGGTCCGACAGCGGGCCGAAGCCGAGCTGGCCGACGGCCATACCGAGGAAGAAGGCCGACATGGTGATCTGGGCGGCGGCGACAGGCGCGCCGAAATGCCGGGCGATGGTGGGGATGGCCGGCAGATAGAGATCTATCGAGACGGCGCCGAACGCTGTCAGTGCGCCGAGCAGGATGACGAGCCCGACAGAAGGGCGCTGGCCAGAGGGATGCTGGGCCGAGGGATGCTGGGCCGGGGGACGCTGGCCCGGGGGACGCTGGACGGATGTGTCGTGCATTTCGGCGCGACTAGCACGGACGCCGGCGCTTGGCACCCGGCCATGTGCGGGCTAACGGGGCGGGCATGGTAGCGCCAGACCGACGACCCGATCCGCCTGCGGTGGACGAGCGCCTGAAGGTGCTCGCCATATCCTCGACCGGGGGGCACTGGATTCAGTTGCTGCGCCTCGCCCCGGCGTGGGACGGGTGCGACGTGACCTATGCGACGGCGACGGAGGATTTCCGGGCGCGGGTGGCAGAGCTTGCAGCGCGGCGCGGGCAGCCACCGCCGGGCTATCTGGTGTTTACCGATGCCAACCGCTGGCAGAAGGCGAAACTGGTGCGCCAACTGCTGGAAGTGGCGCTGATCCTGTTGAAAATACGGCCCGACGTCATCATCACCACGGGGGCGTCGGCAGGATATTTCGCGATCCGTCTGGGGAAATTGATGGGCGCGCGCAGTTGCTGGCTAGACAGCATTGCCAATGCCGAGGAGCTTTCCCTTTCGGGGCGGAAATCCGGCCCGCATGCAGACCTTTTCCTGACGCAATGGCCGGATCTCGCCAGGCCCGAGGGGCCGAAGTACCGGGGGGCGGTACTGTGATCTTCCTGACCATCGGGACGCAGGAACCCTTCGACCGGCTGGTGCAGGCGGTGGATGATTGGGCGGGCGCGCATGCCATGCCGGTGTTCGGGCAGCTGGGCGCCCTGAAGCCCGGGAGCTATCGGCCGGTGAACTTGGGCTGGGACGCGTTCATCAGTGCGGATGCCTATCAGGAGAAGCTGGACGCATGCCGGTTGCTGGTGGCGCATGCGGGAATGGGCTCCATCATATCGGCGCTGACCTGTGGCAAGCCGATCCTGATCATGCCGCGCCGGGCTTCGCTGGGGGAGCACAGGAACGAGCATCAACTTGCGACTGCGGAGAAGTTCCGGGATCGGCCCGGCGTGCATGTGGCGTGGGAGGCAGACGACGTGGGCGGGTTGATCGATGGGCTTTTGCAGGCGGATTCCGCGGCTTCGGCTTCGGAGCTATCGCCCGAGGCATCGCCCGAGCTGATCGCCGCATTGCGGGCCTTTGTTCACGGCGTGTAACGGCCCTTGCGAGGGGGGCGCGGCTGACCGTCTCAGCCATGGGGTTGGGTGCTGTTCAGCGGCCGCTGCATCGTGCTAGGGCGCTGCCTTATGTTGCAACGCACATCGGATGCCGGGGACCGGGGCTTGGGAAAGCGTACGCGGTTCATGCCGTCTCGTCGGGGGTTCCTGATCGGGACGGGCGCTGCTGTGGGGCTGGTTGTGGGCTATGCGCTGTGGCCGCGGCGGTGGCCGAACGCCTGGACGCCGGCCGAGGGCGAGACGCTGCTGGGGCCTTGGGTGAAGATAGGGACCGATGGGCGGGTGACGGTTGCGGTTCCGCAGGCGGAAATGGGGCAGGGCGTCTATTCCGGTTTTGCGCAGATCGTGGCGGATGAACTGGGTGCCGACTGGCGGATGATGGCGGTGGAGCCGGCGCCCTGGCACCCGGCCTATGCCCATGTGGGCCTGGCACGCGAGGGATCGGCCGGCCTGCCGCCGATGCTGCGCGATCTGGCGGCACGCGGTGGCGAGGAGGTGATCCGGCGGCTGAACCTGCACATGACGGGCGGAAGCACCTCTGTTAAAGGGTATCATGACCTGTTGCGCGACGCGGCGGCGGAGGCTCGGGCGCGGCTGGTGGCTGCTGCTGCGGGCGAATGGCGCGTGAATGCCGATGATGTCGATACCGCCAACGGGTTCGTTGTCTACAAGGCGAACCGCATGGCGTTTGCGGATGCGGCCGCACTGGTGGACCCTGACGCAGAGCCGCCTTTTGCGACCTTGCGTCCGGTGGAGGCGCGACGGCTGGAGGGCCGCGTGCTGCCGCGGATCGACCTGCCGCCCAAGGTGGATGGCTCCGCGCGGTTCGGTGCCGATGTTCGGGTGCCGGGCATGGTGTATGCCGCGATCAGGCATGGGCCGGTGGGCGACAGCAAGCTGCTGAGCGCAGCGGCGCCTGCGGGCGTGCGGATGGTGAAGGGCCCGAGCTGGGTGGCCGTGGTGGCGCCGACGACCTGGGAAGCCAAGCGCGGGCTGGGTGCCGTGAAAGCCAGCTTTTCGACGACTGGCCGCAAGGCCGGCCCCTGGATCGAGCAGGCGTTGGCGAAGGCTGCGACCGGCACTGCCGGTGGCGAAGCCGTGGCGGAGTATGGCGATGTGGAGGGCGGTCTTGGCGCGACCCCCGTTGTCGCCGATTATGCGCTGCCGTTTCTGGCGCATGCCTGCATGGAGCCGATGACGGCGACAGCGCGGGTTGCCAATGGCCAGGCCGAGTTGTGGGCGCCGGTGCAATCGCTTACGCTGGCGCACCGGTCAGTGGCCGAGGCGCTAGGACTTGAGACGGACGCTGTAATCGTCCATCCGACGCTGCTGGGCGGCGGGTTCGGGCGCAAGGCGGAATCGGATTGTGTGGTGCAGGCAGCCCTGATTGCAAAGGCGGTCGGCACGCCGGTGCAGTTGATCTGGAGCCGGGAAGAGGATTTCGGATCGGACATGTTCCGGCCGCCGGTGCATGCACGGATGCGCGGCTCGATTTCGGCCGAGCGCGGGATTGCTGCCTGGGATGCGCGGATTGCGGTTCCTTCGGTCGGCAACAGCTTCATGGGCCGCAACATGCCGGGCCTGGCATCGGATGAAGACAAGCCCAACGCCGCTGCAATCGAGGGGGCGGATACAATACCTTATGCCGTGGGCGCATTCAGGGCGGTGCATGTGCCCGTGACGCAGCCGGTTCCGCTGGGTTATTGGCGGGCTGTCGGGCACAGTTTTTCGGCGTTTCTGGTCGAGAGTTTTGTGGATGAGCTTGCAGCGGCGGCGCTGACCGACCCGCTGGCGTTCCGGTTGCGGCTGCTGGTGGACAAGCCGCGCCATGTGGCCGTGCTGAAGGCCGCGGCCGAAGCCGGGCGGTGGGGTGACGCGCTGCCGGCCGGTTTCGGGCGCGGGATTGCGGTGCATGAAAGCTTTGGATCGATTGTGGCGATGGTGGTGGAGGCCGGTGTCGTCGGCGGAGCTGTTCAGGTGACCGAGGTGGTTTCGGCGATTGATTGCGGGCGCGCGATCGCGCCCGATTCGGTACGTTCGCAGCTGGAAGGGGCGGCGCTGATGGGGCTTTCGGCTGCGCTGGGCGAAGCGGTGACATTTGCAGACGGCGAGGCGGTGCAGCGCAATTTCGATGGCTATCGGGTGATGCGGCTTGCCGATGCGCCTGTTCGGCTGGCGACCGTTATCGTGAACAGCGGCGAGCGGCTGGGGGGCGTTGGCGAACCGGGCCTTCCGCCTGCGGCGCCTGCGCTTGCCAACGCGCTTTATGCAGCAACCGGGACGCGGGCGCGTAGCCTGCCCCTCGGCACGACCTATTCGGCCTGACGGGGTGCTGCCTGCGGATCATCCGCCCGTCAGGACGGGCAAGGTCGGGCTGTTGCTCGTGAATCTTGGGTCGCCCGATGCGCCCGAGGTTCCGGCGGTGCGGCGATACCTGGAGCAGTTTCTTTCGGACCAGCGGGTAGTCGAGATCCCGGCGATCCTGTGGCAGCCGCTGCTGCGGCTGGTGATCTTGAACACGCGGCCCAAGACGACGGCTGCCAACTATGCGAAGATCTGGGACCGGGTCGCGAATGACAGCCCGCTCAGGGTGATTACCCGGGCCCAGGCCGAAGGGTTGCGCGATGCGTTCGGGCCGACCGTGATTGTCGATTTTGCGATGCGCTATGGGCATCCGGCGATCGAGGCGCGATTGTTGGCGCTGAAGGCGCTTGGCTGCGATCGGATCTGCATAGCGCCGCTTTATCCGCAATATTCCGGCGCAACCACGGGCAGTGTGCTGGACGAGGTGTTCCGCGTGATGGGGGACATGCGCTGGATGCCGGCCTTGCGGACCATGCCGCCCTACCATGACCATCCGGCCCACATTGCTGCATTGAAGGCATCGCTTGAGACGTCTTTGGCGGGGCTTTCGTTCGAACCCGAGCGGATTGTCCTGAGCTTTCACGGGATGCCGCGGAGGACACTGGATATGGGGGACCCCTATCATTGCCAGTGCCAGAAGACGGCGCGCTTGCTGCGAGAGGCGATGGGCTGGGATGCCGAGCGGATGCCGATAGCGTTTCAGTCGCTGTTCGGGCGGGCCGAATGGCTGAAGCCTTATACCCAGCCACTTCTGGAACGGATGGCACAGGATGGCGTGAAGAAGGTGGCGGTTTTGATGCCGGGCTTTTCGGCGGACTGCATCGAGACGCTGGAAGAGATTGCCGAGGAAGCGCGCGATGCCTTTCTGGATCATGGCGGGACGGACTATGCCGCGTTGGCATGCCTGAACGCATCCGATGCGGGAATTGCAATGCTGCGCAGCATCATCGGAGAGTCTCTGGCGGGCTGGGCTTGAATTCAGCACCTTGTAGCCCTCGTGGTGCCCGGCTAGCTTGGCCGGACAAAGAGGGAGACGCTCGTGGCGCATGTTGCACTTGTTACCGGTGGTACCCGGGGCATCGGGGAGGCTATCTGTGAGGGCTTGAAGGCGGCCGGTTTCACCGTTGCTGCCAACTATGTCGGATCGGACGACCGGGCGAACGCCTTCACCAGGAAGACCGGGATCAGGGCCTGGAAGTGGAATGTGGCCGATCATCAGGCGACATTGGACCATGTGGCGGCAATCGAGGGCGAGCTTGGGCCTATCGATGTGGTGGTGAACAATGCCGGGATCACGCGGGACGGTACGCTTCTGAAGATGACGTTCGAGGCCTGGAAGGAAGTGCTGGACGTGAACCTGGGCGGTTGCTTCAACACGGCCAAGGCGACCTTTCCCGGCATGCGCAAGCGGGGATGGGGCCGGATCGTGAACATCGGGTCGATCAACGGGCAGGCCGGGCAATATGGCCAGGTGAACTATGCTGCCGCGAAATCCGGCATCCACGGTTTTACCAAGGCGCTGGCGCAGGAAGGCGCAAAATTCGGGGTGACTGTGAACGCGATTGCGCCGGGCTATATTGACACCGACATGGTGGCGGCAGTGCCGGCGGATGTTCTGGAGAAGATTGTCGCCAAGATTCCTGTGGGACGACTGGGCCAGGCCGAGGAGATTGCGCGCGCAGTGGTGTTCCTGTGTTCGGACGAGGCCGGATTCATCACGGGGAGCACGATGAGCGTGAACGGCGGACAGCATATGTATTGAGCGGGGGCTGTGGCCGTCTTCTCAACAAGGGTTCCCGATGCAGGTAATGACCGACACGCACCATGCCCTGGTCAATGGCGGTGCTGAAGAAGCGATCCTTTACCATCCAGGGGCATCGAACCTCCGTTGCGTTGGAGCCTGACTTCTGGGCGGCGTTCGACGATGCTGTTGTGGCGGATGGTATGACCCCGACAGCCTGGGTGACGGCACTGGATGAATCCCGGACGACGCCGCTGGCGAGTGCCATCAGGGTGGCTCTGCTCAGGCGGGCGCGGTTTTGCCGAGAAGTCCGAGCCCGATAAGCAGCCGCGTGTCGATTGCGCAGCCCCTGGCCCGGGCGGTTTCGAGGAAGGCGGGCAGGGTTTCCAGCAGGACGATGTGCGGGGTGATGCCCTCGCTAGCGGTGCCGCCGCCGGGACCGGTGCGCGTGAGGCCGGTGGCGCGGTAGAGGTGGAAGATTTCCCCCACCATGCCAGGAGAGGACGCGAAATGCCCGATGCGCTCCCACTGTGCGGCTTCGAAGCCGGTTTCCTCATGCAGCTCGCGCTGGGCCGAAACAAGGACCGATTCGCCATGGGAATTATCGCCGACGAGGCCGGCTGGGAGTTCGATGCAGGGTTTGCCCAGTGGCGGGCGGTATTGTTCGACCAGCACGATTTCGTGTGCGTCGGTCAGCGCCAGGATCACGGCGGCCTCGATACCGCGCACCCGTTTCACATATTCCCACCGACCGGACGAGCCCCAGGGCGCGACGTGCATTTCGAGGAACTTGCCCTGCCAGACTGGCGCGCAACCTCCATCGGGGCTGTCCGTGCCGGTCACTCGGCGGCTTTGACGTAGGGGACGGGGAGGCCGGTTGCCGTGGGCGTGGCGGTGAATTCGCTGCCGGAGCGCATGAGCTGACGGCCGATGGCGTATTTGTGAACCTCTGTCGGGCCATCGTAGAGGCGGAAGGCGCGCATATCGCGGTAGATCATTTCGACGACCGTTTCATCGGTGACACCGATTCCGCCGAGCACCTGGACACAGCGATCGGTGAGCTGAAACAGGCGTTCGGAGATCTCCGCCTTGGCGATCGAGCTTTCGTGCCGGCCTTTGACGCCATTGTCCATCAACCAGGCTGTCTGCCAGATGAGCAGGCGGCTGACCTTCAGGTCGATCTCGTTCTGGGCGAGCATGAAGGAGACGCCCTGATGGTCCCCGAGCGGTTTGCCAAAGGCGGTGCGGGTGCGGGCATGCTGGATGGCGATATCGTGGGCGCGGGCTGCAGCGCCCAGCCAGCGCATGCAATGGGTCATCCGGGCGGGCGCAAGGCGCATCTGGGCGTAGCGGAAGGCCTCACCGACTTCGCCGAGCAGCGCGCTTGAGGGGAGCTTCAGGTTGTTGAAGCGCACGACGCCATGGCCTTCGACATAGTTACGATCCATCGAGTTCATCACGCGTTCGATCTCGATGCCGGGGGTGCCGCCTTCGCAGAGGAACAGGGTGGGACCATCGGGGCCGTGAACGTTGGGGGCGACGCGGGCCATGATGATCCAGGTTTTTGCCCCGTTTGCGCCGGTGATCAGCCATTTCAGGCCGTTGATGGTGAAGTGCGTTCCATCGAAGACGGCTTCCGTCTTGAGCTGGGCGGGATCAGATCCGGCGCCGTCGGGCTCTGTCATCGCGAAAACCGAGCGCTGGTGGCCTTCGACGACCGGGCGGAGAAAGTGTTCGGCCTGTTCGGAGGTGGTGATCTTCGAGAGGATGAACATGTTGCCTTCGTCTGGCGCGGCGCAGTTCATGGCGATGGGGCCTAGCGTTGACCAGCCCGCGGCCTCGAGGACGACGGCGGCTTCGATGTGGCTGAGGCCCATTCCGCCGAAGGTCTTTGGGGTCTGGATCGAGAGGAGGCCGGCCGCGCGGGCCTTTTCGACCATTTCCTGGCGCATCGCGTCTGTCGGGCCGTGCTGGGTGAGGCGGGGATCGCGCTCGTAGGGGATGATCTCGTCGCGGACGAAGCAGCGGACGCGATCTGCGAGGGCGGCCAGTTCGGGGGAAATTGAAAAGTCGATCATGCCGGGTCTCCGAAGTGGTCGAGCGCCTGCTGCAGGATAGCGGCGGCGAGGGTTGCGAACCCGCTGTAGCGTGTGCCGGTGAGGGACCCCTGCTGCCACAAGCGATAGAGTTGCATCCAGGCGGAGGCGAGGCGGAGCCGGGCGAGGCCCAGATGCCAGCCGAGATGGGGAGGGACGGCGCCTGCGGCCTGGGCGTAGGCGGCGACGACCTGGGCCCGGCCGGGCCAGTGCGGCTGAAGGCTGGGCACGGCTTCAAGGCTGTGGGTGGCGGGTGGGTCGGCCGGTTCGATCCAGTAGGAGAGGAGGACGGCCAGATCGAAGGCTGGCGGACCTAGTGTGCCCATGTCCCAGTCTATGAGGGCTGTTGCGCGCCTTATTGCGGGCTCGACCAGCAGATTGTCGAACTTCGGGTCCATGTGGAGGAGGTGGGCTGGCGGATCGGGAGGCATCGACCCGGCGAGGCAGGCGATGAGCCGGGCGAGGGCGGGCGGCGCGTCGGCAGCGAAGGCCGCTTCGGCGCGCCTTGTCCACCCGCGGAGCTGGCGCTCTGCAAAGCCGGTGGGCCTCGCGAGATCCGCCAGGCCGATGCCGGCTGGATCGAGCGCGTGGAGGGACGCGAGCGCTGCTGCGAGTTCGGCGAGCATCCACGCGCTGTCGGCCGCAGCGAGCGGAGCCGGGAGCACCGCGCCGACGACGATGCCCGGGCGCCATTCGAGGAGTTGAAAGGGCACATCGATGACGGTGGCTTGTGCACAGATGTGGATGAGGCGGGGCGCCAGGGGCCAGGCGGGCGCGAGGGCTGCAAGGACCCGGGCTTCGCGCGCCATGTCGGATGCGCCGTGGGCGAGCTGGCCACCGGGAGGGCGGCGGAACACGGCCGGTCCGCCATCGATGATGACTTGGTAGTTGAGGTTGGCGAGGCCGCCAGCGAACTGGCGCGGCTGCTCGGCAAGATCTAGTTGGAGGCCCTGTTCGGCGAGATAGGCGGCAATGCCGGGCCAGTCCTGTGGGCTCGACGTTTCCCGAAAGCTCATGGATGCCGGACCATGGCGATGCGGCGAAGCGCATCGAAACCGAATGCGATTTCGTCAGCGAGCATATCCTGCAGCCAGGCAGGGGCTTTTGAGCCGGGCAGTTCGAGGAAACCCATGCGGGCATAGGCCGGACCGTTCCAGGGGAGATCGCGATCCGTGGTGAGCGATACGGCTTCCAGCCCGGCGGTGCGCGCGTGTTCGCGCGCTGCATCGATGAGGGCGCGGGCGTGGCCCTTGCGATGGTGGCCGGGGTGGACCGACAGTTCCAGAATGTGGAGCCAGCCTTCGACGACTTCGGCTTTGAGGAAGCCGATTGGCTGGTCGGCGGAATCGCAGGCCACCCAGATGCGGACCGAATCTGGAATGGTGGTGTTCTGGGCCGGGTTTTCCGGAAAGGAGAGCACGAAGTCCATTGGCGTGCCGCGAAACATTTCGGCTGCGGCCTTCTCGATGCTGGCGAGCAGCGGCAGTTCCGATGAAAGCGCTTTGCGGATCATGCGCCCCTGTTGCCGGGGGTTGCAGCGAGATGCAACGCAGGGCAAGGTTTTGGTGGAATTGTCCGGACAAATGGGGATTTGCGATGCGGCAGGAGCGGATGGACTGGCCGGGCGGGGCCAAGATCGCCCTGTCTGTTGTCGTCAATGTGGAAGAGGGCTCGGAAATGACCGTGGCCCGTGGTGACCGGGGCATGGAGCCGGTGGACGAGCTGGGTGTGTTCGTGAAATCCCCGATCCGCAATTACGGGAATGAAAGCAACTATCTGTACGGCATCAAGGCCGGTGCGCCGCGGGTGGTGGCGCTGCTGGAGCGATTCCAGATCATGGCGAGCTGGACAGTGGCAGCAATGAGCCTGGAGAACCATCCGGCGATTGCCGAAGCGATAAGGGCCCTGGGGCATGAGCCGGTGAGCCATGGCTGGCGGTGGATTCACCAGTTCAAGTTCGACGAGGCGGCCGAGCGGGATTTCATCGCGAAGGCGAGCGACAGCATCGAGAAGACGACGGGCATTCGGCCTGTGGGATGGCTGAGCCGGTATCTGCACACGCCGGAGACGCGGCGGCTGCTGATCGAAGCCGGATATCGGTATCATATGGACGATTATTCGGCTGATGTGCCGTTCTGGGATCGGGACACGGTGGCGGGCCGGCCGATCGTGATCATGCCGTACCAGCTGGACACCAACGACATGAAGATGTGGACGGACCCGGCCTATACCCCGCGAAACTGGTTGGACTATGCGGTCACGACGTTCGACCAGCTTTACTCCGAGGGCGAGGCCGGCGCACCCAAGATGATGAGCCTTGGCCTGCACTTGCGGATCATCGGGCGGCCGGGGCGGATCTGGGCGCTGGAGGAATTCCTGCGCCATGTACGATCCCGGGAGGGCGTTTGGGTGGCGAGCCGGGGCGAGATAGCCGCGCATTTCGCGAGCACCCCGCCAGCCTGACGGCGATCCGCGCCCCACCGGCCTGAAGGCGATCAGGGGTTTGGCGGCCGTGGCGGCATGTGGGGGGCTTTGGTGCGATGCTTGGCTCCGGGGCTGGTGCGCTGGCGGGCATGACATTGCCGCCGGGGTAGGCCTGGACGCGATTCCCGTTGGTGGTGTTGACCTGGCGTGGGGCCGAAGAGATTTCGTGAGAACATGCCGCGCAGCCTCTGCTGGAAGCCACCGCCAGCCGGAGGTGGGGCGCGGCCTTTCGGGCGCACGGACTAGAGGGGGCCACGGGAACGCTGCAATTCCCATCGCGGCAGGTGGTAGCGGACGGGGTTTGCGCGGTGGTCGGAGGAGCCGCCCCGCAGGACATTGCGGCGGGAAGAAGCAGCGCGTGCTGTGGTCCGTTATTCGCGATCGTGACGCCCTGATCTGCGCCGCCCTGATCTGTCCGTGTCTCAGGCGAGGCCTGCGAACCCCAGCAAGAGGCCGGCGACTGCCGACCCGCCCAGAAGCAGCAGCAGGCCGGCCCTGAAGCGGAGCGCGGCGACGAGGGCGGCAAGCGACAGGAGGATCGCCGGCCAATCTGCCGAAGCGAGGACGGGCCATTCGAACGCGGTTCCCGGGAGGTTGGACGGCTGGTGTTCCGCGAACAGGCTGTGCAGGGCGAACCACAAGGCGAGGTTCGCGATGACCCCGACGACAGCGGCTGTGACGGCCGTGAGGGCGGCCGAGAGCGCCCGGTTCGCGCGAAGGCGTTCAGACCAAGGCGCACCAAGGAAGATCCAGGCGAAGCAGGGCATGAAGGTGACCCAGACGGTGAGGGTTGCGCCAATACTGCCCGCGAGAAGCGGGTGGAGCATGCCCGGATCGCGGTAGGCGGCAAGGAAGCCGACGAACTGGAGGACGAGGATGAGCGGGCCGGGGGTTGTTTCGGCAAGGCCCATGCCATCGAGCATCTCGCCCGGCTTGAGCCAGCCGAACTGGTCCACGGCGGCCTGCGCAACCCAGGCCAGGACGGCGTACGCGCCGCCGAAGGTTACGACCGCGAGCTTGGAGAAGAAGGTCACGAGGTGGGTGAAGACATGATCGGGGCCGAGCAGGATGGCGATGAGGGCGACGGGCAGGAGCCAGAGGGCGACGAATATGAGGCCGGTGATGAGCGCGCCCCGTGTGGACGGGTGCGGCAGGGTTTCGGCTACCGGGCTTCCGTTGGCGTGGCCGATGGATTTTGCGAACGCCGTCGATCCGGCGCGGCTGCCGAAATAGCCTGTGAGGGCAGCCCCGAGGATGACCAGCGGGAAGGGCGCTGCGAAGACGAAGATTGCGATGAAGGCAAGGATGGCGATTGCCGCGAGTGCGCTGTTCCCGACGAGCCTTGAGCCCATTCGGAGGAGGGCCTGGGCGATGAGGGCGATGACGGCGGCGCGCAGGCCGAAGAAGATGGCCTCGACCCAGGGGAGCATGCCGAGCGTGACGTAGAGGACAGAAAGGGCGAGGATTGCGATGAAGCCGGGGAGAATGAACAGGGTGCCGGCGATGAGGCCGCCCGCAACGCCGTTCAGGCGCCAGCCGATGTAGGTTGCGAGCTGCTGCGCTTCGGGACCGGGGAGGAGCATGCAATAGTTGAGCGCGTGGAGAAAGCTGCCCTCGTCGATCCATTTGCGATCATCCACGAGTTCGCGGTGCATCAGGGCGATCTGGCCGGCCGGGCCACCGAAGGACAAGAGGCCGATGCGCCCCCAGACAGCGGTGCTTTCGCGCAATGCTATGGTGGGAGAAGGCATGCGGTCGTCTTCCCGGTGCTGGAGCGCGTCTCGGTCTGCTTGCATCAGAACGGCCGCGCTATCCTGTCGGGTTTCGGAGGCCCGGGATTCGGCAGACACCGAACATGGTCTAAAGCCGGATTTCGCGGGGTGGCGGATCTGCCAGCGAGAGCTTGTCGAGAATGAGGGCGGTCGCATCGCGGACTGCAAGCAACACGAGGCGCAAATGGCATTCGGCTTCGGGGAGGCAGTTTTCGCATGGTTCGTAAGCGAGACGGCTGGCGCAGGGCACTAGTGCCAGCGAGCCCCTGGTGATGCGGATTACATCGCCGTAGCTGATGTCGGCCGGGGGTTTTTCCAGCCAGTAGCCGCCTGCACGGCCACGCTTGGTTCCGACCATGCCTTCGCGGGATAGTTCGGAGAGAATGACGGTGAGAAACTTGCGGGGAATGCGCTGCGCGTCTGCGATCTCGCCGATCTGGATGGGGCCTTTGCCATGCTGCCGCGCCAGATACTGGAGTGCCCGGATGGCGTAACGCGATTTCATGTTGAGCATGGCACCGGCCAATGCATCGGAATGGCCGGTTTTTCAACCCGAACGGGAGACTTTGGATGGTTCTGTGCCCGTGGCGGGGTATCATCCGTAGCTGAGGGCGGTCACCTTTCCGCGAAACACCCAATGGGCGAAGACGGAATATGTAAGGATGACCGGAAGCACGAAGACGGTTCCGATGAGGATGATGGACAGCGCCTCCGGGCTGCTGGCGGCATCCCAGATGGTGAGCTGTTCGGGCACAATGTAGGGGAAGAAGCTGTAGGCGAGGCCGAAGAACTCCAAGGCGAAGAGGGCGGTTGCCATGGCCAGCGGGAACCAGGACAGCCGGTCTTCGGCGCGGGGCGCGCCTTTGAGGAAGATGAAAAGGCCGGCGAAGAGCAGCAGCGTCATCAGCGGGATGGGGGTGAGCGCGATGACGTCGGGCATGCTGGACCATCTGGCGAAAATGCGAGGCGATACGAGCGGGGTTGCCACAGATACGATTGTCATCCCCGCCGCTGAGAGCAGGTGGACTTGTCCCAATAAAGTGGAGAGGCATTGCCTCAACTGACCGCCTGTTTTTCGAACTGGGCGGGGCTGAGGTAGTTGTCTGGTTGCGGAATGTCATTGGGATCAGGTCGGATGAGCACGACGCCTGTGCGCGTTTCCCAATTGCCCTCTAGGCGGCGACCTTGGCCGGCTGATGTACCAGCGTGTTGAGGCCGTGGAAATCGCCCGCGAGGATCTGGAGGGAAATGAGGACAGCGGCGGTGACGACCCCGGCCTTCAGCGCTTTGCCGCCGGCGGGTGCCCGGTCTCTGTGGAACCAGCGCCAGGCGCTGACGCCCGCGATGAGGAAGGAGACCGTGAGGCCCGAGGCGAGCAGCATGTGCGTAGGCCGTTAGGGCATGGAGGGGTTGAAGAGGAGAGCGAACCAATCGGTTGCGTGGGCGACGCCGTCGCGCATTTCGAAGCCGACGGGTGTGTGCATCCAGCTGTTGAGGACGAGAATCCAGAAAGCCGACAGGGTGGTGCCGAGCGCCACGAGGACTGTGGCCAGCGTGTGCGCCCAGTTGGGAACCCGACCGAAGCCGAACAGCATTATGCCGAGGGACACGGCTTCGAGGAAGAAGGCGGTGAGGACTTCGTAGGCGAGAAGGGGGCCGGCGGTGTTGCCGACCTTTTCCATGAAGCCGGGCCAGTTGGTGCCGAACTGGAAGCTCATGGTGATGCCCGAGACGACACCTATCGCGAAGCTCAGCGCGAAGATCTTCACCCAGAAACGGTAGGGTTCCATCCAGGATTTATCGCGCCTGCCGTTGTAGGCCAGCTTCATGCCGAGCAATATCCAGCCCAGCGCGATGGTTATCGTGGGGAACAGGCTGGGAAAGGAAATGTTCGCCGCGAACTGGTTTCGGGCGAGCAAGATGGGATCGAGCTCGGTCATGATGCCTTGCCGTCCTTTTCGGAGCGGGCCTGTTTCTCGGTTCGGGAGGGGACGATGAAAAGCTTTTCTTTCAGATCAACTATTCGGGCAACGCGTGAGCCGGGCGACAGGAGCTGAACGAGGCGCACGGTTTCGAGCTTTTCGATATCGGCGTACCATCGGGTGAGCAGTTCGATCTGAACGTATATCGCGGCCATACTCTTATGGGCGTGCTGTTCGGCCCGTGTTTGCGGCGATTCCAGAAGAAGATCGCGCAAAACGGAGAGTGTCGGATCGATCTCGCGCTTCTTGCGTTCTTCCACGAGGGTCCGGACGATCTGCCAGACATCGCCGGGCGTGGAGAAATATTCCCGTCTGTCGCCGGGCTGGTGGTGCATTTCAACGAGGCGCCAGCCTTCCAGCTCTTTGAGGCCGATCGACGTGTTCGATCTGGAGAAGCCAAGCGTCGCACACAGATCGTCGGCGTTGAGGGGGTGATCCGACAGGAAAAGGAGGGCATAGATCTGGCGCACTGTGCGATTGATGCTCCAGCGGCCGCCCATTTCCCCGAAGTGGAGCACAAAGGCCTGTATGAGGGGCGGGAGATTCATGGTGCGGGTTTCCGGGATTTCAGGAATTTCTGAAAATAGGGAAGCGTGCTTGCCCGGGCATTCGGCCGGAAGTCGCATGGTACGCTGCCTGGCCGATAGCGGACGAAAATCGCCGGAGCCATGATAGTTGTTGATGGATTGGGCTGCCTGCGTAGCCGACTGGCGCAGAACAGCGCTGGGGAGGGCGTGAGCCTGTGGCGGATTTCTTGACCGTTTTTCTGGACGGGTGGGCGGTTCATCCCTAGCTGGGACGCTACACTCCCCTCTGGCGCTTATGGTGGTGATGAACCAGCTTCTGCTTGTTGCCCTTTTGATCCTGCCTTTCGCGGCGCTGCCTTTGGTGGCGGCGGCGGCGGGGCAATCCCGGCGTGCGGCTGGCTTTTCGACCGGTGGGGTGATGGCGGGTGGCTTGTTGCTGCTGGCAATGCTTGCGCCCGCAATTCTGGATGGGGAGACGATCATCGTTTCCCGGCCGTGGCTGCCGGAGTGGGGGCTGAACCTTGCGGTGCGGCTGGACGGGCTGGTGCTGCTGTTCGTGTTGCTGATCTACGGGATCGGCGCGCTGATTGTGCTGTATGCTTATTACTACATGCCGGACTATGACGGGCTGGGGCGCTTCTATCTGATCCTGCTGGCCTTTGCGGGCGGGATGCTGGGCGTGGTGATGGCCGAGAATGTGCTGCTGATGCTGCTGTTCTGGGAGATCACCAGCCTGACCTCGTTCCTGCTGATTGCCTACAAGTACAAGGACAGGGAAGCGCGGATCGCTGCGCGGATGGCGCTGGCGGTGACCGGCGGCGGTGGCCTGGCGTTGCTTGCGGGGCTGATCCTGATGGGGCGGATTGCCGGAAGTTTCGAGCTGTCGGTGATTCTGGCGAATGGACCTTTGATCAAGGCGCATGCGCTCTATCCGGTGATGCTGGTGCTGGTGCTGCTGGGTGCCTTCACGAAATCTGCGCAGTTCCCGTTCCACTTCTGGCTTCCCAATGCGATGGCGGCACCGACACCGGTGAGTGCCTATCTTCATTCGGCCACCATGGTGAAGGCCGGTGTGTTCCTGCTTGCGCGCTTTTATCCGGCGCTTGCAGGGACGGACCTGTGGTTCCTGCTGGTGACGACGACGGGGGCGATCACCTTTGTGTTCGGCGCGTACGTCGCGTTGCTGAAGCATGACTTCAAGGGATTGCTGGCCTTTTCGACGATCAGCCATCTGGGCCTGATCACGCTGCTGTTCGGGCTGGGGACGGAGCTGAGCCCGATCGCCGCGGTGTTCCACATCATCAACCATGCGGTGTTCAAGGCATCACTGTTCATGGCTGCCGGGATCATCGACCATGAGTGCGGCACCCGAGACATGCGGCGGATCAACGGGCTGTGGAAGTATATGCCGATCACCGCGACGCTGGGGATTTTGGCATCCGGCGCGATGGCGGGCGTCCCGTTCCTGAACGGGTTCCTGTCGAAGGAGATGTTCTTCGCCGAGACGGTGGCGCACCCGGCACTTTCGGAGACCTGGTCGTTCCTTTTGCCCGGAGTGGCGACCCTTGGGGGGATACTTTCGGCCGCCTATTCCGCCCGGTTCGTGCACGACGTGTTTTTCAACGGAGAGCCGGTGGACCTGCCACGCACACCGCAAGAGCCGGTGCGCTGGATGCGATTGCCGATCGAGATCCTGGTGGTGATCGTGGTTGCGGTTGGGCTGTTCCCCCAGTTGGTGGTGGCGCCGCTACTGCGGGTGGCATCGGAGGCGGTGCTGATGCAAGCGCTGCCGCCCTTCAAGCTGGCGATCTGGCATGGCTTCAACCTGCCGCTGATGATGAGCATGATTGCGCTTGCGGGCGGGTTGGTCTGGTACTGGCGGCGCGAGCGGTTGTTCAAGCTTCACGAACGCTATTCCACCGGCCTGTCGAGCCCGGTGGTGTTCGAGCGGGTCTATGCGGGGTTGAGCGGAGGAGCCGCATGGCTTCTCGCGGCAATCGATCGCGCGACGGTGCGCCAGTATGTGGGCTTGTACGTGTTGTTCACGCTGACGCTGGGGTTATGGGCATGGACGGGCGTGAACGGCGCACAGCTGGCGGGGCCGTTGGCCCTCACACCTGTCGACGCCGTCGGCGTGGTGGCGTTTCTTGTGTTGCTGGCCGGGTTGGGGGGCGCGACGCTGCTGCACCGCAGCCGGATGGTTGCGGTGATCTTCCTGAGCGTGGTCGGGCTTGTGGTGTCGCTGGTGTTCATCCGCTTTGCGGCACCCGACCTTGCGCTGACGCAGCTGTCTGTCGAGCTGGCAACGATCCTTCTGTTTCTGCTGGCGTTGCGATTCCTGCCGCAGGATGCGCCCCGGGAGCCTGGTGTCGACCGACGGTGGCGCGACGCGTTGCTGGCCGGGCTGGCCGGGCTTGGCGTTGCATTGCTGGCCTTTGCCATGCTGACACGGCCGTTCGAGACGATTTCGGGCTTTCATATTGCGCAGGCGAAACCGGGCGGTGGCGGCACCAATGTTGTGAACGTGATTCTGGTGGATTTCCGCGGGTTCGATACGCTGGGCGAAATTGCCGTTCTGGCGATGGCGGCGCTTGGGATGCAGGCGTTGCTGGAGGGGTTGAGGCTATCGCCGATGGTGGGCAATGCCCGGACGCGCGGCGACCGTTACCCGATTATGCTGGAGATGATGATGCGGCCGATGCTGCCGCTGGCGCTGGCAGTTGCGACATATATCTTCCTTCGGGGCCACAACCTGCCGGGTGGCGGCTTCATCGCCGGGCTGGTTGCGGCGATGGCGCTGCTGATGCAGTATCTTTCGGCCGGTATCGATTATGCGACGGCGCGGATGCGGGCCGACATGGTTCGGGTGCTGGGGGTAGGCCTGCTGATTGCGTGCGCGACAGGGCTTGCCAGCTGGCTGTTCGGATACCCGTTCCTGACCAGCACATTTGCGTATGTCTATCCGCCCTTCATCGACAAGGTCGAGCTGGCATCCGCCATGCTGTTCGACCTGGGCATCTTCCTGGTTGTGGTGGCGACCATTGTTGTTGCGCTGAGCGAACTTGGCATGCTGAGCCGTCGCGAAAAGCCTGCTGCTTCTGCTGTGGTGAAGGGCTAGGCGCTTGGAGATCCTGCTTGCACTTGGAATCGGGCTTATCTTTGCGTGCGGCATCTTTCTGGTGTTGCGGCCGCGGAGCTTTTCGGTCGTTCTGGGGCTGGCGCTGCTGTCTTATGGGGTGAACCTGCTGATCTTCATGGGAGGCAGGATCGACCGGATTGCGCCGCCGCTTTCGTTGCCGGGCGCGACGGGACTTGCCGACCCGCTGCCGCAGGCGCTGGTGCTGACGGCGATCGTGATAGGGTTCGGCATGACGGCCTATTTGGTGGCGCTGGCGCTTCGCTCGCTGGGAGAGACCGGCTCCGACCGTGTGGATGTCGGCGGACCGGGCGATGGCGCGGGAGAAGACCTGAACACGCTTCGGGCCGAAGATCGGGCCGATGGCGCGGCGGATCGCGCGATCGATGATGGCCGCGGTGGTGGGGCTTCGCGATGAACCATCTGCCGATCCTGCCGCTTTTGATCCCGTTTATGGCTGCGGCCATCATGCTTGCGCTTGGGCAACGGGGGGTGGCCCATCACCGGGCAATCGGGCTGGCTTCCATGCTGCTTGGCGCATTGGCTGCGCTTGTGCTGGGGGTGGAGGCGGGGACGGGCACTGTTCTGGTGTATGCGCTTGGGGATTGGCGTGCGCCGTTCGGGATCGTGCTGGTGGCGGACCGGTTGGCGGCAACGATGGTTTTGCTGGTTTATGCGCTGGGGATTCCAGCGCTGCTGATGGCCATGGGGGGTGCGGACCGGCTGGGACGGCATTTCCACCCGCTGTTCCAGTTGCAGATCGCAGGGCTTGCGGGCGCGTTCCTGACAGGTGACATCTTCAACCTGTTCGTCTTCTTCGAGATCCTGCTGCTGGCGTCTTATACCATGCTGGTGCATGGCGGGGGGCCGGAGCGGGCACGGGCGGGCATGTCCTATGTGATCTTGAACCTTGTTGGATCGGCGATGTTCCTGGTGGCTGTCGCCTTCATCTATGGCACGTTGGGGACGCTGAACATGGCCGATGTCGCCATTGTTCTGCCCAATGTTCCAGCCGGCGACCTGGCGCTTGTGCGGACTGCCTTTGCGATCCTGGTTGGTGTGTTCCTGTTGAAGGCTGCGGTGCTGCCGATGGCCTTCTGGCTGCCGCATGTGTATTCGGCGGCGACGCCGGCGGTGGGGGCGTTGTTCGCGATAATGACCAAGGTTGGCATCGTGGCGCTGTTGCGGCTGAGCGTGATCGGGTTCGGGGACGCGAAGGCGACCGAGGGGCTGCTGCTGCCCTGGCTGCCGGTTCTGGCGCTGGCGACAATCGCGCTGGGCACTGTTGGTGTGTTCGCGGCAAAGCGGCTGGCGACCGTGGCTGGCAGCCTTGTGCTGATTTCATCGGGCACGCTGTTGTTTGCGGTGGCTTTTGCCGATGTTCCGGCCACTGCTGCGCTGTTGTATTATCTGCCGCACGCGACGCTCGCGACAGGGGGCCTGTTCCTGCTGGCGGGACATATTGCCGAGCGGCGCGGCGAGTTGGGTGACCGGCTGGTGCGTGGGCCCTGCGTCGGCGACCGAGTGGTGGTGGGGAGCGCCTATGCCGTGCTTGCCGTGGGGCTGGCTTCGTTGCCGCCGCTATCGGGTTTTCTGGGCAAGCTGATGCTGTTGCAAGGGGCCGGTTCGGCTGGCTGGCAGCCGCTGTGGTGGGGTGCGCTGCTGGGTTCGGGGCTGGGAGTGACGCTGGTACTATCGCGTTCGGCGAGCCTGCTGTTCTGGCAGCCTGCCGATCCATTGCCGGCGAAGCCAACCGGAGCAGGGCCTGGGCTGGGGCTGTTTCTGCTGGTGCTGGCTGGCCCTGCGTTGACCGTTGGCGCGGCGCCGGCGGCGGGATGGGCGCGGGATGCATCCGCCCAGTTGCATGCGCGCGACCCCTATGTTGCGGCTGTTCTGGGCGATGTGCCGGACATCGAGCGGGAGCGACGGCCGTGACTCTGGCGCAGCGCATCGTGCCACAGCCGTTCGTGAGCCTTGCCGTTTTGGGGCTGTGGCTGGTGATCGCTTCCAGCTTCACCCTGGGGAGCCTGATTCTGGGCTCTGTTCTGGCCCTGCTGATCCCGATTTTCACCCAGCGTTTTTGGCCGGACCGGCCGCTGGTGCGGCGGCCCGGTACGGCTGTCAGGCTGTTCGGTCTGGTTTGCTGGGACATCATGCTTGCCAACTGGGAGGTCGCGCGGCTTGTGCTGGGGCCTGTGGGGCGGTTGCATCCGCGTTTCTTCGACGTTCCGATCGATCTGGATGATCCCTTTGTCGCGACACTGCTTGCGAGCATCATATCACTGACGCCGGGCACGGTTTCCGTGGATATCGACATGGGCAGGCGGGTGATCCACGTGCATGGTCTGGATGTGGAGGACGAGGCTGCGGTGATTGCAACGATCAAGGGCCGCTATGAGGCGCCGCTGAAGGAGATCTTCCAGTGCTGAATGCTGTTTTGCCGATAGCGATATCGGCCATCGGACTGGCCTTTTTGCTGAACCTGTGGCGGTTGGTGAAGGGGCCGGACACCACGGACCGGATTCTGGCGCTGGACACGATGACGATCAATGCGATTGCGCTGATCATGCTGCTGGGGATCGCGCTGGGGACGACGGTTTATTTCGAAGCGGCGCTGATCCTGGCGATGATGGGCTTTGTGGGCACGGTTGCCCTGTGCAAGTTCCTGCTGGGCGGGGACATCATCGAATGACGGGTGCAATGCTGAGCGAGGTGGTTGTTTCGGTGCTGCTGCTTGTTGGAGCGGGATTTGCTCTGGTGGGCTCTATCGGATTGGCGCGGATGCCGGACTTTTTCTCGCGGATGCATGCGCCTACGAAGGCGACGACGTTGGGGGTGGGGGCAATCGTGGTGGCGAGCCTGATGTTCCACAGCAGCAGTGGGAACGGGCTTTCCCTGAAAGAGCTGGCAATCTCGTTGTTCCTGTTCATCTCTGCGCCTCTGGTGGGCCATTTGCTGGGCAAGGCCGCGCTTGGCAGGACGCGCAAGGACTGAACTCGGGAGCGTGGCCGGCATTGCGCCTGCTATCTATGTGGCGGGCGGCGCGAGCGGGGCTTTATTGCCTTGGTCGATCGACGTTCATACCATTGCCCGGATGCGCATCCCCATCAAGGGGCATAGCCGGATAAGCACTGCGATCTTTGAAAAGGGCTGCCACGCCTGGCGCGAACTGCGTTCTGACTGCTCAGAACGGCCGCTCCATCTCCCCGCTTTTTCCGCATCGGTTTCCGATGCAGGTGACTCCACCGACACGGAACATGCTCTAGAGCGAGTCTCGTTCTGACTGCATCAGAACGGCTGCTCTATCTCCTTGTTTTTCCGCATGGGTTTCCGAAGCAGGTGATTCCACCTGATCGGAACATGCTCTAATAGATGCCGCCTTGCTGGCGCAGGAATTCGCTGTCGGAACGGACCCTGGCCTTTGGCTGGACCGGTTGCAGGGCGCGCAGATCCTCTTCGGAGCGGTATATCCGGCGGGGTTCGGATTCGGCCTTGAAGGCTTCCCAGATGACGGCCGATTTAGGGTCTGAGCCGGGCCATGCCCCGTAGACGCGGCGGCCTGAACGGCGGTCGATGCGGACCATGCGGACGCCGGACGGCGCCAGGAACGGATCGGCGCTCTGCGGGTTGTCCTTGAAGGCTTCGGTGTAGAATTGCTTCCAGATTGGGGCGGCGAAAGTCCCGCCCTGCAAGCCGCCGAGGTTCCGCGGCCTGTCATGGCCGATGTAGAGGCCGGCGACGAAATTGGGTGTGCCGCCCACGAACCACACATCCTTGGGGCCGGTGGTGGTGCCGGTTTTACCAGCGATCGGGACTTCGAGTGCGCGCAGCGTAGTGGCGGTGCCGCGCTGGATGACCCCTTCCATCATGTGGGTGACCTGGTAGGCGGTGCGTGCGTCCATCACCTGACGGCGGGTATCTGCCGGCCGGGGCATTTGCTGGCCCTGCCACCGGGCTGCATTGCAGCCTTCGCAGGGGCGTGGATCTGCCCGGAAGATGGGCTTTCCGTTTCGGTCGGTGACGAGATCGAACAGGATGGGTTCGACCGCCGCGCCGTTGTTCATGAGAATGGAATAGGCGTTGACCAGTTTCATTGGGGTGGTTTCACCTGCGCCGAGTGCGATGGCGAGGACCGGCTGATAATCGCCGATGCCCAGATCTTTTGCGAGCTTCACGACATTGTCCATCCCCGAATTGTAAGCGATCCGGATGGTCATCAGGTTGCGCGATTGTTCGAGGCCCCATCGCATGGTTTGCGAGCCGGCATAGCCACCGCTGAAGTTGCGGAAGCATTTGGTTCCGAGCCTGCGCGACTGGAACACGCAATAGGGCGCATCGGAGACGATGGAGGCGGGCGTCATGCCGTTATCGAGCCCGGCTGCATAGACGAAGGGCTTGAAGCTTGAGCCCGGCTGGCGCTTTGCCTGGGTTGCCCGGTTGAAGCTGGAGCCCCGGACATCGAAGCCACCCACCATGGCAAGCACGCGGCCTGTCTGCGGTTCCTGTACCACCATGGCGCCGGAGACTTCCGGGATCTGGCGTAGCGCGTGGTTGGTGCGGGAGATGGACGTTACCGGGACGACATCACCGGGGCGCAGCTGCTGCCAGGCAGGCGTTCCGTTGCGGGGCCGGGTTGCGTCTGCGTTGAACAGGGTGCTGGTGGACCCATCGGTCAGCCCGATGCGGAAGCCGCCGCCGATGCGTTCGAGGATGACGGCGGCGCGCCATTCCGGATAGCCGACGCCCAAGTTCACGGAGCGCAGTCGGCCTTCCCAGCCATTGCCGATTTCGATGGTTGCGCTGGGACCGCGCCAGGCGCGGCCGCTGTCGTAACGGAGAAGGCCGTTGCGCAGCGCCCTTTCCGCGGCCGCCTGGATGACGGGATCGATGGTGGTCCGGACCCAGAGGCCGCCGGAATAGACGCTGTTGGGCCCGGCTTCGGCGTCTTCGCCGAATGTTCCGATCAGTTGGCGGCGCACTTCCTCGATGAAATAGCCGCCGACGCTGGCCTGCCGGGATGCAGCGCTGCCGGGCACGGTGACGACGGGTTGTGCCTGGAGCTGGCGGGAGAGGTCTTCCGTGAGGTGGCCGTTGCGGGCCATTTCGCCCAGCACATAGTTGCGTCGCTCCAGCGCGCGGGCGTAGTTGGTTCTGGGGTTGTAGGCGGATGGCGCCTTGAGGAGGCCAGCGAGGAGAGCGGCTTCCTCGGGCTGGATTTCGGCTGCGGGTTTGCCGAAATAGGCTTGGGAAGCGGCCTCGACTCCATAGGCGTTCCGACCAAGGAACACTTCGTTCAGGTAAAGTTCGAGGATCTGTTCCTTGGTGAACTGCTGTTCGATGCGGCGAGCGAGAACGGCTTCGCGCAGTTTTCGGCCAAGCGTGACTTCGTTGGTGAGAAGCAGGTTTTTTGCGACCTGCTGGGTGATGGTGGAGGCGCCGATGGGGCGCTTGCCCCCGCCCATGTTCTGGATATTGACGAGGACCGCATTGGCGATGCCGGCGTAATCGAGCCCTTCATGTTCGAAGAAGGTCTTGTCTTCCGCGGAGGTGACGGCTTGCACGATGACGGGCGGGATTTCCGAGTAGGGAAGATAGATGCGCCGTTCGCGGGCGAAGGTATGGAAGGGTGTGCCATCTGCTGCGCGCAGGTTCGAGGGCAGGGGGGGCTGGTAGTTTGCGAGCGATGCTGCATCGGGCAGGCCGCGGCCGACGAGAAACCAGAGGAGCACAAGGCCAGAGAGCCCAAGGGCTGCGAGCGAACCGAGGATGACCCAGACTTTACGCGGGACGCGCGAAAGCCTGCCACGGATGCGATCCGTGAAGGGCTGCTGTGGGCTTTTGGACTGTGGCGTCGCGGCGACCATCGTGCCCCTTTATCGAGGGTTTGGCGTTAGCGACAGGGAAAAGCCGCACTGCTGGCACGACGGGGACAGGATTCGGCGGCCGGCGGAAGATTTGCAGGAAAGACCGGCTTTGCCGGGGGCAAATTTTGCCATGTGGCACGGGCGGCTTGTGTCGCGCATGGGTGCGCCATGGAACAGAATGGCAAATTGTGGCTGGTGGGTGCTGGCCCGGGCAACCCCGACCTTTTGACGCTGAAGGCGGCGCGGCTGATCGCCGAGGCCGATGTGCTGGTCTATGACGGGCTGGTTGGCGATGGCGTGCTGAACAAGGCACGGCCCGGCGCCGAGCTGATTTCGGTGGAGAAGAAGCGCGACCGGCATTCGGTGCCGCAGCAGGACATCAACGCGTTGCTGGTGCGGCTGGTGCGTTCGGGGAAGCTGGTGGTGCGGCTGAAGGGCGGCGATCCGTTTGTGTTCGGGCGTGGTGGCGAGGAGCTTGAAGCCGCGCGGGCGGCGGGGATTTCCTGTGACGTGGTGCCGGGTGTTTCAGCGGCGCTTGGCTGTGCGGCGGAGGCTGGATTGCCGCTGACCCACCGGGCGCTGGCGAGTGCCGTGACCTTTGTGGCCGGGACTTGCCAGGGCCTGCGCGAGCAGGACTGGCGCGGGCTGGCGGGGCCGGGCCGGACTCTGGTGGTGTATATGGGTGTGACGACGGCGGGAATGATTGCCGACAAGCTGATCGCGGACGGGGTTTCGCCTGACATGCCTGTTGCCATTCTGGAGCGCGGGACACTGCCTGGCGCGCGGGCGATCCGCACGCTGCTGGCCGGGCTTGGCGATGTTGTGAAGCGCGAGGGTGTGCAGAGCCCGGCGGTCCTGGTTGTCGGCCGGGTGGCCGGGTTGGCGGACGCAGAGGACGTGCTGGTTGGAACTGCCGCCCGGGCATTCGAGGAGGCACGGGCATGGTGAAGCTTTTGACAGGCAATGCGCTGTTGCGCGGTGACGTGCTGTGGTGGGACGGGACAGGCTGGAGCCTTTCGATTGCCGACGCAGTGGCATTGGAGCCGGCGGAAGGGGCTGCGATCCTGGGGCGCGAGGCCGTTGGCGAGCGGATCAGCGACCTGGCGCTGATCGATGCCGAAGCGGTGGATGGCCGGTTTCGGCCCGTGAAGATTCGCGAGCGAATTCGTGGGTTCGGGCCGACTGTGCGCCCTGACCTTGCGGTGGATGAACAGGATTGGCGCTGATGTATCAATATGACGATATCGACCAGGCGGTGGTGGATGCGCGGGTTGCGGAATATCGCGACCAGCTCGAGCGCAGGCTTTCTGGCGCGCTTGACGAGGACCATTTCAAGCCGCTTCGCCTGAAGAACGGGCTGTATCTGCAACTGCATGCCTATATGCTGCGGGTTGCCATTCCCTATGGAACGCTGTCTGGCCGGCAACTGCGGATGCTGGGGCATGTCGCGCGCCAGTATGACCGGGGTTATGGGCATTTCACGACGCGGCAGAACATTCAATACAACTGGATTCGGCTTGAGGAATCCGCCGACCTGCTGGCTGACCTTGCGAGTGTGGAGATGCATGCGATCCAGACATCGGGCAATTGCATCCGGAACATTTCGAGTGACCAATATGCCGGTGCTGCGGCCGACGAGGTGGATGACCCCCGGCCCTGGGCGGAGTTGCTGCGCCAATGGTCGAGCTTCCATCCGGAATTCAGCTACCTGCCGCGCAAGTTCAAGATTGCCGTGATTGCATCCGAGACCGACCGGGCGGCGATGAAGTTGCACGATATCGGGCTTCAGCTTGTGCATCGCAAAGGGGAAATCGGCTTTCGCGTATATGTGGGCGGTGGCATGGGCCGGACGCCCATCATTGCGCCGATGATCCGGGACTTTCTGCCGACCGGAGATTTCCTGAGCTATTGCGAGGCGATCCTGCGCGTTTACAACCGCTATGGGCGGAGGGACAATATCTACAAGGCGCGGATCAAGATCCTGGTGCATGACCTGGGGGCTTCGGAGTTTGCGCGGCAGGTGGAGGAAGAGCATGCCCATGTGAAGACGTTGGGGCTGGATGCGCCGGAGGCCGAGATTGCGCGGATCCGGGACTTTTTTGCGCCACCGGCGTTCGAGGCCGGGCTTTGCGAAACACTCGACCGGGGTGACCCCGACTTTGCGCTGTGGGTTGACCGGCAGGTGGCGGCACACAAGGCGCCTGGGTACCGTATCGTGAACATATCCCTGAAGCCAGTGGGGAAGATACCTGGCGATGCGTCTGCCGATCAAATGGATGTGATTGCCGACCTTGCCGAGCGGTATGCGTTCGATGAGATTCGGGTTACGCATGCGCAGAACCTGGTGCTGCCGCATGTGAAGGCTTCTGATTTGCAGGCTGTGTGGGAGGCGCTGGATGCCGCCGGGTTGGCGGATGCAAATCTCGATCTGGCGACCGACATCATTGCTTGCCCCGGGATGGATTATTGCACGCTCGCCAATGCGCGCTCAATTCCGGTGGCGCAGACGCTTGCGGCGCTTCTGGCACCGCGTGAGGCGGAGCTGGGTGAGCTGAAGATCAAGGTTTCGGGCTGCATCAACGGATGCGGGCATCACCATGCCGGGCACATCGGGATCCTGGGTGTCGACCGCAAAGGCAACGAGAATTACCAGCTGCTGCTTGGGGGTTCGGGCGCCGAGGACACGAGCCTGGCGAAGATCCTGGGGCCCGGGTTCGATGAAGCCGGGATCGTTGTCGCGGTGGAGAAGGTTACCTCTGCCTATCTTGCGCAGCGTGCGGAGGGCGAACGGTTCCTGGACACTTACCGCCGGTTGGGTGCGGCACCCTTCAAGGCAGCAGTCTATGGGGAGACGGTGAATGGCTGAGGTTTTCGCGATCGATGGCCGTGCCGTCGTTTCGGCCGAGCTCGACGTGGTGATCGGCCCCGACGAGGACGTTCGAGGGCATGCGGGCCTTGGCAATTACCGGGTGATCGGGATCGATTTTCCCAAGTGGCGCGACGGGCGGGGTTATTCCTCGGCACGGATCCTACGGGAAATGGGGTTTGCGGGGGATATTCGCGCGATCGGTGATCTGACAGTGGACCAGCTGATCTTTCTGAAGCGCAGCGGATTCAGCTCCGTTGCTGCCGAGCGGCCCCTGAATCCGGCTGTCGCGCAGGCGGCTCTGGCGCGTTTCCCCTTTGTTTATCAGCGCGCCGCCGATTCCGGGGTGCCTGCCTGGGCGCTTCGGCATCCAGTAGGTGCAGAGGCGGCCGAGTGACGGGCCTGGCCGCCCATCCTGCGGGGCGGCCGATGTGGTCGGCATCTGATGCAGACGCGCTTAACCGGCTGTACGAGGGCCGGGCCGCGGATGCGCTTTGCGATGTGCTGACGGACCCGGCCTTTGGATCGGCGGCGCTGGTTTCATCCTTCGGTGCTGATTCGGCGGTTCTCCTGCACATGGCGGCACAGGTTCGCCGGAATGTGCCGGTGTTGTTCGTGGAGACGGGGTGGCTGTTTGCCCAGACGCTATCCTATGCTGATGATCTTGCCGGGTATCTGCGGCTTTCCGACGTGCGGTGGCTGAAGCCGGATTCGGTGACGCTGGATGCGATGGATCCAAAGCGGCTGCGCTGGTCCTATGATCCGGATGGGTGTTGCGACTTGCGCAAGGTCCAGCCGCTCGATCCGGCGCTGGCGGATTTCGATCTGTGGATTTCGGGCAGAAAGAGCCATCAGAACCGTACGCGGGCGACCCTTTTGTTGTTCGAGCAGGATGGGGCGCGGCTGAAGCTGAACCCGCTGCATGACTGGACGTCGGTGGACATTGCTGGCTATGCGGCAGCACACAGGCTGCCGCCGCATCCGCTGGTGGCGGAGGGCTACCCTTCGATTGGCTGTTCGCCTTGCACTTCGCGCGTGCAGCCTGGCGAGGATCCACGTGCAGGGCGGTGGCGGGGCTGGGACAAATCCGAGTGCGGGATTCACAAGCCTTCGGATGACGGCGAGCCGGCCTTCTGATCGCAAGTCGCTTGCGATAGTGCCGGAATCTAGCAGCTGGATTCGCGCCGCCTGCCTTCGCGCGGCTTGCCTTCGTGCGGGGGGGCTTTAGGGTTTCTGGCATGTCTGACCATCGGATCGTACGCGTCGAGCTGGATGAGCGCACCGTCATCTGGCGCAATGCCGATGTCGAGCAGGAGCGGCGCGTTGCCATCTTCGACCTGCTGGAGGGCAATATGTTCCGGCCGATCGAGATCATCGGGGACGGGCCCTGGCGGTTGCTGCTTCGGGTAGAGGACGGCCGGCTGGGTATGGATGTTACGCAAGATGGTGGAGACGCGACCGGGTCCATGTTGCTGGGGCTGGCGCCGTTTCGCCGGACGGTTCGGGAGTATTTCGCGATCTGCGACAGTTACTACAAGGCGATTCGCAACGCTTCGCCCAGCGCGATCGAGACGATCGACATGGCGCGGCGCGGCATTCACAATGAGGCAGCAGAGCTTTTGATGGAGCGGTTGGACGGGCGGGCGGAGATGGATTTCGACACTGCGCGCCGGCTGTTCACGCTGATCTGCGTTCTGCACATTCGGCAATGAGGATGTTTATGGTGAGAGAGACGCACTTCGGCGCGAAGCGGCGCAAGCGCGACTGTGCGCCCCCGCAAGTGCGCGGAACACGCGCCGGAGGCGCATGGACATGGGTGTGATGCCGGACAGCTGGATCCGAGAGCGTGCGACGCTTGACGGAATGATCGAGCCGTTCGTCGAAGGGCAGCGGCGCGAAGGCTGCATTTCCTATGGGCTTTCGAGCTATGGCTATGACGCACGGGTATCGGATGAGTTCAAGATTTTTACCAATGTGGACAATGCGTTGGTGGACCCCAAACAGTTCGAGCCTACGAGCTTCGTGGACCGCAAGCAGGCTGTGTGCGTGATTCCGCCCAACAGTTTCGCGCTGGCGCGGACGGTGGAGTATTTCCGGATCCCGCGCGATGTGCTGGTGATATGCCTTGGAAAGAGCACCTATGCCCGGTGCGGGATCATCGTGAACGTGACTCCGCTGGAGCCTGAATGGGAGGGGCATGTGACGCTGGAGTTTTCCAACACCACGCCGTTGCCGGCCAAGATCTATGCCAATGAAGGGGCTTGCCAGTTCCTGTTCCTGAAAGGCGAGGGCGTTTGCGAGGTGAGCTATGCCGACCGCGCGGGGAAGTATCAGGGGCAGCGTGGGGTGACGCTGCCACGGCTTTGATGTGCGCCTTCAAACGGCTTTGTTGCATAACTACCGGCAGGCATATTGCTGTCTTTACTTGATAATTCTACGCTACCCGGATGGTATTGGGGGTTCCGATTTGGGAGAAGCGATTGAGGATTGCAGCACGGACTTT
>Ga0335395_10000338_pt1 | contig 29936 bp, 18 predicted proteins | sample MAT02_FD_205744 | JGI IMG/M metagenome (GOLD analysis project Ga0335395, IMG submission 205744) | Freshwater microbial communities from Lake Fryxell liftoff mats and glacier meltwater in Antarctica - MAT-02 (spades assembly) (version 2) ... | reverse complement strand
AAAAATCCCAGATTGTGACTCCGCCGATCCGGCCGAATCGTTCATTAAACTAATGATTGCGATCACGCCCCTCGCGTGGGGGGCTGGACCGGACAGTCCGGCTTAGTCCATCCTGCGATCAGCTCTGGCGGGCTGGTCGCTCGCCTGGGCCGAGAACAACGAGCTGACCATGATGACCGCGCCTGTGGCCAACAGCCTCCTGGACCATCGCTTTCGCCTCGACCGACAGATCGGTGCTGGCGGTATTGGCACCGTGTTTCGTGGGTCGGATATGGAGACCACGGCGACTGTCGCAGTGAAGCTGTTGCAGTCCCACGCGGATGCCCAGGACGCCGAGCGCTTCACCCGTGAGGCGCAGCTCCTGGCCGAGATTCATCACCGGCACATCGTCTCGTACGTCGCCCACGGCGTCAGCGAGCACGGGCAGCCGTACCTGGTGATGGAGTGGCTCGAGGGTGAGGACCTCGAGCAGCACCTGCGACGACGTCTCCCTGCCATCGCCGAGTGCGTCTCGCTGCTGCGCTGCACCAGCGCTGCGCTCGCCGAGGCGCACAGCCGCGGCATCGTCCACCGCGACCTCAAGCCCAGCAATCTCTTTCTGCGCGGCGGGACCATGGCGGATGTCGTGGTCCTGGACTTCGGGCTCGCGCGAGAGAAGCTGCGCGGCGGTCATCTCACCCGCATCGGCGTCATCGTCGGCACCCCGGAGTATATGGCGCCGGAGCAGGCGCGCGGGGAGCAAGATGTCGGCTTCGCCGCCGACATCTTCTCGCTCGGCTGCGTGCTCTACGAGTGCATCACCGGCCGGGCGCCCTTCACCGGCGAACACCTGACGGCGATCCTCGTGAAGGTCCTGATCGAAGACCCGCCGCCGATCGAGACGCTGCGCAGCGGGGTTCCGGCCCCCCTCTCGGACATGATCATGCGGATGCTGCACAAGGAGCCGACCCGGCGCTACGCCACGGGTTTGGCGCTGCACGAGGCGGTGCGCCGCCTCGACATGACAGCCGAGGAGCACGCCGCGGAGGCGTCCGCGACGGCCTCGGGCGTGCTCAAGCTGACACCGCAGGAGCTCCAGTTCTTCAGCGTCGCGGTCGCCGTGATGGGCGCCAGCGAGTCGAGCGCGCCCCCCGTGCTGCCGGAGGCCCTGCGAGAGGTGCTGCGAGGCCTCGGCTTCGGCGTCGAGCTGCTGGCCGATCACTCGCTGGTCGCGACCGTGCCGCCGTCGGCGAGCGCCGTCGACCAGGCCCTCCGCGCGGCGCGCTGCGGCCTGATCGTCAAGAAGTACCTCCCGGAGGCCGAGGTCGCGGTGGCGACCGGCCGCGGCCGCTTGCACGGGCACATGCCGATCGGCGAGGCCGTCGATCGAGCCTTCGATCTCCTCGACCCCCATGACAACGCCGCGAGCTCGCTCGATACGCAGCCGAGCACCGGCGTCTGGCTCGACGCGCTGAGCGAGAACCTGCTGTCGGGGCGCCTCGACATCGCCCATCGCGGCGGGCGCCCCCAACTGCTCGCCGAACAGAGGTCCTCGCCGCGCGAGGAGCCGCGGCGGCTGCTCGGTCAGCCGACGCCGTTCGTCGGACGCGAGCGCAAGATCGGCATCCTCGACTATGCGCTCGCCACCTGTATCGAGGACTCCGTGGCGCGCGCGGTCGGGGTCCAGGGTCCGCCAGGGTTCGGGAAGTCGCGGCTGCGACAGGAGTTCGTGCGGCACGCCACCCAGACCTATCCGCAGTTGACAGTCATGCTCGGGCGCGGCGACCTGATGCATGTCGGCGCCTCCTACGGGATGCTCCGCGACGCGCTGCGTGGCCTGTGTGGTCTGGTCGGCGACGAGGCCGAGCCGGTCCAGGAGAAGCTCCTGCGCGAGCGCCTCGGACGACACCTCACCGACACTCCCGAGGACAATGCGCGGGTCATCCACTTCCTCGGCGAGATGTGCGGGCTCTCGCTCGCGCCCGACCGGGACCGGGACCTGACCGCCGCACGACGCGACCCGAAGCTGATGCTCGACCAGGTGACGCAGGCATTCCTCCAGTGGCTGCGCTGCGAGTGTCGGCAGGCGCCCGTGCTGCTCGTCCTGGAGGACCTGCACTGGGGCGACCTGCTCACCGCGCAACTGATGATCATGGCCCTGGACGAGCTCGCGGAGCTCCCGCTCCTGATCCTCGCGCTCGGACGTCCCGAGGTCCACGAGATGTTCCCCGTGTTCTGGAGCTCCCGCTATATTCAGGATCTCCCGCTACGCCCGCTGAGCCGCGGGGCCGCGCAGCGACTGGCATATGAGGTCCTGGGCCGCGCGCTCGGGGAGGTCGACCCGGCGATCGTCGAGCGCATCGTCGATCAGGGGGCCGGTCACCCGCTGTTCCTTGAGGAGCTCATCCGCTCGGTCGCCGAGCGCCGCGGCGACGCCTTGCCCGAGACCGTACTCGCCATGTTGCTGGCCCGTCTCTCGCAGCTCGACACGGCCGCCCGGCTGACGCTGCGCGCCGCCAGCGTCTTCGGTGAGACCTTCACGAGCGCCAGCATCGCCGCGCTGCTCCCCGTGGACGCGACCGTCCGCGACCTCCAGTCCTCGCTCGCGGCGCTGATCCGGGCCGAGTACATCGAGGAGCAACGCGAGGGCCGCGAGGCCGGGGCGGAGCGCTACAAGTTCCGGCACGCCCTGGTGCGAGACGCGGCTTACAGCCTGTTGACCGACGAAAATCGGGTCACCGCGCACCGGCTCGCGGGCGGCTTCCTCGAGCGCACGGGCGCCGAGCCGGCGGTGCTCGCCGAGCACGCGGTGCGGGGCGCCGAGCCCGAGCGCGCCGCTCAATTCTTCGTGATGGCCGCCCGCCAGGCGCTCGGCCGCCACGACGCGGAGCTGACCCAACGTTACACCCAGAGGGCCCTGGATTGCGGCGTGACGGACTACCAGCACGGCGTCATCCGCACCATGCAAGCGTGGACATGTCAGACGCGCATGGATCTGGCGACCGGCTATGCGCTCGGCCTCGAGGCGGTCGACAGCTTGCCGCCGGGGAGCTACTGGTGGGCCAAATCGCTGGGCATCTGCTTCTATTCGTTCTTCATGATCAATCGCTTCGAGCATATCGAGCGCCTGATCCACGCGTTCATGGCCGCCACGCCCGAGCCGGACGCCCGCGTCGCGTACCTCGAGGCGGGGCTGGCTCTCAGCGTATTCCTCACCAACGTCGGCCAGCGCCGGGCGGCCGCCGACGCGATCGCCAAGATGCGACAGGCCTCCGCCGACCTCGAGCTGCATGAGCACGGCTACTTGCTGCTCGCCGACACCTATCGCACCTGCAAGCTCGAGCCCGACGTGTTTCGCGCGCTCGGCTGCGCCCGCCAGGCGCTCGAGCTGATCGCCAACAACGGCCGCAGCTTCATCGAGGTGATGGCGCACTTCTACCTCGGCGTGGCCTTGACCGCCATCGGCGATGTCGAGGCCGGCGAGCACTTGCTGCGTGAAGCCAGCACGATGTCCGTCCGGATCCACGAGGAGTTCGGGACCGTGGTCACCCACCTGACCCTCGGGCTCAATCTGGTCGGCCAGGCCAGCGCTGCCAAGCGCCGCGAGGCGCGCGAGATCGCGGCTGCGTACGTCAACGTGGCGCACGCCGGGCCGGCCATGCACGGGCTTTGCCATCACATCCTCGGCCAGGCGCTGCTCGCCGAGGGCAATCCTGCCGACGCGGAGTCGGAGCTGCTCACGGCGCTGGCCGACCTCTCGGAGCTCCCGCCGTCGCGTCTGCTCATCGTCCCGCTCCTGGTCGAGGCGCAGCTACGCCAGCAGCGCGTCACCGAGGCCCGCGCGCTGGCCGAGGAGAGCTTGCTGCTGATCACCGCGCTCGGCGGACTCGGGCAGTGTGAGCTCCCCGTGCGGCTCGCGGTGGTGCTGGCGCGCCTGGCGGACGGCGACCAGGACGGCGCGAGCCAGGCCCTGGCGGCCGCCCACGCCGAGCTGCAACTGCGCGCCGCCGCGATCGCAGATATGTCCCTGCGACAGTTGTTCCTCGACATCCCCGAGCATCGGCAGCTCGCCGCGTTGTCGGCGAAGTGAAGGCTCGCACGGGCTCACGGCGCGCGACCGAAGCCCCATACCAGCCCGGACCAGAGCAATCGCTGAGGCAAGACCCCCGCCCCGAGGTTCCACGCGCGCGCCGCCAGGCGATACGTCGCACCGCCGAAGCCGGGCCTCACCCGTGAGCTCGGCAGGAGCGGACCGACCGCGCTGCCGACGCTGACATCGACCAATCCCGCCCGGGTCATCGCGTCCGCGATCGCCCCCTCATTCATGATCGCCAGATTATGCGTGGCGAGCGTATCGGGCGAATACCGGGCGAGCAGGGCCGCGACCATCGGGTTCGCGTAGTTCGGCACCGTGACCGCCACACGGCCCCCCGGTCGCGCCAATCGGCGGTGATGCCCGAGGATCTCCGCGGGATCGTCGAAGTGCTCGATGAGCCCGTAGGAGATGACGAGGTCGGCGCCGGGCTGCTCGATGTCGCGGAGATCGCCGAGGTGAAGATCGGCGTCGATGCCGAGCCCGGCCAGCCGACGGCGCGCCTGCTCGAGACCCTCGGGCGCCAGATCAATGCCAGCGTAGCGGTGTCGCGGGCCGAGCCGATGCAGCCGCTCGATCACGGTGCCCGGGGCGCATCCCAGCTCGAGGATGTCGATCCTCGGTCGCCCCATCGCGGCCAACGCGACCAGCCGGGCGAGCGTATCGTCGATCTGCCGGCTCCATCCGAGACGCTCGCGCAGCGACCGCGAGAGTCGACCCGAGCCCCGCCCGTCCCACAACGCGTCCCACGAGCCCGCCGAGGTCAGGTCTCCGTCGCGCGCCTCTGCCACGGCACCGGCAGGGACAGGGCGCAGCACCGGCGCGACGAATGGAAATGATGGCACCTTCATTTGGACTGGCATGGTCGCTCTCCGGTCGAAGCTCTCGCATCTGTCTCGCAGGAGCGATCGCTGTCGGAAGCTGCATGACCTGTGCCAGCCGCTCGCTCGGCGGCTTTCGTCGCTGGTGTCTCGCACCTCGCCCGTCGACGCAGCGCGCTTCCGGTGCCTACCTGTCCACTTGCGGTGACAGGCTGTGCTGCGCAGGAGATCCGGGAGCGTCGCGGCGGCGATCGCCGGCAGGAGCATCGCGCCCGCGACCGCCGGGCCCTGTCGCCCTCCGTGGCCAACCCCCCTTCCCTTGTGTCTCTCCCTCGTGACACTCGAGCCAATAATGCAGCCGATTTCCGGGCAAATACTCGCGGGGCACCCTTCGTGCATATGTTCATCGACAAGGAACCTCCATGAACTCTCGTATCCACCTGTCCCTACTGCTCGTCGCCGGATGCTCCGGCTCGCCGGACCTGGGCACCGGGTCCAGCAATACGCAAGCGACCGACCCGTCGTCGGAGACCGGCGACCTTGACCCGTCGCGGGGCGAGGGCTACCCCGATCTCACCTCCACCGACCCCACGCCGACCAGCGGGGGCCACACCGCCGGCGCGAACGACGAGGGCGAGGCCGGCGGCCACAGCGACTCGCTCTCCGGCACCGGCCAGACGCAGGACTCCGGCATCGGCGCCACCTCGGAGACCGGTGACCCCACCACGACCGGTGACGAGACGACCACCAGCACCACCGGAGATACCAGCACCACCGGAGATACCAGCACCTCGACGACCGGCGAATGCATCGGCAAATTCGGCCCTGCTCCCGTCGAGCTCGGCATGGTCGACGACCTCGGAGCGGCCGGCGCCTACGTCCTGCTCGCCAAGGCGGGCATCACCAACGTGCCCGGCTCGTCGATCGCGGGCGGACACGTCGGCGTGAGCCCGATCGCCGCGACCGCCATGACCGGCTTCTCCCTGGTGCTCGACCCGTCGGGCGTGTTCTCGACCTCGCCCGCCGTCGTCGCGCCGTACAAGGTCTACGCCGCCGACTACGGGGTGCCCAGCCCCACGAAGCTGACGACCGCTGTGCTCGCCATGCAGGCCGCCTACACCGACGCCGCCGGCCGGGTCCCGACCGACTACCTCGACCTCGCGAGCGGCGACATCGGCGGGCTCACGCTCGAGCCGGGCATTTACACCTGGGGCAGCACGGTGCTAATCCCCGACGATGTCACCCTCGTCGGCTGCGAAGACGACGTGTGGATCTTCCAGATCGCTAACGACCTCGATGTCAGCACCGGCAAGAGCGTCATCCTCGCCGGAGGTGCGCAGGCCCACAACGTCTTTTGGCAGATCGCCGGCCAGGCGACCATGCATGTCGGCGCGCACCTCGAGGGCGTGATCCTGTCCAAGACCGGTATCACCTTCCAGACCAACGCCACGCTCACCGGCCGCGCCCTGGCCCAGACGGCGCTCGCCCTCGATCAAAACGCGATCACGGCCCCGTGATCCGCGACCCCATCTCCCTCCTTCTTTGTCAGGCGGTTTCTATGTGCGGTATCATTGGTTATACGGGTCCCCGGCAGGCCGTGCCGATTCTTCTCGACGGGCTGCGCAAGCTCGAGTACCGGGGCTACGATTCAGCAGGCGTGGCCGTGCTGGTCGGCGCCCCCGGGCGCCGCCCCGCGGTCGACGTCGTGCGCTGCAAGGGCAAGATCGCCGCGTTGGCGGACCGGCTCGGACAGACCCCGCTCGTCGGCACTTGCGGGGTCGGCCACACGCGCTGGGCCACCCACGGGCGGCCCTCCGAACAAAATGCTCACCCCCACCGCGCCGGTCGGGTCGCCGTCGTACACAACGGTATCATCGAGAATTACGCCGAGCTGCGCGCCGAGCTCGCGGCCAGCGGCCACAGCTTCTTCAGCGAGACCGACTCCGAGGTGATCGCTCACCTGATCGAGCGAGAGCTCCGCCAGGACCCGGACCTGCTGGGCGCGGTCAGGCGCGCCACGGCGCACCTGCGCGGGACCTGGGGGCTCGCCGCGATCCATGACGCCGAGCCGGAGACCATCGTCGCCGCCCGCCGCAGCTCCCCCCTGCTGATCGGCCGCGGCGGCGCGGGCCTCGGCGAAGCCAGCCCGGGACCCGAGAACTTCGTCGCCTCGGACGTCGCGGCGGTGTTGTCGTATACGCGTCACGTCATCGACCTCGAGGACGGCGACCTCGCCCGCATCACGCCGACCAGCCACGAGATCTTCGACGCCGCCGGCGCGGCGGTCCAGCGGGTCGGGCGGCGCGTCGATTGGAGCCCGCAGGCCGCCGAGAAGCAGGGCTTTCGCCACTATATGGCCAAGGAGATCCATGAGCAGCCACGGGCGATCCACGCGACGATGATCGGGAACGGCATGCTCGCCGACGACGTCGGATTCCCCGGCCTCGAGCTCGACCTCGGCGAGCACACCCGCATCATGATACTCGCCTGCGGGACCTCATGGCACGCGGCATTGACCGGGCGCTACCTGATCGAGAAGCTGGCGCGGATCCCCGTCGAGGTCGACATCGCCAGCGAATTTCGTTATCGAGATCCGATCGTGCGCCCCGGGGACATCGCCCTGGCGATCACGCAGTCGGGCGAGACCGCAGATACGCTCGCGGCGCTCAAGGAGGCCGGTCAGCGCGGCGCGCGGACGGTCGCGATCTGCAACGTGCAGGGCGCGAGCATCTCGCGGGTCGCCGGGCAGACGATCTACACCCACGCCGGTCCCGAGATCTCGGTCGCCTCGACCAAGGCCTTCACGACCCAGTTGACCGTCATGACGATGCTGGCGATCCACCTCGGCCGCCGCACCGGCGCCCTCGCGCCCGAGCGCGCGCGCCTGTTGATCGCGGCCTTGCAGGCGATCCCGGCCCAGGTCGACAACCTGCTGGCCCAGTGCGCGGCGATCAAGATCATCGCTCGCCGCCACAAGGCCGCGCGCGACTGCTTGTTCCTCGGTCGTGGGATGTGCTACCCGGTCGCGCTCGAGGGGGCGCTCAAGCTCAAGGAGATCAGCTATATCCACGCCGAGGGTCACGCCAGCGGCGAGATGAAGCACGGCCCGATCGCCTTGGTTGACGAGCAGATGCCGGTCGTCGTCATCGCCTTGCGGGGACCCGGTTACGCCAAGGTCCTCTCCAACCTCGAGGAGGTCCGCGCGCGTGGCGGCAAGCTCATCGCGCTGGCGACCGTCGGCGATCAGGCCCTCGGCGACCTCGTGGATGACATCATCCTCCTGCCGGACGTCCCCGAGGAGCTCCAGCCGATCCTCGCCAGCGTCCCGCTGCAGTTGCTCGCGTATTACTTCGCCGAGCTCAAGGGCACCGACGTCGACCAGCCGCGCAACCTCGCCAAGTCCGTGACCGTCGAGTAATTCTCGCGCGGCGTGGACCTCGTCGGTTCGGGTGTCATGGCATTGAGACACCGATAGGACAGAGATCGACAGCGGCCGACAGGCCGCCGAGGCGTCGCCCTGCCAGGGCACCCGCAGCATCTGGTACACGTCCTGCAAATAGTCCCTGGCACCCGCGCTGGTCTGCGCGATGCCCGGCGCACGCCCCCAGGAGCCCCATGCGACCTTTCAACAACATGTCTCGTTTCGCCACCTGCGTCGTCATCGCGCTGGCACTCCTGGCCGTGTCGCCCGCGGCCGACGCGATGGCGCCGTCCTCGTCGACGACCTCCGCGAGCCGGGCCTGCGCGGCCGACCCGGACCCGCCTACGCGCGGCGCGGCGATGCGGAGGTTCGCGCCGACGGCCGGCCAGGTCGAGCTCGGCATGTACAACGGCCTGATGGTGCCGTCCAGGAATCACGGGCTCTACGGCACGCAGTGGCGAGGGCTGCGCCCCGTGGTCGGCAGCATCGGCGCGCGCATCGGCTACTTCCCGCTGCCCTGGATCGGCGGCGAGGTCGAGGGCGGCGGATTCCCCGGGCGTACGGCCGACGGCAGCTACTTCAATGCCTTCGCGCTGCGCGGCCACGCCGTATTCCAGGTGCCGCTGCGGCTCGCCCCCTTCGTGCTCGCCGGCGCTGGCGCCTTGATGGTGAGCACGCCGAAGGCCGTGCTCGGCTCCGACCTCGACCCCGCCGCCCATATCGGCACCGGCCTCAAGTTCCGCGCGCTGCGCTGGCTGACGCTGCGCGTCGAGTGGCGCGGCACCTTCGCCAACAACCGCAATGGAGGCGAGGGGGCGCCCGCGATGTATAACGAGCTCTTGCTGGGGGTATCCTTCGTGTTCGGCGGACGGCCGCGAATCGAGTAGTGGGATCGCCGTCTTACGCTCGGGCCTTCGGGTCGGCGTCCGGGCCGAGTCCATACATATACGACTCCTCGATACCACCCTCGCCGTAGCGGAAGTGACGGCCCATGACCGCGTTTAGCAGCAAGCCCTTGCTGACCGGGAGCCGGGCCAGTAGCTCGATGGTCCGCCGGAGCTCGCCGCGCTCGAGCAGGCCCGGGCGGGCGGCCAACAGCAGGAGATCGGCGTGGCGGGACACGACCGAGGTATCGGACACGAACGCCGGCGGGCTGTCGAGCAGGATATAGTCGTACTCGCTGGCCCACGAGGCGAGCATGGTCCGGAGCTTGTCGGTCATCAGCAGCGCGGTCGTATCGGCGGCCTGGGTGCCGGCGGTCAGCACCGAGATCGGGTGCGTCGGGTCGACGTGCATCATCCCGTGGGCGATCTCGCTGTCAGCGGGCCGGGTCACCAGCTCGACGTAGCCCGGTGCGCGCGGCGCTCGCCAGATGCGGTGCTGGATCGGCTTGCGCAGATCGAGGTCGACCAACAATACGCGGGCGCCGGTCCGTGCGAGCGCCATCGCCAGGTTGGCGCAGGCCGTGCTCTTGCCCTCATCGGCTCGGCTCGAGGTGATCTGGATGATGCGAGCGCGGCCGGCGGGGACCGGCACCATGCTGACGCTGACCGCGAGCGCGCGCGAAGCCTCGGCCGTGGCGGTCGGCCCGTGCTGCCACGTCGCCGCGAACGCGGCCGCGCCGTCGCTCGGCGCCGGGGTGAGCGCGGGGATCGTGCCGTACACCGGCCAACTGACCTGACTCGTGATCGCCTCCACGCTCCCGAGGGTGCGCTGCAGCGTCCGCGCGAGGTAGACAGCCGTCAATGCGGCCAGGAGCCCCGCCCCGAGGCCGAGCGCGAGCATTCGTCCGCGGTCGGGGGTCGTCTTGCGCTGCGGAAAGCTCGCGGCGTCGACCACCCGCTTGTCGATCGTCGTCGAGGCCTTGAGGATCTCGGCCTCGTTGGCCTTCTCGAGCAGGAAGCTGTAGAGGCGCTCGCCGACCGCGACCGCCCGCATCAGTCGGGCCAGCCGGAGCTGCTTGTCGGGATACTGCTCGAGCGCAGCCGAGGTGGTCGCCAACTGGCGCTCGAGCTCCGCGGTGCGCGACGTCAGGTTGCGCCGGGCGCTGCGCATCAGGCGGCGGATCTCCTGCTGTTGCAGCCCGAGCTGGACCCCGAGCTCGAGCACCTGCGGGTGCTCGGGGGTCAGGGTCGCCCGGAGCATCTCGTAGCGGACCTCGTTCTCCGTCAGCGCGGCGATGTTGGCGGCGAGCACCGGGTCCTCGAAGAAGTTGGAGGTCAGGTGCATCTTGCCCACCCCGATCCCTCCCTTCATGCCGCCGAGCACGTGGTCCATTTGTTGCTCCTGCAGACGCGACTTGAGCCGCTCGGCGTCGAGCGTCGCTACCGCCTCGATCGTGCCCTTCGCCTGGATGTCGAGCTGCACGGCCCCTTCCTCCTCGGCGAACAGCCGCAGCGCGTCCTCCTCCTCGGCGAGGCGTTCGGTCGCCTCGGCGAGCTGGGTCGAGATGAACTCGACCGCCCGCGAGGCGCTCTCCGTCTGCCATTCCAGGCTCTGGTCGACGTAGCGCTGCATCAGCCGCGCCGCGACGGCCTGCGCCAGAGCCCGGTCCGTGGCGGTGAACGCGACGCGCACGAGGTTGGTGGGGGTGGCGCGACCGCCGACGGTGCGCACCGACAGCGCGCCCTGAAACGCGTCGAACAGCGCGCTGTCGCTTCGCACCACGAGATCGACGGAGTCGCCGACCGCGACCGGCAGGCGGGAGAACTCGAGCGTGAGCGCGGGCGTCGTCAGTCGCTCGTTGGGCCGCATGGTATGCCGTCCATCGCCGCCGTCCTCCCCGAGCTCGACCGTCCATGCGTCCGCGGACGTCGCGGTCAAGCGCACCCGTACGTCGCTGCCGCTGTGCGCAGGGAGCTCCGCGCGGACCACCGCCTCGCGCAACGCGGCGAACGTGGGCGTGATCGGGCTCGCTCCCCCGAGGCTCACCGCGAGGTCCGCCGTGAGATCGTCGCGCTGCTCCGGGTCGACGATATGCAGCCGGAGATCCTTGAAGACCGCGAGCAGGAACTCGCGGCGGCGCATCAGCTCGATCTCTGTCTCGACGTTCGCGTTGGCCCCGCCACCGGCGAGCTCGAGCAGCGGATTGGCCGCCATCATCGACCCGCCGGAGCTCACCTGCACCACCCCGGACGCCGTGTACGTCGGGATCGAAAATAACGCCAGCGCGACCATCGGCGCCACACCCACCACGAATGCGAACAGTGCCAGGCGCCACCGCCACCGCAGCTCGGTGATCCACACCCACAGAAATTCTTGCAGCGAACGTCCCTCGTATGTGATCGTAACGTCGTTCACATCCGGATTCACGCCAGAGGCGGCGTCGCTCGCCTGCTTCTGGCTGCGTTCAGGGGTCCCGTTCGGCCAGGCTGTCTTGGACTCCCGTTCCGTCACCGCCGCAATCATCGCGAAATATCGTGCGAATCGCCAGCGATTGTTCGCCCGCGCCCATGAACGCCGATATCTCCCTCAGCTCGCGCGGCGAGCGCTTGGCGCGCAGCAAATAGATTCCTGGTGCCGTGAGAATGCGCGTACCATGGCGCTCCGTGGTGAGCGACATAAACGGTGATGATCAAGGCGCGACCCTGTGGATCGTCGGGGCCGGCGGCCACGGCAAGGTCGTCGCCGACCTCGCCCGCGCCTGCGGCTTGGTGCCGATCGGCGCCGTCGAACTACACGCCGAGCTCCTCGGACGCGTCGCCGAACCGGGCGGCACCAGGGTGCGGGCGGCACAGGCCGAGCTCCTGGCCCACGTCGCACGCCACGGTGCGCTGCCGGAGCACGGCGACGCGGTGATCGTCGCCGTCGGCGATAATCGTGCGCGCCTGACGGTCCATCGCGCGCTTGCGGCGGTGTCACGACCCGTGCTGATACACCCCGCGGCGACCGTCAGTCCGTCCGCGCTGCCCGGCGCGGGTACGGTGGTGTTCGCCGGGGCGGTGATCAACGCCGCGTGCAAGCTCGGCGAGGCGGTGATCATCAACACCCGCGCCGTCATCGAACACGACTGCATCGTCGGCGACGGCGTCCATGTCTCCCCCGGCGCGGTCCTCTGCGGCGGCGTACGCATCGACGATCTGGCCTGGATCGGCGCCGGCAGCACGATCATTCCTGGCGTCCACATCGGCGCGGGCGCCATCGTCGGCGCCGGCGCCGTCGTCCTCCGCGATGTGCCCGCGGGCGCCACCGTGGTCGGCAACCCGGCGCGGGTCATCCGCCCGCGGAGCCCTTGAACTCGCCCATCGTCGCCTGGCCCTTCGCATGGATCCCCTGACGCCGAAGCACCGTGACCACCGTGCGCGCGAGGATCTCGAGGTCGAGGGTGAACGAACGGTGGTCGACGTACCACACGTCGAGCGCCAACCGCTGCGGCCAGTCGAGCGCGTTGCGACCGTGGACCTGCGCCCAACCGGTCAGCCCGGGCTTGACCTCGTGACGACGTGCCTGCTCCACCGTGTAACGCTCGAGGTACTGCATCAGCAGCGGTCGCGGTCCGACCAGGCTCATGTCGCCGCGAAGCACGTTGACCAGCGAGAGCAGCTCGTCGACGCTGGTCGTGCGCAGCCACTGCCCCACGCGGGTCAGGCGGGCACCATCGCTGGCGAGTCGCGCCTCGCCGGGCGTCGGCTCGCGCATCGTGCGGAGCTTGTACATCGTGAACGGACGCCCGCGACGGCCCGGCCGGCGGTCGCGGTACAACACCGGCGCGCCCATCGTGACGCGGACCGCCACCGCCGCGCCGAGCCACAGCGGCGCCGTCACCAGCAGACCGACCGCGGACCCCATGATATCGAGGGTGCGCTTGGCGAGCGCATAGCCGTGAGCCTGTATACGTGTCATCTTCGGAGCGAGTGGCATATGTCCTTTCGAGCAACTGAGCCTCCGGGCGCGCCGGGTCTGCGCGCACGTTCCGGTGGACCATGGCGCTGAGCCTGCGGCGGAGCCTGTCGTGGTCGCTGGGCGGCCGGGGGATCTACGCCTTTAGCCAGTGGATGATGCTCCTCGTGCTCGCGCGCATGGGCGGGCTCGAGGCGGTCGGCCGCTTCGCGCTCGCGCTCGCGGTCACCGGACCGATCATCTTGTTTAGCAACCTCGGACTGCGCCACGTCCAGGCGACCGACGCGGCCGAGACCTACGCATACGCCGATTACCTCGCCGTGCGCGCCTGGACCACGGTCGCCGCGCTCCTGGTGCTCGCCGTGTTGATCCCGCTGGCAGGTTACCCGGGCGAGACCGGCCAGGTGATCGCCCTGGTCGCGCTGGCCAAGGCCTTCGAGTCGATGAGCGACGTCGTTCACGGCCTCGAGCAGGTGCATCGGCGCATGGACCTCACGACCTGGTCGCTCGGCCTGCGCGGCGTCGCAGGCGTCGCGGCGATGACCCTCGGCTACTGGCTCACCGGCCACCTCACGGGCGCGATCGCGGCGATGACCGCCGCCTGGGCCGCCACCTACCTCGTCCACGACCTCGCCGCCCAGCGCCGACTGCTCGCCGAACGCCCGGTCGACGCAACCCCGGCCTCGCCGATCGCCCCGCCAAACCGACGACTCCAGCGCGCGCGCCGGCTCCGGCTCGCACGCGTCGCCGCGCCGATGGGGGTCGTCGCGCTGCTGCTCTCCCTCAATGTCAATGTCCCGCGCTACTTCATCGAGGCATGGCTCGGCGAACGAGCCCTCGGCGCGTTCGCGGCGATGTTCTACTTCGTGGTCGTCGGCTCGCTGGTGGTCAACGGCCTCGGACAGGCCGCGCTGGTCGACCTCGCCAGGTATCATGCCAGCGGTCAGCGGGCCGCGTTCTTTCGCCTGCTCGGCCTGTTGCTCGCCGGTTGCCTGGCGCTCGGCGCCGCCGGGGTCGCCACGGCCTGGCTGTTCGGACAGCCGCTGCTCGGATCGCTGTACGGCGAGGCCTTCGCCGACGCCGCCCCACTGTTCCTCTGGATCATGTTCGCCGGGGCGCTCAACTACGCCGCCGCCGCGCTGTTCTTCGGCGTCACCGCGCGGCGGATCTTCGCCGGGCAGGCCGCGCTGTACACCGTCGTCACCGCCGTGAACGCAGGCGGCTGTGCGCTGTGGATCGGCGGTCACGGTATGCTCGGTGTGGTCTGGGCGTGGATCGCCGCGCTGGTCGTCCAGATCGCGCTCAGCGTGGTCCTGCTGGCCCGCAGTTCGGGTCGAGCCGCGCCGCCTCCCATGCCCGTGGTGGCCCCGTGACGCCGGCAGCGACGCGGTCATCGGCTGCGAAGCGGTCATCGGCTGCCCCGGTTCGCGCCCACAAGGCCGCCTCGCCGCCCTGGCGCCGCCGTCCGGTCGCGCGGCAGGAACTGCGCCAGCGACTGTAGCGCCCAGTAGGCGACCACCGCGTAGAGGTGCCCCTTGAACAGGGCGATGCTGTCATTGCGCAGGCAGTACATCGTGAAGCCGCTGAAGAAGACGGCGTAGTAGACCACGAAGTCGCGCGCGCGTCGCATGTTGAAGGTGCGTCGCTGCAGCAGACCAATCGCCAGGAACGTGGCGAACACCCCGATCCACCCGAAGTTTAGATACCCCTCGGCGTCGAGCCCGAAGCCGTAGCCCGAGCTCGAAGCGTACGCATAGTGATCGCGCAGCCAGTCCGGAAGGTTGAAGCTGACACCGACCCCCGGGATGAGATTGCCGAGCGCGAGCAGGTAGGTCTCGCCCCAGAAGTGCTCGACCTGGCCGTCCAGGAGGAACAGCGTGAACGTGTTGACGAACAGCAGGCTGCCCTGATTGAGCAGGGCGACCCACGGCGACGCGAACTCCTGGTTCGCGTCGCGCAGGAAGAACATCGCCGTTCCGAGGCCGCCGAGCACCACGCCCCCGACCACCAGGGGCCACGCACGGGCCCCCACCGGCCGCAGCAACGCGTGGACGATCATCACGCCGACCATGGTGAAGATGAAGTCTCGCTCGCCGGTGAGCACGCAATAGACGAGATAAGCGGCGATGTTGAAGCGCCACGCCAGACGATCGGGCGCGCCGCTGCCGGTGTGAAAGTAGAACGCGGTCAGGTACAGCTCAACGAGCAAATACGGATAATGCAAGCTCGGCCCCACCGCCGCGATCACACTGACCTTGTCGCCGACGCCGGACGCGAGCGCCCGCAGGACCAGCCCGACGCTGACGAGCCCCATCACCAGGTGCGCCGGACGCAAGATCGGCGCCAGGGGGGAGCCGCGCCGCGCGCTGTCCTGAAACGCCTCCCGCCGCAGCGCGATGAACCACGCGGGCGCCGCCAAACCGAGCATGCCGAGCGCGAAGATCCACGCGGCCGCCGGCACATAGTCGATCTTGGTGCCGAAGTAGATCGGCGCACCGAGCATATGGTTTAGCACCGGCCCGAACGCGAAGAACAGGTAAAATGCCATGATCGCCACCAGCGGATCGGCGAGCCCACGCCTGCGCAGACACAAGACGAAGGCCAGCGTCGCCACGGCGAGCGCCGACCCGATCGACGTCGCCTCGCTCACGGCATCACCCCGCCGTACGGGCGAGCACGCGGGCTCATCGACCCGCCTGCCCGGCGCTGGCGCTTGTGGCCGCGACAGCGGCGAAGAAGCGGTCGAACCGTCGATCGCGCTCCTCCGTGACGAAGTGGGCGACCCGTAGACGTCCGGCGGCAGCGAGCTCGCGGCGGCGCGCGACCGAGGCGGCCAGCGCATCGATCGCCAGGGCCAGCGCCACCGGAGATTCGGCGGGCACGAGCTGTCCCGCGTCGAGCAATTCGGCGGTGCCGCCGACGTTCGTGGCGACGCAGGGGATGCCCGCCGCCATCGCCTCGATCACCACCCGCGGCAGGCCCTCGCCGCGAGACGGCAGCACCAGCAGGTCGTGCGCCTGCATCACCGTGCGCACCGCGTCACCGACCGGCAGGGCGCCGAGGAAACGAACGCGACCGGCGAGCCCGGCGGCCGCGCGCTCCAGCTCGTCGCGCAGCGCCCCGTCTCCGACCACCGTCAGGCGATGCGGATGAGCCGTGCGTGTCAGCGCCGCCAGCAAGATATCGACGCCCTTATAGTGGGACAGCGAGCCGACGAACACCAGCTCGAGGGTCGGTCCGGGGCGGGTCGGCGGCGCCGGCCCGGCCAGCAGCGTGGCCGAGATCTCCACGTCGGAGACCGAGACCGAGACGCCGCGGGGGTCCGGCGGATAGCGCCGCTGAAGCGTGCTCGCGGTGACATATCGCGTCACCTTCGCCGCCGCCGTCATCGCCCGCAGTTGACTGCCAGCCAGCGCCTGGGCGATCGCCCCGCCCGGCCGGCCGCGCAGCGACTCCGCCGGGTCGCCGACGACCTCGACCGCGAAGGGCCGCCTCGCCGCCATTAATCCACACCACACGACGCCGCCGATGACACCCGGCGCGCGCAGAAGAAAGCTGTCATGCGAGCGGATCCACGCCGGCAATCGGCGCACCAGCCGAGGCATCGCTCGGACCAGCCCCAGGGCCCCGACGAAATCGGTGATCGGCTCGATCGTCACCCCCGGGCCATCGACCCGGCGGGCCGTCGGCGGGACCGCCTCCGTGGTCACACGGGCGGCGATCGTCACCCGATCGAAGTGCCCGAGCATGCGCTGCCAGTAGGCGTAGGGATACGAACTTTTCGTGTAATAGCCGTCGGCGCCGCGGATGAAGCGCCATTCGGAGGTCGTGAGCAGAGAAGGCTTCATGGCCGGCAACCAGCCGTGACATCCCGCGTACTCACCATTACCGGCGATCGTCTACGCGGGCCAACAGTACACCCTTTTGCCGATCGCTGCATGCGCATGAACCGCGCCGGCCACCGCCGGGGCCGCGATATCTCAAAGTCGTTCAATCGGTCCATTCGGCCACGGCAGCCCGCGCGTCGTACTCGGTCGGCCGCTCGCGGCGCTCGCCGAGGATGAAACGATATATCTCGAAGATCTCGCTCGCCGTCCGCGCCGAATCGAACATCTCGCGGACCAGACGCTGACCGCGTCGGGCGCCGGCACGGGCGGCCTCGGGGTCACGACGCGCTGCATCCACCGCGCGGGCCAGGGCCGCCGGATCGCGCGCAGGCACGAGTGTCCCGGTGACGCCGTCGAGGATCACCTCTGCGAGCCCGCCGACCGCCGCGGCCACCACGGGTACACCCGCCATCAACGGCTCGATGACGCCGCCGCAGTTCTCGGACAGCGGCACGTGTACCGCGAGGTCGAAGTCGGCCCACAGCCGCTTGACCGCGGTCGCGGAGCGCCAGCCCGGCATTACGACCCGCGCTCTCCCGGCCTCGGCCTGGCGCCGCAGCCGAAGGTAATACGCCTGCGACCGTCCCCATTGCTGGCCGACGAGCACCCACCACGGCGCGTCGCTCCCCGCCAGCAGCTCCGCCGCGGCCAGCACGTCCTCGTGATTCTTGAGGCCGCGCGTCTGTCCGAGGTGACGCTTGGGAGCGTAGAAGTAATTGACGTTGCCGACCACGAACGCCTCCGCGCAGATCCCCAGCTCCCGGCGCAGGTCCCCGGTCCGGACGTCGACAAAGCCCGCCGGATCCGACCCGTAGTAGCTCAGGAATACCCGCTCCGCTGGCACCCCCTGCGCCAGATAGAGCCCACGAATATATCGACTGGACGCCACCCACCAGTCACCCGCGTCGGCGCTGTGGCGCTCGACCAGGCGCGGGCCGAGGTGCTCGAGGTGCAAAGGGCCAGGTACCTGAAACACCCGGGGCAGCGGCGATGCACCGAGCGCCAGGCGCAAGAACACGATGTTGGTCACGAAATGCGCGTGCAACAGGTCGGGACGCACCGAAGCGATCAGCGCTCGCAACGCTCGCACGCGCCGCGGCCACTCCCACGGTCGACGCACCGGCAAGGACGCGTCGAGCACGTGCAACACCGCCCCGCTCGCCCGCCATTCGGCGAGGAAGCGACCCGAGGCGGCCGGCAGGGCGACGTGTACCTCCACGCCCATGCGGACGAGGTGGCCCGCCATCTTCCACGCCCAGTCGGCGCCGTCGGTGGTCTTCACGAAGTGCAGCACGCGCATGAGAACATTCATTGTACGCTCAGGCGGCCACGCCGTCGCGCGGCGCCGTCGCCGGCTGGAGCGCCTCGACCGATTGCCGGCCCGTGGCCGCGCCGATCAGCATCAACTGCGACTCGGGCAGCATGCGGGCGAGCCAGCGACGCGCGCCGACCTCGTCGCCATGTCCGACGAGCGTCGCCAGGCCGTCGAGGTTGCGGTCGAGCTCACCGGGCCGCTGCGCGCTGAGCTTCCCCGACAGGATCTTCGGGTGACGGGTGGTGCCGAGCACCTCCTCGTCGGTCGACAGCTCCTCGTACATCTTCTCGCCCGGGCGGACCCCGCTAAACACGATCTCGATGTCTTCGGGCTTGAGGCCACACTGCTTGATCATGTTGGTCGCCAGGTCGACGATCCGCACCGGCTCACCCATGTCGAGCACGAAGATCTCGCCAGCCGCCTGCATCGAGCCCGCCTGCAGCACCAGTTGCGCGGCCTCGGGGATCGTCATGAAGAACCGGACCATGTCCGGGTGGGTGATCGTCACCGGGCCGCCGCGGGCGATCTGCTCGCGAAAGATCGGTACCACCGACCCGGTCGAGCCGAGCACGTTGCCGAAGCGCACCGCGATGTAGTTGGTGGTGAAGCGCGCCCCGAGCTGCTGGACCACGAGCTCGGCGACTCGCTTGGTCGCGCCCATCATCGAGGTCGGACGCACGGCCTTGTCGGTCGACACGAGGACGAAGCTCTCGGCCCCGTACTCGCCGGCGAGCTCGGCGGTGGTGCGCGTGCCGAAGATGTTGTTCTTGATCGCCTCGCAAGGGTTGCTCTCGACCAGCGGCACGTGCTTGTACGCCGCGGCATGCACGACCACCTGCGGGCGCTCATGGGCGAAGACCTCGCGCATGCTGGTCGTCTCGCCGACATCGACGAGCCGCGGGACCAGGTTGAGCCGGGGGAAGCTGGCCCGCAGCTCGCGTTCGATCGCCCACAGCGCGAACTCGCAGCGTTCGACCAGGACCAGGCGCTCAGGCGCGAAGCGAGCGACCTGACGGCACAGCTCGGAGCCGATCGATCCGCCGGCGCCGGTGACGAGGACCCGCTTGCCCGCCAAAAACGGGGTCAGGTGGTCCTGCGCGAGCGCCACCGGCTCGCGACCCAGCAGCCCCTCGATGTCGGTCGCGCGGACCGTGGTCTCGACCGTGCCCTCGAGCAGCTCGAGCAGCGCCGGCACGACCCGGACCTTCACGGGGATGGCCTCACACTGCTCGACGATCCGGCGCAGCTCCCGGCGCGACGCGGTGGCCAGCGTGATCACCACGTGGTCGACGGCGAGCGAGCGGACCAGACGCGGCAGGTCGGCCGTGGTCCCGAGCACGGGCATACCGCGCACGCTCCGGCCTTGCTTGCGCGGGTCGTCGTCGATGAAGCCGACCGGGCGCAGCTTGGCGTCGCCGCGGCGAAGCTCCTTCAGGGCGCTGATACCAGCCGCTGCGGCGCCGACGAGCAGCACCGTCTCGCCGGCGGGCTTGGTGGCCACGGCGCGGCCGATCGCCGCGGAGCCGGGCAGCGCGAGGCGACGCCCGAGCAACGAAGATACGCCCGCGAGGGCGAGGCCTGTCAGTTGCGTCGCCTTCATCTGCCACCCGGCCACCAGCCCCGCGGGCAGGCCGAGGCGCGGCAGCGACGGCGAACGCAAGGCCGCGGTCAGTTCTCGAAGTGCATCGGTACGGTCCTGAAATAGCACGGCTTTGGAACCCTTCTGCGCGCCGTGAGGAGCGCGCCAGACGGTATTTGCAAAGACCATACCCACTCGGATCGGGACGGTTGCCGCGGCTTCGATGCCCACCGCCTGTCCGTGACAGCAGACAGGTACCGCGGAAAAACGGACAGCGACTCAGGGCCCGCGGGCGTCGCTGGTGGCCGCCGCGAGCACGCGCTCGACGGCGCGACAGACGTCGTCCATGTCGGCGAGGTCGAGCGTCGGATGGACGAGGAACATCAGGCTGGTCTCGCCGAGCCGACGCGCGACCGGCAGCGGCTGCGCGGGGCGCAGATCGCCCGAAAAAGCCTCCTCAAGATAGATCTCGCTGCAGGTGCCCGAGAAGCACGGGACCCCCGCATCGGTGATCGCCTTCATGATGCGATCGCGATCCCAGCCGTCGCGCAGAAGTTCGGGCCGAACGAACGCGTAGAACTTGTAGTAGGAGTGGTACACATCGGCGGGCGGGACATTCACCTGCAGCGCGGGGAGCCGTCCGAGGCCGTCGATCAGGGCCTGCGCGAGCCGACGCCGCTGCTCCACCCAGCCATCCAGCTTGCGCAGCGCGACGCGGCCGACGGCCGCCTGGATCTCGGAGAGCCGCATGTTGCTGCCGAAGGACTCGTGCAGCCAGCGAAACCCGGGCGGGTGCCTGCGTTCGAACACGGCGTCGTGGCTCTTGCCGTGATCCTTGTAGCTCCACGCGCGCTTCCACAGCTCGGCGTCGTTGGTGGCGAGCAGCCCGCCCTCGCCCGCGGTGGTCAGGATCTTGTCCTGGCAGAACGAGAACGCCGCCGCGTCGCCGAAGCTGCCGACCGGGCATCCGCCCAGGCGGGCGCCGTGGGCCTGGGCGCAGTCCTCGATGACCTTGAGGTCATGACGGCGCGCGAGCGCCATGATCTCCGGCATCTCGCACGGCCAGCCCGCGAGGTGCACGGGAATGACGGCGCGGGTGCGCGGGGTCAGCACCGTGGCGATGCTCTCCGCCGTCAAGGTGCCGCTCAATGCGTCGACGTCGGCGACCACGGGCCGCGCGCCAACGGCGACCACCGCGCTCGCGGTGGCGATGAAGGTCCGCGCCGGGACGATGACCTCGGCGCCAGCACCGACCCCGAGCGATCGCAGGGCCAGCTCGAGGGCCAGCGTCCCGTTGGCGAGCGCGATCCCGTGGGCACATCCGCAGTATGCGGCGAACTCCTGCTCGAATTCCCGGCCCTCGTCGCCGGTCCAGTAGTTGACCCGGCCGGATCGCAGGACCCCGAGCGCCGCCTCGATCTCATCCTCGGCGAATACCGGCCAGGGGGCAAAAGGCCGAGCCCGCGGCGCAGGACCGCTTTCGATGCGAATTTCAGGGGATTTTACCAAGGTCTCCTATGTTGACCATGACCGGCGTAAATGCTATGTCATGGCGCATGAGAACCCTCTCATCCCTCACGAACATACATGAGGGAAGGGGTAATGGCCGTATAAACCGATTTGCTCGGGTGGCCCTCCCGCTCGGATTATCCGCCATCGTGCTGGCGTGCGCCACCCCGCGCTACCGCTACGATCGCCTCAAGGAGAAGGATGGCGTCGAGCTCCGCGACCTGGAGGACCTGATCGCAGACGGCAAGATACGCGACCCGAACATGGGTCTGCGGGTATCTCAGCTCGAATACGACTTTACCGACGAGCGCGACGAGTACCGGCTCGGCAAGAACGACGTTCTCCACATCCACGTGGTCGGCCACCCGGAGATCAGCTCGCAGCAGATCGCCCTCGGCACCACCGCCGGGACCGTGATCGAGAAGGACGGCAACATCTACCTGCCGGTCGTCGGACCCGTGCCCGCCGACGGCCTCACCGTCGGCGAGTTTCGCCTGAAGCTGCGGGAGATGCTCGCCAAATTCATCGTCAGCCCGGAGGTCGGCGTCGACATCCTGCGCTTCGAGTCGCAGAAATTCTACGTCCTCGGCCACGTCCAGCGCCCGGGGATGCTGCCGGTCGACGGCGACACGACGCTGCTCGAGGCGCTGAGCATCGCGGGTGGTGTGGCGCCGACCGGCAACCTCGAGTCCGCCTACGTCCTGCGCAGCGGGAAGCTCCTGCCGATCAACCTCGCCGACATGCTGCTGCGCGGCGACATCAGCCGCAATATCTACATGCGCCACGGGGACGTCGTCTATGTGCCGGACAACGCGGACCAGAAGATCTACGTCCTCGGCGAGGTGATGAAGCCGAGCGTCGTGCCGATCGCGCGCAACCGGATCACCCTCGCCGAGGGCATCGCGGCCGCCGGGGGACCGACCCCGGCGATGGCCCGCCGCGAGCTCGTCGTGCTGCGCGGCGGATTTGCCCGGCCGGTCGTTTACACCATCGACCTCGAGCAGGCGCTCCTCCACGACCACGAGATCGTGCTCAAGCCCGGAGACCGCGTGGTGCTCGCGCCGACCGGGCTCGCCACCTCCGCCCGCTACATGGAACAGATCGCGCCGTTCTTGCGGGGCGTCCAGGCGATCGGTATCGCGGCGAGCGGCGCCGCCGGGATCGCGGCCCAGGCGGCCGTGATCCAGGCACCGTGAGCCGACCGCGGGCCGCAAGCCACGCCGGCATATCGCGGCTATGCTCCGGCGATGCCGAGCCTGTTTACAGCGATCCGCCGGATCTTCGCCGGACGCGAGGCAGACGGCGCGGCGAATGCCGCCATCTCGTTGCGACCGCGTGATTGTCACTGTCACGTGCTCCCGGGGGTCGACGACGGCAGCCGCGACCTCGCCGAGTCCCGCGCGATGCTGGAGATCCTGATCGCAGCGGGGGCTCGCCAGGTGATCGCCACCCCGCATATCTTCCCGGGCCGCTACCCCAACGAGCCAGAGCAGCTCCTGCCCCGCTTCGAGGCGCTGCGCGACGCGGTCGCCGATCTCCCGGTCGAGCTCGAGCTCGGCGCAGAGCATTACCTCGATGACACCTTGCATGCCCGCATTATCGCCGGGCGGGTGATCGCCTTCGGCCCCGAACGCTACGTCCTGTTCGAATGCCTGCCCAGCGGGCCAGCGCCGGTCGACCTGATGACCGTGGCGCACGCGCTGAGCGACCGCGGCTACACGCCGCTGCTGGCGCACGTCGAGCGTTATCCGTGGCTGCGCGGACCGGAGCGCGACGAGCTCGCCGCAGACCTGCGCGCCGCCGGCGTCCGCTTCCAGGTCAATCGCACCGTCGGCTCCGTCAACCGGCCGGGCCAGGGTGCCCGCGGTGCCACGCTGGCGTGGCTGCAAGCTCTCGGCTGGATCGACGAGGTCGGGAGTGATCTTCACCGGGCCACCCCGGAGGGCCGCCCGTACGTGACGGCATGAATCGTCTGGATCGTCCGCGGCCCACTCAGGGCTGGCTGCGGGTGAGGCCGAAGCTCGAGATCAGCTTGTGGACATACGGACGCGTGAGGTCGAGCCGGCGCGCCGCCTCGCTGACGTTCCAGTCGACCTCCTCCAGCGAGCGACGGACCAGTTGGGCCTGGAATCGGCGCGTCGCCTCCTGGTACGACGGACGCTGGCTCTCGGTCACCGGCACGTCGGGAAACAAATGGTGCGGCTCGAGCTGGGGCGCCCCGTCACCACGTGCGCGGATGACGGCGGTCTCCACCGCGTGCTGGAGCTGGCGGACATTGCCTGGCCATTCGGCGGTCTGCGCGGCGTTGAGGGCCGCGGGCGACGGTGACACCCGCGGAAAGCTGTATTGCTCGCACACCCGCGCGCAGGTCTGACGCACCAGCTCCGGGATGTCCTCCGGTCGCTCGGAGAGCGAGGGCATGCGGATCGACAGCACATTGAGGCGATAGAACAGATCCTCGCGGAACGTCCGGCGGGCGACCGCCGCCCTTAGGTCGACGTTGGTGGCGGCGATGATCCGCACATTGGCCCGCAGCACCTTGGTCGCGCCGAGCGGGTAGTACTCCTTGTCTTGCAGCAACTGCAGCAGCTTGGCCTGCACGCCGAGGCTGATCTCGCCGACCTCGTCGAGGAACAGGGTGCCGCGCTCGGCCGCGGCGACCTTGCCCTCGATGCGCCGCGTCGCGGTCGAGTGCGCACCGGGCATCGCGCCGAACAGCTCGCTCTCCAGCAGGGTCTCCGGGAGCGCGGCGCAGTTGAGCTCGATGAAGGGGCCGTCGCAGCGGGTGCTGTTCTTGTGCAATAACCGCGCGATCATGGTCTTGCCGGTTCCGGTCGAGCCGGTCATCAGGACACCGACGTCGATCGGCGCGGCGAGCACCACCTCGCGCAGCACCCGGGCCATCGCCTCGCCGCTGCCGATGACCTCGTCGGCGTGCAGCTTCTGGCGGAAGGCGGCGGTCGGGTCGGCCCCGCTGGCGAGGCGCCGGCGCAGCAGCAGGCGCTCGGCGAACGGCCCGATCTGGCGGGCGAAGGCCTCGGCGCGCGCGCGGTCGTCCTCGGTGAAAGGACCGGCGACCTCACGGTCTTGCAGGTACAGGACGCCGAAGAACGAGCCCGCGAAGATCGGCGCGCACAGGACCGCCTGGATGTTGTGGAGCCGCACGCTCGCCCGGTCCCGGAAGCGGACATCATCGAGGGCCGACACCGAGCGGATGGTCGTGCGCGTGGCGATCGTCTTGGCGATGACCCCCTGCGAGATGCCGGCGCGAAACGAGCCCACCTCCTCGGGCGAGCAGCCGTGCACCTGGCAAAAGCTGTCCGGCCGCGGCCCCTCGCGCTCATCGAACAGCTCGATGTAGCCGCGGGACGCGCGAGACACCTTGGCGATCAGCGCCAGCGCCTCGGCCACGAACGACTCGAGCTCGTCCTGTTCGCCGAGCGCCAGCAATTGCCGATAGAGATCGCGCTCCTGCCTGAGTCGCGTTAATTCGAGATCATCGTCGGCCATCCCCGAAGTATGGCCGAAGTATACAGACCCGCCAACGCGGCGACCTCACCGGTGTATACCCCCATCGGCGAGCGCCGCTCGCCACCTCGCACGGCGGGCTTACCGCCCTTTACATCGCAGACTATGTCGATATCGTTTACGCCGTTTAGCCTCGCGTGCGTGCTTCGGAGAGCGCGACGAGACGGCGATGCGCCGGAATCGCCTGAAACGCCTCCCGCAGCGCGGCATCCTCGATCAGCGCGGCTCGCCCCGACAGCCCCGACAGCCCGGCGGACAGCGCCTGCTTAGCCGCCTCGGGCTCACCGCACGCCTCGCGGGCCAGTACCACCGCCAGGCGCACCGGCAGCTCGCAATAGCCGAGCCCGCCCTGGGCGTCGATCGTGCCGAGGCCATCCTCGGCGAGCCGCCGCGCCTCGGCGACCCGGCCCTGCTTCAACAATACATCGACCAGCACCGGGACCACCGACAGGTAATCGATCGGCAACGAGGAGAAATACGCGAGGGCCTTGCGAAGCTCCGACTCCGCGCCGGCGAGATCGTCCTCGGCCAGCAGCGCCTGGCCCGAGATCTGATGACACACGCCCTGCATCGCCGGACCGACCCAACCCTTGTCGATATATTCCGCGCTGATCTTGCGCGCCTCCTGGCGCCTGGCGACGTCGGGCTGACCGACGAGGACCAGCGCCAGCGCCAGGTTGCTGAACACCACGCCTGAATCGTCACCGATGCGCGCAGCCACCGCGGCGCCCTCGCGTAGCATCTGCTCGCCGGCAGCGACCGCGCCGATCGCCGTGAGGGACACGCCGAGGTTGAGGTACGCGAGGACCTGAAGGAAGCTCCCACCTTCTTGAGCGAGCAGGTCGAGCGTTCGGCGGGCGCAGGCAACGGCCCGACCGGGGTCGGGCTCGAGCTTGCAGACCCGGTAGGCGTCGGCGAGTAGCAGACAACCGAGGTCATGCGGGTCGAGGTCGTCGGCGAGCTGAAGCATCCTGGCGATCGCGGCGGCCGCGTCCGCCCGGCGGCCCGCGTTGGTGAGAAAGATGCTCACGGCGATGCCAGCCTCGTGGAACGCGACGCGGGCGTCCGCCGCGGGCGTGGCGGTCATGAACGCCGCGACCAGGCGCTCCACGTGCTCGAGCCGATTGAACATGAAGAACGAACAGAAGCAGATGTCGATCGCCTTGGCCCACCAGTAACTGCCCGGCGGCAAGACATCGACCGCCTCGAGGCCGTGGGTGTAGGCGTTCTCGAGGTCCATGCGCGCCCTGAAGGCCCACGCTTGCGTGGTGAGCACGACGCCGCGCTGGTGGCCCGTGACGCCGCAGCGCAGCGCCTGCTGCGCGTAACTTTGGGTCAGCTCGCGGTCGCAGCGACGCAACGCCTGTTTCGCCGCGTCGACGAAGAATCCCGCCGCGCGCTCGGGCTCATTGCCTCTCAGCGCGTGCCCGGCCAGCACCCCCGGGTCGACGCCGCCGCGATGCTCGAGATACCGGCGGGCCAGGCAGTGGGCGGCCACCCGCTCGTCGTCCGTGAACAGGGCGTAGGCGGCGTCACGCAGCAGCCCGTGCCGGAACTTGTAGCGCTCCGCACCGAGCTCGCGGCCCTCTCGTTGCGGCTCGATGCACTCGGCGCGGATCAGCGCCGCCAGCGAGAATTCGAGGTCGCCGGGCGGCGTATCGGGTCCGAGCAGCGCGGCGACGCTGGCGCGGGTGAAGGTCTCGCCGAATACGCTGCTGGCGCGCAACGCCCGACGCGCGCGCGGGTCGAGCAGCGAGAGGCGGACCAGCAGCATGGCCAGGACCGTCTCGGGCAGCGCGTCACCGCGGCGCTCGATGACCGACCGGATCAGCTCCTCCAAGAACAACGGGTGGCCTGCCCCTTGTTCGACGATGCGCGCCACGACCTTCGGGTCCACGGTCCCGACGACCCGGCCGAGCACCTGCTGCGTCAAGCGCTCGGCGGCGCGGCGGCTCAGCACCCGCAGCGGCAGCTCCTGAATATGGCGGGCGCTCCAGAACCCGGGGAATAGCTCCCGCACCTCCGGGCGCCCGAGCGCGAGCACGAACAACGGCAGCTCCGCGAGCTCTCGCAGGCTCCGGACGACCAGTTGAACGCTGAGCGTGTCGCCCCACTGCAGGTCCTCGAGGATCAGCAGCACCGGCGCCTGCACACACTCGCAGCGCAGCCACTCGATGAATGCGCGTTCCACCTGATCCAGCATCACCCTGGGATCGCGGCGCGCGGCCGTCAACAACCGGTCGCCTTCGGAGAGGGGCACGCCACATTGCTCGCCGAGGAAGCACAGGACGCGCGCGTTCGCCTCCGGAGTGCCGGTCAGATGCAGCCCCAGTCGCTCGCGCATTCGCTGCTGCTGCACGACATGCGGCTCGCCGCCGACCAGGCCGCACAGTCGATGCAAGGCCTGACACATGCTCCCATACGACGCACCTGGGTGCATCAGGTCGCCGCGACCGAGCACGACCACGAGGTCGGGATACTTGCGAGTCGCGTGGCACACGAACTCGTGACGAAGTCGCGACTTCCCCAGACCCGGCGGCGCCACGACCCCGACCGCGCACGCCGCGGAATCGTCGATGCATACGGAGAGCATCGATTCGAGGGCACCGAACTCCGGCTCGCGGCCGACGAACGGCGCCGGCTGGCCGAGCAGCAAGCGCTGGCCCTCGCGTGCCATCGGGTTTTGCGGCCCGACCAGCTCCGTGAGGCCGTCGTGCTCGACGATATCCAGGCGCCCCGAGAGCAGGTTTTCGGTCAAGCCATCGAGTAATACGCCGGTGCTCGGCCGCGCGACCGCGCCGTCCTCGCGCGCCCCGGCGCCCATGCTGAGCCGATGGAGCAGTTGGAGCGCCCGGTCGACGGCCTCACCGATCGGCAGTCGCCCATGCATTTGCCCGCGTCCGGTCGCCACCGCGACCGCGGCGCCAGGGAGGTGCTGCTTCATCACCAGCCCGCAGCGAGCCGCCCGCAGCGCCTGATCGGTCGCGCTCGCCGAGGACAGGACGGTGGCGACCAGCGAGCGGTCCGCGAGCCGCTCGACGCTCACGCCGAGGTCGCGTAGCGCCTCGTGCAAGCTGCTCGGGGCCTCGTCACGCTCTGGCGCCGCGTCCGAGGTCCGCGGCGCGGCGCGCTCGCCCAGCACGGCCACCGCGACGCTGAAGAACAGTTGCTCCGGCGGGCTCCGGAGATTGGACGCGGACGGCGTCGCGCTCGCCCGCTCGACGAGCTCCTCGGGATCGAGGTCGAGCCGGCGAACCGCGTCGTGCAGCGCCAGGCCGCCGCTGAAGCGTCGTGCCGGGTCCTTCTGTAACATCCGCATGATCAGGTCCGAGAGCCGGGCCGGTACCCCCGGGCGCAGCTCCCTCACCGGCGGCAGGTCGAGGATCAAGACCTTTACAAGCACCGCGGTCAGATGTTCACCGACGAACGGCGCCTGCGCGGTGAGGCACTCGTAGAGCACACAGCCGAGCGAGAATACATCGGCGGCGACGCCGACGTCCTGCTCGCCGCGGACCTGCTCCGGCGCCATGTAACCGGGGGTCCCGATCAGCACGCCGGACCGCGTCAGGGCGGCGCCACGGAGCGTCCGTCGGGCGAGCCCGAAGTCCATCACGACGACATTCTCCATCCGCCTGCCGCGAAGAAAGAGGTTGCTCGGCTTGAGATCGCGGTGAATCACGCCATGCTCGTGGGCCGTCGAGAGCGCCGCGCTGGCATTGTAGAGCAGCGCGACGCACTCGGTGATCGTGGGTGACTCCCGGCGCAGGTGCTGCTCGAGGTCCTCGCCCTCGAGCCATTCCATCACCAGGTACGGCTGGCCTTGCTCGCCGGTCCCGTGGGCCACATACGAGACGATGTGCGGATGATGGATCTCCGCCAGGACCTGCGCCTCGCGGGCGAAGCGCTCGGCGTCCTGCGGGTCGCAGTGCGGCTGTAGCAGCTTCACGGCCACCACTGCGCCGGTCCGGGTGTCGCGGGCGCGAAACACCGTACCCATCCCGCCGGCGCCGATCTGTCCTTCGATGATAAAGCGGCCGCCCATGATCGTGGTCGTGGTCGTGGTCGGGCCCGGGCTCGGTAAGGTCGCGGTGTTCATAACGTCAATAACGTCAAGGATTCTCTGTTCGCACGACCAAGGCAGGACGGCCGCCCGACGACCAGGGCCCGGGGCGTCCGCTACGATGCCGCCAAGGATATGCCACCGCCCCCCACACTGGCAAGCGACGGTTTTTGGGCGAGCGCCCACCTGGCGTCCGATGCGCGTATGCGGGCGAGCGCCCAACCCCTCACAGGACCCGATGGTCGAGCATTTATCGGCTCGATGGGCCGCAGATCCCTCAATGACAGTGTTCCTGGAATTATTGAGCGGGCATAAGGCACCACGCATGGGGCGATCAAACTTTTCAAGGCGGGTAACTGTCCTCTGGAGCCGACACCTCCCGCGTCTGGCGTGAACACCCCACGCCGCGCGCTGGCGCACCGGCAGCCGCCTGGCGTGGCACGCCTCCTGCAAATGTTCGGGTCCCCGGCGTCGCTCGAACAATCACCGCGACCGCACCCGTCCGCCGAGGCCCGGATGTCCGTCGCTAGATCCCAGGAGATGCTGATGTTGGCCAGGAACTTCGCGCTGTTTGCCCCCCCGATCGCCGCACCGGACGCGCCCCGCCCTGGCGTCGATGTCGGCGTCCCCGGGCGCAAGCTCGACCTCTCCGGGCCGGTCATGGGCGCCCGCTACCGCCTGCTGCACCGCCTGGGCAAGGCCGGCGCCATGACCATTCATGCGGCCGAGGACGTCGACAATAACCAGCGCGTGGTGATCCGTCTGCTCGGCGAGCCGCACCGCGGCGCCATGGCGCTGCGCTACCGGGCCGAGACGCGGGTGGCGATGAACCTGAGCCACCCCAACATCGTCGATACGCTGGACTTCGGGAGCGACATCCTCGGCGACGGTGAGCCGGTCGCGTA
>Ga0335395_10000337_pt1 | contig 29946 bp, 20 predicted proteins | sample MAT02_FD_205744 | JGI IMG/M metagenome (GOLD analysis project Ga0335395, IMG submission 205744) | Freshwater microbial communities from Lake Fryxell liftoff mats and glacier meltwater in Antarctica - MAT-02 (spades assembly) (version 2) ... | reverse complement strand
GCCTTCGCCGCGCCCGTCGGCGCCCACCTCCGGGCCCCTGCCGCACCGATCCCGGTCGGCCGCGGCCAGGCCGACCACATCGGCGTCAGCGACACCTCCCTCGAGCTGCAACTCGCAGGCGCCCGCGCCTCACATCCTCTTCATGGCCTCGCCGAGTACAGCGCCGGTGAATGCAGCGACGACCGCTGCCTGTTCTACCTCGCCAACCTTCAGCTCGAGGACCGCGGCGCCCGCAGCCGCGCCCAGCTTGGGCTCGCCACCTCCCTCACCTCCCTCACCTCCGTCGCGGCCAGTCTGCACGGCCTACGTATCGAGCTCATGCAGCCCGCGCTCGCCGACTACACCCCCTCGACCGGCGCCCTGAACTTCCCGGCCGGCAGCCTCGACCTGCGCATCCGCCTCGCCGTCGCCGCGGGCGGCCTGATCGACCCCGGCGAGCGCGAGCTCCGGATCCGCAACCCGGTCGCCCTGCGCGGTCGCTTCTTCGCTGGCACATTCGAGCTGGAGGCCGAGCTCCCGCTGGCTGCACTCGGCCTCGCTCGCCTCGCCCTCGACTTCCGTCCGCGGGCCAACCCACCGACCGCAGGCTTCGATCCCCCCGCCCGCCTCCACGGCGGCACCGACGGCCTGCTGCTCCCCCACGACCCCGCGGTCCCCAGCCCCCTGCACGCCGCCCACGACCCCGATGGCGACCTGCGGGCCCTCCACTGGGTCGTGGACGGCGTCCCCGGCGTCGGCCACGTCCCGCCCGGCGAGCACGACATCCAGCTCTGGGTCGTCGACGAGCGCGGCGCCCTCGGCCGCTCTCCCGTGCGCACCGTGACGATCCTCGCCGCCCGCTGACCCGCTCCCGAGGCCGTGACGGGCCGCCATGGCCGACGAGTCGGACGCTTGCCAGACCGGCCGACCCCAGCCAAGCTTGCCCTCGATGTCCGACCGGCCGAGTTTCTCCCCCCTTAGCCTCCTGTTCTGGCTCGCCGTCTCGTTCGCGCCCGGGGCCGCCGGCTACGCCTTCAAGCCTGACGCCTGGTATCGGGGCCTGATCAAGCCCGACTGGAACCCGCCCGACTGGGTGTTCGGGCCAGCCTGGCTGACCCTCTACACGATCATCGGCATCGCCGTGTACCGCGTCGCTCGCCGCAGCGAGCACCCGGCCGCGCCCGCTGCGCTCACCTGGTTCTTCGTGCAGCTCGTGCTCAATGCGCTGTGGTCGCCGCTGTTCTTCGGCCTGCACCGCGCCGACCTCGCGCTGATCTGCATCGTCGCCATGTGGATCGCCATCGTGGGCACCATGCGGGCCTTCGCCCGCGTCACCCCGGCCTCCGCGGCCCTGCTGGTGCCCTACCTCGCCTGGGTCTCCTTCGCCACCGCCCTCAACGCCGCGATCTGGCACCTCAACCGCTGATGTCCGCATGGTCATGTCGCGCGTTGCGGCGCGACCACAACCAGTACACCGGCACCCCCGTCAGCAAGATCGCCAGGTCGACCGCGAACACCTGCGGCTGCTGCACCGCGTAGCTGATCAGCAGGAACAGCGAGGCCGCCAGGAACACCAGCGGCACCAGCGGATAGCCCCACGTGCGATACGAGCGCGGGCGATCGGGCTGGGTCCGTCGCAGCACGAACACCGCCGCCACCGAGAGCGCATAGAACGGCCATATGCCGATCACGAAGTGCTCCGCCAGCTCGGCGAAGCTGCGCACCGACACGAAGATCGCACCGAGCGCGACCGACAGCATGATGCTGCCCGTCGGCGTCCCGTAGCGCGGGTGTACCCGCGCCAGCGCCTTGAAGAACAGGCGGTCCTCCGCCATCGCGTAGAACACCCGCGGCCCCGTCATCATCGATCCGTTGAGGGTCCCGAAGGTGCTGATGACCACCGCCGCCGCGACCAGCGTCACGCCGATCGGTCCGACCAGCGCCGCCGCCACGTCGGCGGCGATCAACGGCGAGCCGACCATTTGCTCGAGCGGCACGACCTTGAGGTACACGAAGTTGACGCCGAGATAGAGCCCGACCACCGCCCCGGTGCCGAGCACGAACACTCGAGGCAGCGTGCGCTGCGGGTCTTGCACCTCGCCGCTGACGAAGCCGACGTCACACCAGCCGTCGTAGGCCCACAGGATCGCGACCATGCCGAGCACGAAGGCCGGCATCACCGTCGTATCGGCCGGCGGGTGGACCGGGAGCGTCCCCGGCGTCAGGAACAACCCGAGCGCGATCAACACCAGCAGGGCCGCGACCTTGAGCACCGTGCTCAGGTTCTGGATCACCGCCCCGAACTCGACGCCGCGGCGATTGACCAGCCCCACCACCACGATCATGGCGATCGCCAGCGCCTGCGCGCGCGACAGCTCGACCGGACCGAGCGCCACGATCGTCTCTCCGTGCGCCGCGCCGATCACCCGCCACGCGTACTCCGACGAGGTCACCGCGATCGCCCCGTAGGCCGCGGGTCGCAGGATCAGCAGCTCCGCCCAGCCGAACAGGAACGCCGGCAGCGCCCCGAACGCCTCGCGCACGTACACATAAATCCCGCCGCTGCGCGGGTACATGCTCGCCAGCTCGGCGAAGGTCAGGGCCCCCGCCAGCGCCACCACACCGCCGACCACCCACGCCAGCGCGAAGGCCCAAAGCTCGTCGATGTGGTACGCGATCGTCGCTGGCGTCCTGAAGATCCCGCTGCCGATCGTCGAGCCGATCAGCACCGCGACCGTGCTCCACAGCCCGAGCTTGCGGGGCAGACGCTCGCCCCAGGGGTCAGCCGCGGGCTGGCTCATCCGCCAGCGATACCGCATTTCTCGCCGCGCCCCAAGCGAAGGCCTGATAGCGTGGGCCGGTGGAGCACGAGGCCTGGATCGTCCCGCTGCGCCTGCGCTACCCGTTCGGCCTGTCCCGTGGGACAGCCAGCGAGCTGCCGACCGTGCTCCTGCGGCTCGGCGGGCGCGGGCTCGGCGAGGCCGCGCCGGTCCGTTATCTCGGCCACGACGCCGGGACGCTCCGCGACGCGCTCTCCGCGGCCTGCGCCGGTCTCCGCGAACATGACCTCGAGGACAGGCGGCAATACGCCGCCCTCACGCGGTCTGTGGCCCCCGATCTGGCGCCTGTCCGCGCCGCGATCGACATCGCCCTGTGGGACCTCTCGGCCCGCGCCCGCGGTAATCCGCTGCGCTTTGAGGTCGAGGCCATGCTCCCTCCGACGCCCGGCGCCGGCGCCAGCGAGACCGCCTACACGATCGCCCTCGACAGCCTCGACGCCATGGCCGGGCGCGCCGCCGAGGCGAGTCATTTGCCGCGCCTCAAGGTCAAGCTCGGCAAGCACCCCGACTTCGACCGCGCCGCGCTGCGCCGGGTCGCCGCCGCCGCCCCGCGCGCTCGTCTGGTCGTCGACGCCAACGGCGGCTGGTCGCTCGACCAGGCGCGGGGTCTCTTGCCCGCGCTATACGAGCTCGGCGTCGAGATGCTCGAGCAGCCGCTCGCGCGCGGCCAATTACCGGCGCTCGCCGAGCTGCGCCGCACCAGCAGCATTCCGATCTACGCCGACGAGGACGTGCAGGGCCCCGAATCGTTGCCCGCGCTGCGCGACTGCGTCGACGGCATCAACATCAAGCTGATGAAGTGCGGCGGGATCTCGCCGGCGCTCGAGATGATCGCCATGGCGCGGCGCGAGGGCTGGCGCGTGCTGCTCGGCTGCATGATCGAGAGCCGCGTCGGCCTCGCGGCCGCGGCCAGCCTCGCCGGACTCGTCGACGAGCTCGACCTCGACGCCCACCTGCTCACCGTCGACGACCCCGTCCCTCCGGGCAGCGTCCGCGTGCTCACCGCGACGCCGCCCGGAGTCCCCGGCCCCGGCCTCGGCGTGCCGCTGCGCTGGTGATCGCGGCGGCCTCGAGCGGCCTCGCGGCCCACGTGGTCACTGGGGCCAGCGCCCCCCGTCATTCGCCGCATGCGGCTTCCATACATGCCAGCATCGGCCCGCCTCGTGTCGCGTGGCTCCGGCGTGGCATACTCGCACGCGCCCGTGAGTGCTGACGATCCCCAGCGGGTGCACGCGCCGACGGCCCCCAACACTCTGGAGGCCCAGCACGACACATGGTCCGAGACCCCGCCGGCTGAGCTGCTCGCCGACGGCACCACGCGTCGCCTCGGTCGCTACGAGCTCCTGCGGAGGATCGGCGCTGGCGGTATGGGCGTCGTGTACGCCGCCCTCGATCGTGAGCGCGGCCGCCGGGTCGCGCTCAAGACCTTACGCAAGCTCGAGCCTGGCAGCCTCTACCGGCTCAAGCACGAGTTTCGGGCCGCGGCTGGCGTCATCCATCACAACCTCGTCGCGCTCTACGAGCTGGTCTCCGACGCCGACCAGTGGTTCATCACCATGGAGTACGTCGAGGGCGTCAGCTTCGGCGACTATGTCCGATCGGACATGTCCGAACGGCCAGACGACACCGTGCACGGCGGCGACGCCCTGGAGCACGTCACCGAGGAGCGCCCGCCGCCGCTGCGCGCCCCGACCCTCGAGACCGGGCGTCTGCGTGACGCGCTCGCGCAACTGGTCAGCGGCGTCAACGCGTTGCACGCCGCGGGCAAATTGCACCGCGACCTCAAGTCGTCCAACGTGCTGGTCACGCGCTCCGGCCGGCTCGTGATCCTCGACTTCGGTTTGATCAGCGATCGCGGGCCGGCGCCGATCGACGCCACCTTCGACGACGGCATCCTCGGCACGCCCGCGTACATGTCCCCGGAGCAGGCCGCGGGCCGACCCGTGACCGCCGCGAGCGACTGGTACGCGGTCGGCGTGATGCTCTACGAGGCGCTCACGGGCCGCCTGCCGTTCATCGGCACCACCCTCAAGATCCTCGCCGCCAAGCAGCAGCACGATCCGCTGCCCGTCCACGAGTTCGCGCCGGAGGCCCCGGACGACCTCGCCGAGCTGTGCATGGGCCTGCTGCTGCGCGACCCCAGCGCGCGTCTGACCGGCGCCGACCTGGTGACCCGCGTCAGTGACGTCCCGCTGCTGCAGCGGCGCCTGATGTCGAGCCCGAGCAGCCAGGCCCCCACGCGGGTCGGCCGCGAGGAGCTGCTCGCCGCCCTGCACGACGCCCACGAGGCCACCAAGGGCACGCCGGTGATCGTGTACGTGCACGGCGGCTCGGGCATCGGCAAGACCGCCCTCGTCGATCACTTCCTCGGCAGCCTGCGCCGCAGCGACACCGTGATCTTGCAGGGTCGCTGCTACGAGCGCGAGACGGTCCCCTACAAGGGCTTCGACAGCGTCGTCGACTCGATCACCCACTACCTGCGCCGGCTGCCTCAGTTGGAAGCCGCCGCCCTGATGCCGCGCGACCTGCACGAGCTCACTCGCCTGTTCCCGGTGCTCGCGCGCGTGCAACTGGTCGCCGACGCGCCGCAGCGGGCCTTCGACGGCCCCGACCAGCAGGAGGCCCGGCGCCGGGCGTTTCGCGGGCTCAAGGAGCTGCTCGCGCGGATCGCCGACCGCAAGCCGCTGGTGCTGCGCATCGCCGACCTCCAGTGGGGCGACGAGGACAGCGCCCGCCTGCTCGCTGACCTGCTGGCCCCGCCCGATGCCCCCGCGATGCTCGTCATCGGCTCGTATCGCAGCGAGGAGGCCGCCCAGTCGCCGATGCTGCGCGAGCTCCAGCGCCTGCACGAGCGCCCCGGCGCGCGCGGCGATGTCCGCCACCTGTTCGTCCCCCCGCTGACGCCCGCGCAGGCCGAGCAGCTCGCCCTGATCCGCATCGGTCGCAGCGATGACGCCGCCCGCGCCGAGGCCAAGCGCATCGCCGTCGAGTCCGAGGGCAACCCGCTGTTCGTCGAGGAGCTCGTGCGTCACGCGGTCGTCTCCCGCCGGCTCGGCGACACCCGCGAGATCTCGCTCGAGCAACTGGTGCTCGCGCGCCTCGCCGGGCTGCCCGAACCCGCCCGCCGCCTGCTCGAGGTCGTCGCCGTCGCCGGACGACCTGTCCCGCAGAACATGGCCTTCGGGACAGCCGGCCTCGGCCCCGAGGACCACAACGCGCTCGGGGTCCTGCGCGCCCAGCACCTCGTGCGGTCGCACGGGGCCCGCGACGCCGACACCGTCGAGTGCTACCACGACCGCGTCCGCGAGGCCGTGCTCGCCCAGGTCGAGCCCGCCACGCTGGTCGCCCACCACCGCAACCTCGGCGCCGCCTTCGAGCGCGAGGGCGGCGACCCCGAGGTCACCGCCCACCACTTCCACGCCGCCGGCCTCGGCGAGCGCGCGGTCCACTACGCCTGCCTCGCCGCCGAGCGGGCCGCCGCCGCCCTGGCCTTCAACCGCGCCGCCGAGCTCTACGGCCTCGCCCATGACTGGACATCGGTCGACGAGGCCGCGGCGCGCCTGGGTCTGCTGCGTCAGCGCGCCGACGTGTTGGTGCTTGCCGGCCGCTGCGGCGAGGCGGCGCCGCTCTACCTCGAGGCCGCCGCCGGGGCCCCGCCGGCGCTGGCGCTCGAGCTGCGGCGACAGGCGACCGAGCAGTACCTCGTCAGCGGTCGCATCGACGAGGGCGTCAAGCTGCTACGTCCCGTGCTCACCGAGGTCGGCCTGCAATATCCGCCGACCCCGAGCCGCGCCAACATGTCGATCATCACCCGCTCGACGCAGCTCAGCCTGCGCGGGATCGGGTTTCGTGCGGCGCAGGAGCTCGAGATCCCCGCGGCCGAGCTGCTGCGCACCGACGTGTGCCTCTCGGCCGGCAAGGGCCTCGCCTTCGTCGACCCCGTGCGCGGCCACAGCTTCGCGCTGCGGGGTCTCCTGCTGGCGCTACAGATCGGCGAGCCGCGCCGGGTCGCCCGTGGCCTCGCGCTGGTCGGCCTGATGATGATCTCCCGCGGCAGCGCCAGCTCCGTGTCGCGCGGGACCACCTTCATCAAAGAGGCGCGCAAGATGGGCGACGCGCTCGGCGACCCCTACCTCATCGCCCTCGCCGACATCATCTTCGGCGTCGCCCAGCTCGCGCTCGGCCACTGGCAGCACTCGCTCGACCTCCTCGACTCCGGCGTGCGCCTGCTCCACGAGCGCTGCACCGGCGTCGCCTGGGAGGTCTCCATCGCGCAGGTCTCGGCCCACCGCGCCTTGATGATGATGGGCCACCTCGGTGAGCTCGCCTCGCGCTCGCACGCCTGGCTGCGCGAGGCCGAGGACGCCGGCGACCTCTACGGAGAGGTTTGGGCCGCGTTGTTCTCCGGCGCGACGCTGCTCGCCGCGGACGACGTACAAGGCGCCCGCGACCGCGTCCACGCGGCGATCCGCCGCTGGTCGCAGGACGGCTTTCACTTCCCGCACATGCTCGCGCTGGTCATCGAGACCTTCTGCGACCTCTACGAGGGTCACAGCGGCGAGGCCTGGCAGCGACTGTCGGAGCAGTGGGCCGCGGTCGAGGGCTCACACATCCTGCACTGGCAGTTCTTGCGCATCTTCGGCCTGCAGCTACGAGCTGCGGCTGCGTTGGCGGCCAGCCACGAGCAGCCGCACGCGGAGGCCGTACTGCTGGCCGCGGCCGAGCGCGACGCCGGGCAGCTCGAGCAAGACGGCGCCAACCGCCTCGACTCGGTCGCCGCCGCCGCCCTGATCCGCGCTGGCATCGCTGCCCGCACCGGGACCTCGACCCAGGTCATCGCCCACCTCGACGCCGCGATCGCCGGCTTCGAGGCCGCGCACATGGTGTTGCACGCCGCGTGCGCCCGTCGCCGCAAGGGCGAGCGCATCGGCGGGCCCGCCGGCGCCGCCTTGGTCGCCGAGGCCGACCGCACGATGATCGACCACGCGATCGTCCGACCGCGCCAGTGGGCCGCCGTCTACGCCCCCGGCTTCGAGTGACCGGCGATCTCGAGGACGTCGCGCAGCATCGCCGCCACCGACCCAACCGGTCCGTCCTCGAGGCTCGTCGCGCAGCTCCGTCCGAAGATGTCGCTGTGATAGACGATGCCCAGCTCGTCGCCTCCGAGGCGCCCGAGCGGATGGTCAGGCCCGAGGAAGGTCGGCCCGACGCTCAGCCTGTACCCCTGGGACGGATCGGGCAGCGCCTGCGCGATCGCCAGGAGCGACATGCGACCGCCGTTGGCCCCCGCCGCCCGCAACGCCTCGCGCGTCACGCCGGCGATCCCGGTGACGCTGACATCCGCGAGCGCCACCGGACATCTCAGCACCGCATGACAGAGGATGACGAGCTTACAGGCCGCGTCCCAGCCCTCGACATCGAGGCTGGCGTCCGGCTCCGCGATCCCGATCCGCTGCGCCTCCGCCAGCGCCGCCGCGAAGCTCATGCCCCGCGCGCGCAGCCCGAGGATCAGTTGCGTCGTGCCGTTGAGCACCGCCTCGACCCGCGTGATGCGTCCACCGGCGAGGTCACGGCGCCCGAGGTTGATGCTCGGCAAGGCCCCACCGACCGCCCCCGAAAACCGCAACGCGGGCGCCCCCGGGACCCCAGACAGGTCGCTCGCGGCCTCCAGCGCCGCATAGGCGACCACCAGCGGCCCCTTGCTGGCCAGCACGCAGTGCATCCCGCGGGCCAGCGCCGTGCGTACGAGGTCGAGGCCGGGCTGCCCGCTGTGATGGTCGGTCGGCGTCGCCTCGAGCAACAGCTCCGCATCCACCATGCCGACCAGCGCGAGCGCGTCGACGCCGGGCCGCCCGACCGCTGCCAGCCTCGCTACCCCCTCGCCACGTTTTTTGAGCGCCACCACTGCGCGGAGGTCGAGCCCCGCGGGGTCGACCGCGACCCCCGACGAGTCGGCGAGTCCCACGGCCTTCAGCTCGAGCCCGTGCCGCTCGCGCAGCAGGTCCGCCCGCGCGTCGACGACCTCGAGCAGCGTGCGCCCGATGTTCCCGAGTCCGGTCAGGACGAAGCGCATCGTCGTCGTCACGCCCGACCTTCGTACCCGATCGCGGACGGCGGGTCTCAGCCGCCCGCCGCGCACGGCGATCCGCCGATCACCAAAGATCCGCGGCCGAGGACCGCGACGACCGAGGTCCGCCCGGGGTCCGATCGCCCGGCGCCGGACCACCCCGTCTGCGGCCCCCTGCGGCCTGTGGTGCTCCGCCCCCATCATGGCCGGCATCCTGTAAACCCCCGAAATTCGCCGTTTTCTTGCCGACCGGGCCCACGATCGTATGCGGCCTGGCGCGGCGCTCATCCACCCGGGACCGCGAGCCCGGACGTCCAGGCATGGGATAGCTCGCGCCACGCCCCGATTTTGCGCCTGCACCGCCATACAGTCGTATGACTTTTTGTGTGGTCCCCCCGTTGTGCATCTGCCACATTGATTCTCGTGTGAGCGACGTCGACTCGGCCGTCGCTTGTTGGTCCAACCGACCCTGCACACCTCCCCGCTGACCGAGGATAGGCCCCACGCCATGCTGCGGAACCGTCTTCTTCCCGTCGCCCGTCTCGTCTCTCCCATCATCGCGTGCGCCCTGCTGCTGCCCACGACGGTGCTTGCCCAGGAGACCCTGTCCGTAGGTCCGGTGTTCGCCGCTCCGGAGGCACCGCTGCCCCAACCCGTCCCCGGCCAGACGCCGGTCCGCGTGGAGTCGCAAACGCAGTCGCAAGCCCCCGGCGCCCAGACCCAGGTGACCGCTCCCGGTCCGCAGACCCAGTCGCAGCAGCTCCCGCAGTTGCCCGGCGGTCCGTTCCCGATGAGCCCCGGCTCGATCAACATGCAGCCGCAGATCCAGGTGCTGGTCCAGCCGCAGATCCAGATCTCGGCCCAGCCCAAGGGTGACGCGGCCCCGCAGGCCAACGCCGACACCAACGTCAGCGCCAACACCACGCCCACGGTCACGACCACCGCCGAGACCAGCCCGACGATCACCGCCCAGCCGTACACGCCCTACGTCGCGCCGCAGGTGTACGCCCCGCCGGCCCCCCGCGTCATCACCCGCGTCGTCGCCCAACCCCAGCGCTACCAGCCCTACAAGGTCCTCAAGCCGCTCCCGCGCCGCAAGGGCCTGATGATCACCGGCTGGGTGGTGTTCTCGGTCTCGTACCTGCTGACCGCCAGCAACGCCGCGGACCTCTACGACCGCTGCCCCGGCATGAGCAACCCCGGGCGCTGCAAGGAGCTCGCGCGCGACATGTTCATCCCCGTCGCCGGCCCCTTCATGGCGATGGAGCACACCAAGTACGCCACCGATGACTACTCCCTCGCCGTCGCCGGCTCGCTGCAAGGCGCCGGCCTCCTCATGGGCCTCATCGGCACCTCGATGTACATCCGCGACGGCCGTCGCAACCGCATCATCAACGAGTACGGCCTGCGCGTCGCCAAGAACGTCAACGTGCGCCCCAACGCCAACCCGCTCGGCGGCGGCGGCCTGGTCCTGCGCGGCCAGTTCTGAGCGACTCGCCACCTCGGCAACGAGCCTCCGGGCGCGGTCGACTCCGGTCACCGCGCCCGTCGGCGTTTAACCGGCCCACGTCCGGTCGCTCGCGGCTGCGTCCGCCCGCCTCGCCTCGTCGACCCCACGCAGGAAGGGCGGACCGACCTGCGTCGACCCGCCCCTGGATCCGGCCTGCATGCAGGCCGGCTCACACATCGGGGATCAGCCCGGCGTCGGGCACTCGGCGTCCGTCACCAAGGCGCCGTTGTTGTCTTCCTTGCACTCCTGAATGATGCCGTTGTTGAGCCCGCCGTCGACCTCGACGAAGTAGCTCTCGGTCTGGCCCGGCGGCGGCGCCTTGACCGTCCAGGTGACCGTCGTCGAGCCGCCGGTCAGCAGCGCCTCGATCGTCGGCTTGGTGCCGAGGTTCTGTCCGGTGTTATCGATGCCCTGGTAGAACCTGACTTCGATGCCGGCCGGCACGCCGAGCGCGCCCTCGTTGTAGATCGTCGCCTGGAGCACCAGCTCCGCGGAGCACTTGTCGAGGCTCACCGCCAGCGAGGCCGTCAGGTCGGCGGCGTTGAACACACCCTCGCCCTGCACGTTCTGGCGGAAGTTGTTGAGCGGCGGGTCGGCCGTCCAGTTGTCCTGCTCCATCATCGGCACGTTGCCGTTCGAGTCCGCGTTGGTGACGTGGTACGTGTGCTGCGTCCAGACCTTGCGGGTCGGCACCCAGTTGTCCGCGCCGGCACCGTACGAGTACACGCCCTTGCGCGGCATGAAACCCGGGGTCTTCTTCACGCAGTTGGCGTTGGGGGTCGGCTCGCTGTTGTTGGCCACCACCAAGAACTCGGCGTTGCCGTCGCCGTCGACGTCAGCGACCAGCGGATACTCATGCACGGTGCTGCTGCTGTTGAGGATCTCGAGCTGCTTGGCGCCGGTCTTGCCGTCGTAAATGTACGCCTTGCACTCGTCCTGGTAAGCGACCTCGGCAGCGCCGTCGCCCTGGAAGTCGAACACCGAGGAGCCCGTGACCGCCGAGCTGGGGTCCTGAATGGCCTGCGTCCAGCGCGCGTACATGGCCCCGAGCACCGGAGCCGGGTCGCCAGGCACCGTCACGATATCCTCGCCCGCGCGGTAGAAGTCGTACACCGCGTAGGCCGTGCCGCCGGCGATACCGACCTCGGGCCGGCCGTCGCCGTCGAAGTCGGCGATCGTCGCCGGGCCGTTGAGGTAGTTGCCGCCCTTGGGCACGATCGGCTTGGTGCGCAGCGCGTCGTTGCCGTTGCACATGACGCCGGTCGGGTCGATGCCACACCACAGCTTGCCGGTCTTGCCGTCGATCACCTTGGCATCGGGCCATGCGACCAGGACGACCTCGGGGGTCCCGTTCCCATCGATGTCGCCGACCGAAGGCCAGCCGTCGTTGCCCTTGCCATCCGTGTTCTTCCACAGCAGCGTCATCGACACCGTCGGCGGCGAACCCGGGATCCAGTTGATCGTCCACGCCTCACGGCCGGTGATCAGCTCCGGCTTGCCGTCGCCGGTCAGGTCGGCGAAGGTCGCCAGGCCGCCGACGTACAGCAGCTTGGGCGGGTTGAGGTTGTCGGTCGGGCTGCCGAGCTGGCCGCTCTTGCCGTCCTGATTCCAGACCAGCAGGCCGTCGTTGTCGAACAGCGCCCCGCCGATCGCGATCTCGGCCTCGGGGTCGTCGTCGAGGTTGGCCATCACTCCGGCGCCGTGCGCCCAGCGGATATTCACCGGCTGGTTGGCACCGTCGTGGCCGGTCCACAGCAGCTTGCCGTCGCCGTCGACCGCGTGGATCGGCGCGTTATGGAAGCTCGCGGCCATGTTCGGCGGGAGCGGCACGGGATGGCGAGACGGGTAGACGATGTCCGGCTTGCCGTCGCCGCTGACGTCACCGATCACCGGCGTGCCCAGACCCCACGAACCCCAGTTGTTGTTGGGCGGGTCGTGCTTGATGCGCCACAGCTCGAGGCCGGTCTTGCCGTCGAGCGCGACGATCTCGCCGAGCTGGCGGTCGATGCCGTCGATGCGATTGGTGTTGACCACGACCTCGGGGACCGCGTCGCCGGTGATGTCGGCCACCAGCGGCGTGACGAGCACCTCGCTGGCCGTCCACGCCCACTCGAGCTGCACGTCGATCTTGTCGAAGCTGGGCACCACTTCGCACTGCAGCGGGTCGGGCTGCGGGAGGCACTTCCCCAACTGCGGCTCGCAGTAGTTGCCGGGGGTGCAGTCGTACGAGTCCTTGCAGTCGCCGAGCGGGGTCGTGCAGGAGTCGCCGACGCACACGTCGCCGTCGGCGCAGCACATCTCCTGGTTGTCGCCGCAGCGCACGCCGCTCGGGCAGATGTCGAGACACGAGCCGCCGACGCACTCCTCGGTGTCGAGGCAACACACCGCCGGGTCGCCGCAGAGGATCGTCATGCACACGTCATCGCCGGTGGTCGTGCCGCTGGTCGTCCCGCTCACCGGGCCGGTCGTACCGTCGGTCGTCGTCGCGCCGGTGGTCGTCGGGTCGGGGTCGGTCGTCGAGGTCGTACCGCTGTTCGACTCCGAGTTGGTGCCGCCCGTGGGCACGTTCTCCGTGGTCGTGTCATCGCCGGTCGTCACGCTGACGCCCGTCGTGCTCGTACCATCGTCGGTCGTGCTCGACGATCCTGTGGTGGCCTCCGTCTCGGTGCCGGTCGAGTCGCCACATGCCGCGAGTCCAGGTGCCACCAGAGAGACGCCGTATACTGCCCAGTAACGCGCAAGGTAGGTCTTCATAACGACAGTGTAAACTTTGGAGCGCAACGCCGGCACGCCGCTGCACAAGTTTTTTCGGGCGACGCCACAGGTCCCCCTGGCCAGCCCCTCGAGCCACAGCGCCGCCGACTCCGTCCCGCAGTCCTCACCACCGCGGTGATCCAGCCCCAGAGGCTCCTGGATCGTTGTCGGGCCGTCGCATGAAGTTTATTCACGCTTCGACGCGCAGGGCACGGCGGCGACGGGCCGGCGGGCCCGGCTCTTTCCCGCGCGTCCTCGCAGAGGAGACCTCTGCGGCCCGCTCCGGCTGTCCTGGTCCGATCCACCCGCGGGATCGGGCCCTCGCGGGTCCATGCCCCAAGTCCAGACGCCCGTCAGTCCGCCATCGGCTGTCCGAAAGGACCTGTCACAAGGGACATCCCCGGACCCACTCAGTCCGCTCGCTTGTTGCGATCCTTGCGCAGCCAGATCGTGTGGATGCCGTACTTCTCGGCGGCCACGAAGTCGCGCTCCAGCGCCTTCTTGGTCTCGCCGTCGAGGCGGGCGCCCTTGCCGACCACCACCGCGTCGACCCGCGCCACCACCGGCAACACCTCGCCCGCCTTCATCGACGCCAGCGGCTCGCGCGGGTCGACGGTGTGGTGCTGCGACTTGTTGAGGCGCTCGTAGACGGTGAACTGCGCGACGTCGTAGAGGCCGTTCTTGTACGCCCGCAGGCCCACGGCGAGCACCCGGTAGCCCCGCTCGTCCGGCGGCGGCGGCTCCTCCGGCATCTCGACCAGCTCGAGACCCGGGAAGCGCTTCTTGTTCTTGGCGTAGCGATAGACCAGCTCGGCGAACAACACGTCGGCCTTGACGATGTCGCTCTGACGCTTGCCCGGCGGGTACAGCAGGTGGGTGACGCCACGCTCGTGGTACTGCTCCCACAGGTCGCGCACCGAGGTCAGCGCGGCGTAGTGGAAGTACGACTGGAAGGCCTGCACGTCGCTGAGGATGTAGCGGTCGATGCCGACGGTCGCCTTGTAGTTGCGCCCGAGCACCCTGGCGTCCTTGGGCAAGGCGTCGCGGATCTGCAGTTCGCGGGCGCGCCAGGGGAAGCGGTCCTTGTCCTTGCGCTTGTTCTCGTAGCCGGAGCGGAACATGTCGACCGCCGCGTCCATGCGCTTGTGGCCGCTGTAGAACATGGTGTCGGCGCCCCACACGACCTGGAACGCGACCAGAGGCACGAGGCCGATGCGCGCGAGCAACCCGAACTCCCACACCCGCACGATCAGCGCCGCACACATCGCGTAGGTCAGCGGCAGCAGGGCGTGCAGGTAGCGGTCGTTGGGGTAAGTGAAGCCCCACAGGAAGAAGCTGAAGAACGCGAGCACCGCGAACAGCCAGATGCGTCCGGCCCGCTTCATCAGCAGGGCCGTCGGCAGCAGCAGCGTGAACAGCGAGCCGAGCATCGGCCAGTTGTGGTTGAGCGCGCGGTGCGGGTGGAAGCTGTACGTGAAGTACAACTTGATCGCGTTGAGGACCTTGTCCGCGGTCGAGCCCTTGGGGAGGATCGTCTCGAGCGCCCAGCCCTCCTCGAAGTACTGGTACGTGTGTTCGTGGATCGGCCACACCGGGAAGTGTCGCTGCGCGAAGGGGTGCAGCGGGTTGCCGTAGAACAGCACGTTCTTGATGAAGTGCGGCGAGGTCAGCAGCGCCGCGACGCCGATGACCCACAGCGGGCTGGCGATCAGCGTGCGCCACGGCAGCGGCGCCGTCGCGGGCGAGCGTACGCGCAGGTACACGAACTGAAAGAAGCGCGCCGCGATCACCGTGGCGCACGCGAAGATCATGTAGATGGCCTGCAGCTTGCTGAGGATCGCCCCCGCCGCCGCGATGCCGAGGAGGATCGCCCAGCGTCGCTCGAAGCGCTCGAGCATCCGCGCCGTCGCCAGCGCCATCGGGATCGCCCAGAAGCCGAGGAGGTGGTCGGCCGAGCCGCCGATGTTCTGGTCGTAGACGAACAGCGACGGGAACAGGAAGAACACCGGCCACAGGCCCCGCACGCGCCGGCGTAGCATCCACTCCGCGCCAGCGACGACCCCGACGATGGTCCAGAGCACCAGCAGGAACTCGCTCTGCAGCGCCAGCATCCAGCGAAGCTGCGGGATCAGGCCGGGCACCGAGAACGCCCAGGTGTGCAGCATCGACGGCAACTGCGGGAACGCCCGGTTGTAGTCGGCGTACATCGGGAAGATCTTGCCGGTGCGCGCGTAGTCCTCCGCGACCGGCATGTGGTACCAGCTCGCGTCGTAGTTGATCGCCGTCGGCGTCATCGACTGGATGTAGAGCAGGAACAGACACACCACCGCGAACGCGAACGCGAGGTTGCGCAGCGCCGTGTAGCCGAGGGTGCTCGGCGGGCGCGTGTCCCACCAGCGCCGCGCCTGGCGGATCAGCAGCGGCAGACGCGTCGCGCCGGCGGCCACGAACACCAGCGGCATCAGCATCGAGAACGTCGGCCCGATGATGCCGAGCGCGCCCGCGCCGATCATCGCCAGACAAAACGCCAGCACGCCGATCGCCACGCTCATGACCAGCGTCTCGGCGAGCGGCAGCGGGCCGTCGTCGTCGGCGGCCTTGTCGGCGCTGCCGACCAGCCGCGTCAGCACCGCGTGGCCGAGCGTCAAGGTCGAGCCGACGAACAGCGCCCCGTACAGCCAGATCACCGCCAGGCGCCAGAACAGCCACTCGTGTATCGGGTAGCTGCGACCGACGACGGCCGCGTACAGCCAGATCCCGAGCAAGCACAAGACACCGGCCGCCGCGCCACGTAAGCGCCGGCCGGCAGGGGCGTCCGCTGCGAAAGTGCTGCCGAGACGCTCAAAAATCGGCTTCATTCGCGGCACTCTACCGGGACTCCCTGCGAGCGACAAGCCGGCCAGAGCCCCGAACGAGCCGCGTACGCGTCACTTCAGCGGCTGGCCGCAGCTCGCCCGATCGATCACCCGCGGCGGAAGCTGCACGCTGTGGTCGCGGTTGAAGCCCTCGACCTGGTCCGCTTGCTCGATCCACGGCATCAACATCGACTCTTGAAAGTTGGTCGAGTTGGCGACGTAGATACTGGTCGCGTCGCTGGCGATCGCCAGGCGCGCCAGCTTGAGCCCCCCCTTGCCGGAGTCGAGTCGGTCGCGGATCGTGATCGCGTCGTCGCCGAACTCGAAGGACCGGGTGAAGGTCATCTCCGTGCGCGGCTTGCCGGTGATCAGGATCTTCTGCAAGGTGCTGCGCACCAGGTGGGGGTTGACCCGCCCGAGCGTAAGGTTCATCGCACGAAACACGACCTGCTTGACGGGGCTCGGCAGTTGGTGCTTGCGCTTGCTCATCTTGCCCGAGACCGTGAAGCGGCCGCTCGCCGGGTCGGCCTCGACGCGGTGGTCGGGGTCGACCATGTGCGAGACCAGCACGTCGCCGCGCTCGGTCTTAGCGATCGGGCCAGTGTCGCTATAAAACGGGCCGTTCTCGTCGTAGACCTTGATCACCCCGCCCTTGGCCATCGAGGCCACCGCGTAGTACGAGCGGGTCTTCTTGACCAGCATCTTGGCGTTGGGGAACCACTTCGTGAACGGCTCGCGGCTGTCCTCGAGCGCCTCGGTGTGCAGCTCGCTGCGGTGGTCGAGCCACGACTGCATCCAGTCGTAGACGTAGTGCGCGGCCATCCGGTTGTCGTCGTTGAAGTAGCGGCGCCGCTCCGGCATCGAGCGCATCAGGTACGTGCGGGCGATCTTCGCGGCGGTCGGGTACGCGTGGGCGAAGATCTCGAAGCCGTGCGGATAGAAGTGGTAGGTGTTGCGGCTGCCGTACTCGCCGGCGTACGAACCATCCGGGTGCATGAAGTAGCTGGCGAACTCGATCGCCTTGCCGACCGACGCCAGGATCTTCGGGTCGCCCGACTTCTGCCACAGCTTGCCGAGGAACGCGATCGAGCACGAGTGGTAACCCGGGTCGGCGCCCTCGTACTCCTGATACCAGCCCTCCTCGTTTTGCCACGAGAGGGTGATGTCGAGGTAGTCGTCGCTGGCCTTCTTGAAGGCCTCGTCGCCGGTCAGCAGGAACACGTTGTACAGCGCGAGCGCGGCGAGTGCCTGGTGATTGGCGAGCTGTCCGCTCTCGTTGTTGGCGATCAGCCAGCGCCCGCGGCGGGCGAAGAACTCGACCAGGTCGGGGCGGTCGAGCCCGAGCTGGATGTAGCTCTCGGTCATCGAGTAGGTCGAGAACACCAGGGCCCCGAGCGCGCGCTCATACGGGAAGTAGTCGTCGCACGAGCTGTCGGGGTGCGAGGAGTCGCGGGCGAACTCCATCGACCCGATCACCAGCTCGCGCAGGCGCTCGTTGCCGAAGTACGGGTTGTTCGGGAACGGGTGCTTGTAGGCCATCGCCAGCACCAGGCCGAACTCCTGGGACATGCCGCACGGGAAGTCGATCGTGCGGTAGTGCCAGTACTCGCGGTCGAAGCAGCCGTAGGTGCTCGAGAACGGGTTCTTGTCGACCATCAGCAGGATGCGCGGCAGGGCGCGCAGCGCCTCGAAGGTGTACCAGTCGCGGTGTCCGGGGGCAGGCTGGGGGAAACGATCGGTCATGACTTCAGTTCCGGGGGGGGCGGTGGTTCCGGGGCAGACTGGCGCAGGCGTACCACGAACTGCACGGTGAAGGGGATGCCGATCACCGCCAGCAAGACCGTGCCGAACATCGAGTAGCCGATCGTCGACGCGAGCAGCGCGCCCTCGCGGATCGGCGTCCAGCCGCTCAGGCGCAGCAGATAAATGAAGGCGACGTCGCGGGTGCCCATGCCGGCCAGCGTGATCGGCACCATGCCCGCGAGCACCCCCGCGGGCCACAGCGCCAGCGTCGGCGCGATGCCGACCTCGGCGTGGGTCATGACCAACATGGTGTAGACCATCGCCGTCGAGGCGGTCCACGACATCAGCGACGACACCGCCGCGAGCACCAGGCGCCACGGTCGGCGCAGCAGCGCCGCGAAGGCCAACAACAACTGCTCGGCCTTCTCGGGCTTGCGGCGCAGCAGCGGCAGACGACCGATCAGCTCGCGCTTGCGGACCAGCACGAGGATCACGCACCACTCCGCGATCAACAGCCCGGCCGCCAGCGCCGCCGCTAACGGCAAGTCGTACAACAGCGTGCCGACGATCGTCATCAGGCACAGGCTCTGCACGTCGATCGCCTTCTCGGCCAGCACGCTCCCGGCACCGACGAAGGGCGGCACCAGGTCGCGCAGCGCCACGCCGCGTAGCAGGTCGCTCGCGCGTGCCGGCGTCACCAGAGCCAGCGGCCAGGTCGCCAGCATCGCATGCAGCGCGCGCAGGGCCGGCACGCGGTAGCCGAGCGTGTCGAGGATCAACAGCCAGCGCACGGTCGCCAGCAACATGGTCGCGCCGAGCAGCGCCAGGACCACGCCGACCAGGCCCCACTGGGTCTCGCGCAGCGCCGCGTAGAACGACTCGGTGCCGGCCAACTGGCGCACCAGCACGACCATGAAGCCCACGGTCACCAGCACCACTGGCACGATCCGCCAGTCGAAGCGCACGCGGCCGGGCCCCTGCACCGGCGGCGCCGCCGGTTTCACCTCGACGGCCGCCGCGCCAGGCGCGTCGCCCGGCCCTGCGGTCACGGCAACCGCCGGTTGAGCATGTCCGCCAGCATGCCCAGCATCAGCAGTTGGAAGCCGGTGGTGAACAGCAGCACCGTGGTCACATCCATGAGCCGTCCGGTGATCGACAAACTGCCGACCGCGACCGCGATCGCGGCGAGGATGAACAGCCCCGCCGCCGGGATGAACACCCGCAGCGGATCGAAGTACAGCACCGTACGAAAGATGAGCTTGGTGAACGCGATCGTGTCGGCGATCGGGCGGATCTTCGACTTGCCCTCGCGCTTGAGGTAGTCGATCTGCACGAACTTGACGTGAAACCCGGCCGAGAACATCGCCAGGGTGATCGTCGTCGTGTAGCTAAACTGGTCCGGCAAGATGTTGGAGAACCGCTCGAGGATGTCCTTGCGCATGACCCGGAGCCCGCTGTTGAGGTCGGGGATGTTCTGCCGGCTCAGGTACGAGGCGAGCTTGCGCAGCACGTACTTCGGCGGGCGACGCAGCAGCGCGACCGCGGCCTTGGGCCCCGTGCGCGCGCCGACGACCATGTGAAACTGCCGACGATGCGCGAGCAGCTCGGGGATATGCACGGCCGGGTAGGTGCCGTCGGCGTCGGTGATGAGGATCCACGGGTGGACCGCCTCCGACACGCCGGTCTTGATCGCCGCCCCGTAGCCGCGGTTGACCACATGACGCACCAGCCGCAGCTCATCGCAGACGTGGGCCTGGATCGCCTGCGCAGTGTTGTCCGACGAGCCGTCGTCGATGACCAGCACCTCCCAGGGGATCCCCTTGAGCTCGCGGCGCAGCAGCTCGAGCAGCTCGACCAGCACCGGACCCGCGCCGCGCTCCTCGTTGTAGGCGGGGATCACGATCGACACGCCGGCATGCTCGTGCATGACAAGCGCTGTGGTCGCCGAAAGCGCTGTGGTCGTCGCAGTGGTGGTCGGTACCAGATCGTTCATTTGGATAAGGGCCTGAAGCCGTATGCAGCTCTAGAGAAGCCGTAGCGCCCGCCAAAACCGTGCGTTTCCACATGGCTCGCGGACCGGTCTTCTACCACAACGCGTCGGCACCGGGAACTGCTCGATGCCGGGCGCGTGCAGCCCGGACCGTGACCCATCCCGTCGCGCTGGGCTTTGTGCTAAGTCACCGGCGCTCTGCGACCAGGGTCGCGGATACGAGGCGCCATGACCGAACCAATGCATGACGGCGTGATGGACCGAGAGTACGCCGCGGGCCGCAAGAAGGGCCACCTGAAGTTTCGCTACCGCGTGCGCGCCATGCTCGCCGTGGACGCCTTCCGCGAGCGTCGTGGGGACCAGGGCTCGCCCTCGGTGCTCGAGCTCGGCGCCGCTGACGGCCTGACCTTGCTGGCGATCCGCGAGCTGTTCGGCAAGGCCGGCCGCTTCGACGGCGTCGAGCTGTCCGCGGAGCTGCTGGCCTCGGTGCCGAAGCTGCCCGACAACGTCTCGATCTACCCCGGCGACGTCATGGCGCTGCCGCCCGAGATCCCCGAGGGCACCTACGATCTGGTCACCGCGCTCGCCGTGCTCGAGCACCTGCCGGACCCCGAGCAGGCCCTACGCGAGGCCCTGCGCGCGCTCAAGCCCGGCGGCGTGCTGGTGGCGACCGCCCCGAACCCGCTGTGGGACCACGTCGCTGGCCGCCTCGGCATGGTCGCCGACGAGCACCACGCCCAGGAGATCGACGAGGCCGTGCTGCGGCGCATCGTCGCTGGCGCCGGCTTCCAGCACGTCAAGTTTCGCCGCTTCATGTGGGCGCCCGTCGGCGTGCTGCCGTACCTGCGCGTCAACGTCGACCCCGCGCGCTCGCTGAAGATCGACCGCATGATCGCCAAGCTGCGCGTGTTCAACTTCGGCTTCGTCAACCAATGCATCGTCGCCCAAAAGCCCGGGTGAGCCATGGCCGGCGTCGACTATCAGGAACAACAGGCGTACTGGGCCGGCGTCGGCGTGCGCCGCCTGCCCGGCCACCCCGCGGTCCAGGCCTTCGCCCGCTCGAAGCTCGCGTTCATCCGCGAGGCCCTGCGCAGCGATGACCACGCGCCGAAGCAACTGACGATGCTCGAGGTCGGGGCCGGCAACGGCTACTTCAGCGCGGTGTTCCAGGACGCCTTCGACCTGACCTGCCTCGACTTCTCGGAGAACATGCTGCGCCAAAATCCGCTGCCCGCGGAGCGCAAGGTCGTCGGCCGCGTCGAGGCGCTGCCCTTCGCCGACGCCGCTTACGACGTGGTGTTCTGCGGCAACTTGCTACACCACGTCGAGTCGCCGCTCGCCGCCGTCCGCGAGATCAAGCGGGTCGCCCGGCGCAACGTGGTCCTGCTCGAGCCCAACGCGGTCAACCCCCTGATGTTCCTGTTCGGGCTGCTCAAGAAGGAGGAGCGCGGCGCCCTCAAGTTCACGCCCGCCTACCTGCGCAAGCTCGGCGCCGACGCCGGCCTGCGTCTGCGCGCCTTCGCGACCCAGGGGACGATCTTGCCGAACAAGACCCCCGCCGCGCTCGTACCGATGCTCATGCCGGTCGAGCGCGTGTGGCCGCTCGGCTTCTACAACATCGCCGTGTTCGACGTCTGATCCGCCGGCTCAGCGCGCCTGGCGAGCGTCGAGCCAGGCCCGCCGCGCAGGCGTGCCCGGACCGAGGCCGGCGCCCGCCGCCGCCTCGCGCGCGGCCTCGACGGTGACCTGACCGAAGAGACCTGTCCCAACGAGCAGGAGCGCGAGGACCACCAGCGTGCCCCTCGCCCACCCGCGACCGGCCGGCGGCGCATCGGGGGCGTCGTCGCTGCATATGGTCGCCAGCACGCGCAGGCACCCCAGCACCAGCGCGACGCCGGCCAGCGTGCCACTGGCGAGCGCGACGCGGACCAGCACGTTGCTGTCCTGAAGGCCAGCTTGTAACAGCGCGAGGCGGGCGAGGAACGCCCCGGTCGGCGGCGCGCCGGCCAGCCCGAGCAGGCACACGGCGATCGCCGCGGCCGGGACTGGCGCGCGGCGGGCCAGGCCGGCGAGGTCGACCAGCCCGCGCCCGCGATCGAAGGCCGCGTGCGCGGCAAGCAGGCCGAGGCTGGCGAGCGCGTGCATGGCCAGCGTCAGCAGCACCGCCGCGACCGCGAGGTCCCCGGCGCCCTGCCCCCAGTCGACGTGATCGGTGATCTTCAGGCCGCCCGAGCGGGCCCCCGCGTGCGCGTAGAAGTCGGCCGCCGCGCCCATGCCGAGCAGCACGAGGCCGGCGTTGGCGACCGTGGCCCACGCCAGCAGGCGTCGCAGCCCCGCAGCGCGCACCGCCGCGAGCGCACCGACCACGGCGCTCAGCCCCCCGAGCAGCGCCGCCGCGGTGCCCCAGCCGTAGGGCGCGTAGACCATGCGCGGCGCGTGCAGCACGGCCACGAACAGGCGCAGCATCGCCGCGGCTGCGGCGACCCGCACCAGCACCAGCGCCGTCGCCAGCCCGCTCGCGCCGACGCGCCGCGAGATCGCAGGGAGCGCGGGCGCCAGCGGCCACACCCCGAGGCGCGCGAGCACGCCGACCAGCGCGAGGCACAGGCCGGGGATCAGCAACATCGCCGGCGCGGCCCCGGTGACCGCCGCGTCGCGCGAGTACACCACCAGGCTCTCGTCGAAGCGCGCGCTGCTGTGCAGCAGGTCGACCGCGGCCTGCACGTTGCTCGCGCCCCAGCGCAGGAACACCGCGCCGATCCGTCCGACCAGCTCGCCGAGCCGCGTCGTCCCGGTCGCCCCGTAGATCAGCCCGAGGCCGAGCCACAGCAGGCCGGCGGCGAGGCCCTGTCCCATGAGCCAGGTCAGTGCCGGCGCTCCGTCGTCACGGTCGCGTCCCAGCCACATCAGGGTCGCGGTCGCCAGACAGGCCAGCTCGAGCCCGGCGGTCAACACCGTGAGGTCGCCCGCGTGGGCGCAGGCCATCGCGCCGAGACCGGCGAGTAGCACCAGCCCGTGCCGCGCCGCGCCGCCGGGTGTCGGAGGATCACTCGCCACGATCGCCGCCATCGCCACGAGCACCAGCAAGTCGAGCGCCAGCGCCAGGCGGTCGACCACCACGGCGTCCGCGAAGTGTGTGCTGCCGACCGCCAGCTCCGGCGTCACCAGCAGGGTCGACGCGGCGATCGATGCCAGCGCGACGCCGACCAGCGCGACCCCCCGCTGCCAGCCCCCCGGCACCCGCACCAGCGCCGGACCAGCCAGCGGCGTCATCACGGCCCACAGCCCGACGATCACCAGCGGCGCCAACATGACCAGCGTCTCCGTCATCGCCCGCCTTGCAGCAGCTCGAGCGTCCGCAGCGGCTGCGCGCAGGCCTCGGAGGGCTCCGCCGGGGCTCGCGTCGCCGCACCGATCGTCCGCACCGCCCGCTCACAGCGCCGACGCGTCGTCGCCTCGACCCATCCTCGCGCCGCCGTGTGGCTCGCACCCAGCGTGCGCGCCGGCCAGACACCGGTGATCAGCAGCGGCGTCAGCAGCACCACGAAGCCGAGCGCCACCCCATGTCCTGACCTGGCTATTTCGCCATGTCCCTTCGGACCTGTCCCTCCGGACAGCGCCCGCACCGACAGCAACGCCGCCGCCATGGCCGCCAGCGCGAGCCACATCGCGTGCCCGCCGAGCGTCAGCCCGGCGAAGCGCGCGGTGCCCAGCACCACCAGCGCCACCCCTGCGAGGCCGACGAAGCCCGGCGCCGGCAGCAGCCCGAGCGGCGCGAGGCGACGCATCCACACTTGCCCGTGCTCATGCGCGTACACGGCCGCCGCGCCGCCGAGCGTCAGCGCCAGCGCCAGCATCACCGCGCCCAGCAGCCCCTCGTGGTGTTGACCGGCCAGCCCGAGCACCACCAGCCCCGCGGGCACCAGGCTCGCCAGCCCGATCGCCCGCCGGCGATCCGGCTCCGCACGCGCGAGCACGGCGCCATACACCGCCCCGATCACGGCGATCCACGCCAGCACTGGCGCATGCACGGCCGCGCTGCTCGGCGCCAGCACCAGCCACAGACGCAGCAGCACGTCGACGCCCAGCCAGCGCAGCGGACCGACCAGCAACAGCGCCGTGCCCGGTCGCGCCGACGCCGTCGCCGCCAATAACCATCCGTGCAGCGGCCACACCCCGAGCGTCACCGTACCGGCGAACACCAGCGCCACCGCGACCGCCGCCTCCGCGCGCGCCGGCAGCAAGTTCTCCGCGAGCGCCGCGAGCTCGAGGTTCCACTGCCCCCCCGAGGCGTCGTGCTGCGCGACTGCCAGCAGCGCCCCCGCGAGCGCCAGCGCGGCTGTCCCGAGAGCCAGGTAGAAGCCGGCCCCGAGCGCGGCCCGCAGTCGGTCGGGTCGGTCGCTCCCCGCGACCAAAATCACCACGATCGGCGCGAGCAGGGCATGACACGCGATCAGAAACCCGAGGTCACGGGCCAGCAGCGCCGCGAGCACGCCGGCTTGCAGGACCAGCCCGCCCGCGATCGACCCGCGTGAGCCGCCTGGCGCGAGCGCAGCGACCTGTCCGATCAGGCAGGTGACGAGCAGCCCGGGGATCGTCAAGCCGCCGACGCCGAGCGACACGGCGAGCCCGAGCGCGTCGACCCAAACCATTCGGACCGCGAGGCTCAGCGGCTCGGCCAGCGCGATCAACACCGCCACCGCCACCACCAGCCCGGCCGCCGACCCGCCGACCCGTCGACTCCACCGCGCCGGCGCCACCAGCACGACCATCGCCCCCAGCAACGGCAGCGCGAGCAGCACCCGCAGGTCCACCAGCGCCGTCATCGTCCCTCCCCCTGACCTGTCCCCGGGGCCAGCTCGGCCTCCGCGGGCGCAGTGACTGCCGGCGGACGCACACCGCCAGAAGGCCGCTGCGAGCCGAGCAACGCCGGGTCGAGCCCGCCGAGGTCGACCGGGTAGACCCGCGTCGGCCCGAGCCGCGCGACATCGGGATTACAGTACACGACCCCGAGCACAGCGAGCGCCCCGAGCAGCACCAGCACCAGCCCGCCGCGCAGCGGACCCGCCGCGCGCGGCACTCCGGGCTGCGCCGGCGCCAGCAGCAGCGCCGGTCCCACGCGGACCTCGAAGAGCTCGTGCGCCGCGCGGACCAGCGCCCGCGCCGTCCTGCGCAGGACCTGTCCTTGCGGCCAGGTCGGTACCCACAGCCGCGAGGCCAGCGCCCGCAGCCGCGCCCCCATCACCAGCCCGAACACCGCCACCGGGACCAGCGCGACCACGGCCCAGCGCGCCAGCACCACCGAGTACGGCGGGCGGGGCCCGAGCGCGAGGTCCCCGGGGAGCAGCCAGCTCGGCCCGAACTCCGGCGCCAGGCCCATGCGCAGCGCCGTGATCGACCCCGGAAGATCGGTCATCGCCGCGATCGTCGCGGCCGTCGCCAGGAACGCCGAGGCCAGCCCGATCTCCGCGCCACCTGGCCCATGCGACCTGTCCCGAAGGACATGCGCCATCGACCCGGCGACACACACCGCCGCGAGCACACACAGCCCCGCCGCCGCGACGTTGAGCCCCGGGCTCCAGGCGCTCATGTACATCCACGCGACGCCCGTGATCTCGCCGAGCCACAGCGTCGCGCCGGTCGGCAGGACCCCCGCCAGCGACAGCCCGGCCAGCACCCGCGCCGCGTGTCCAGCCCCGCTCCCGGCCCCGAGCGCCAGCCCCAGCGCCCCGCTGGCGACCCCGTACGCCAGCAGCAGCCCGCACGCTGGCGCCCACGCGCCGAGCCCCAGCGCCACCAGCATGAAGCCGAGCTGCGCCTGCGCCACGCGGGCCAGCGTCTCCTCGTGGCTGTCGGTCCGCAGCGCGGCCACCCCGGCCATCGCTGCGATCGCCGCCCCGACCAGCGTCAGCGCGGCCATCACCGTCGGCGCCAGCGCCAGCAGCATGTGCGCGCGCAGCAGCAGCAGCACCCCCGCCCCGCTCGCCAACCCCAGGCAGGCCGCACGCATCACCGGGCTCGCCTCACGCAGCGCGCCCGGTAGCGCGGCGATCCGCGCGAGCACGGCGATCACCAGCGCGACCGCGGCCACGCTCGCCGGCGCCGCGCCCATCAGCGGCCCTGGCAGCGCCCCCGCGGCCAGGCTCGCGTGCGCCCCGAGCAGCGCGCTACGGGTGATCTGCCCGAAGTCCAGCCCGCCCGCGCCGACCATCGTCGCCAGCACCGCCAGCCACACCCCCGCGTCGGAGATCCGCCAACATGTCTTCTCCGACATGTCCCCAGGGACATGTCTCGAAGCGCCCACCATCACGACGATCTGCCAGCCGAGCGCGGCCCCCCACAGCGTCCCCGACAGCCCGAGCAGCAGCGTGCCGGCGAGCAGCAGCGCCGTGCGCCCGAGCGCCCGCAGCCCCTCGCGGGGGTCGCCGAGCGCGGCGACCTGCACCCCCAGCGCGATCACCAGCGCGACCCCGCAGACCACCAGCGCCAGGCCGCCGAGCTCGAGGTCGAGGTCGAGGGCCGTCGTGAAGCCGGCCCCGGCCCACGGCACCGGATGCGTGCGCCCGAGGTCAGGCCGGACCGACGCCGCGTACACCCCCGCGGCCAGCACCAGCGCCGACAGCATCGTCGCCCCCAGCGCGATGCGACCGGCCAGCGCCAGCGCTCGCTCGTCGCCGAACCACCGCGACCACGCCGCCTCGAAGCCGCAGATCAGCAGCCCCGCCAGCATCGGCAGGACCACGATCGCCAGCAGGCTCACGTGCGCCTCCATCGACTACTCGCGCCCCCGCAGCAGCGCCGCGCCGACCACCGCGTACACCGCCGTCAACACCACCAGCAAGCTCGCAAACACCTGCCCGCCGGTCTGCGCCCACGCGCGGGCGAAGGTCGCCATCACCAGGCCAGTCGCCGACAGCAGCAACACCAGGGCCAGCAGCGCGCGACCGGGCGAGCGCCGCAGCAGCACGCCGAGCAGGCCGAGCACGAACAGCCCGCTCGCCAGGTAAAGAAGGTGCGTGATCGGCAGATCCGGCGAGCGCATCGGCGCGCCGGTTATAACCGATGCTCGCGCCCCGCAAGCCCTGCGATCGCAGCGATCAGCAGCGCCATCATGGCCAGCCCCAGCGTCGGCGCGTACAGCTCGGCCCACGCCCGCCCGATCGTCGCCACCGCCCCCAGACGCGTGTCCGGCGGCAGCTCGCGCCCTGTCCATACGTACTGGCGGGCCCAGGTCGACACCAGCACCAGCGCGAACGCGGCGACCGGCACCACCACCGCGAGCCGCCACCACACGCGTGGACCCGGCGGCGCCACGCGGGCCGGTGTCGCCCGCACCGCCACCCGCAGCGCGGCGATCGCCGCCCCCGCGAGCATCACCAGTTGCACCGCCGCGACCGCGGGCGCCATCACCTGCGCATATGCACAGCACCCGGCGAGCAACCCGACCCACAGCGCCGAGACGGCCGTGCGCGGGCTCCTGGCCGCGATCACCAGCACGCCGGCCACCAGGCCGACGGTCGCGTACACGGCGAAGAGTAAGCTCGCCAGCATGCGCTCACGCCGGGCGCGGCCGCCAGGTCGGGTCGAACGACATGCACACGCCGCCCCGGTGGATCGCTGCGAAGTGCGGGCTCTCGCGCAGTTGCGGGTCGACCTCGTCGGTCGGCGCCGGCACGAAGCCGACGCGGTTGGCGAAGAAGTCGGCCGCGTCGCTGGTGGCCAGGTAGATCGCCCGCACGCCGACGTTACGCGCCCGGCGAATGGTCCCGTCCGCGAGGATCCACCCGAGGCCCTCACCTCGCCGGGTCCGCGCGACCGCGAGGTTGAACAGCAGCGCCTGTGTGCCTGCCACCTTGAGGCTGCAACAACCGACCACGTCCCCCTCCGGCTCGCGCAGGATCAGCGTCTCGGTGGCGTCATCGAACTCGGTCGGCGCCAGGCCGTAGCTCGAGCACAACGCCTGCACCGCCGGCATATCCTCCGCCGTCGCGAACATGAACGCGTCGCCCAGCCCCTGCAGCAGCTTGGTGCCGAGGTCGCCGAACGACCCGCTCGAGAGGATCAGCACCGTGTCGCCCGGCGCCACCTGGGTCAGCACCGCCACGCCGACCCCATCGACGCTCGGGTACGCCGTGGCCTCGATGCCGTGCGCCGCGATCGCCTTCGCCAGCATCGGCGCGTCCATCCGCTGATCCTCGGGGATCTTCTCGGGGTGAAACAGCGGGCCGACGTACACCCGCGAGGCCGCCGCGAACGCCTCCGCGTAGCCCTCGAAGAACACCGCCCGCCGCGACGACGCCGAGCGCGGCTCGAAGCACACGTGCAGCTTGTTGTTCCGGAAGTGCCGGCGCACCGCCGTGACCGTCACCTTCACCGCCGTCGGGTGGTGCGCGAAGTCAGTGACGACCCGGATCCCCGCCGCGATGCCGAGCAGCTCCTGGCGCTTGCGGACCCCGCGAAACCGGCGCACGCCGTCGCGGAGCGCCTCCATCGGCGCGCCCTCCTTGCGGGCCATCGCCACCGCCGCGAGGATGTTCGCTACGTTGTATCCGCCGACCAGCGAGGTCGCGAACTCTCCCTGGCTCTCGCCGCGCTCGAACAGCTCGAACAGCGTCTGACCGCCACCGCGCTTGACCGACGGGCGCGCCGTGTAGTCCGCGCTGGCCGGGTCGTCGCCCTCGGCGAGCACGCGATAGGTGGTCCGCGCGCAGCGGGCCACCGCTGCGACCTCCATCGCGCCGGCATCGTCGGCGCAGACCACCAGGTCCCCCTCCGCGGGGATCAGCGCGATGAACCGGCGAAACGCCGCCTTGACCGCCTCGAGGTCCGCGAAGATGTCCGCGTGGTCAAACTCGACGCTGGTGACGATCGCCCTAAACGGCGCGTAGTGAAAGAACTTCGAGCCCTTGTCGAAGAACGCCGTGTCGTACTCGTCGCCCTCGAGCACGAACGCCTCGCCCGCGCCCTGCAACGCCCCCCGGCCCAGGTTCTGTGGCACGCCGCCGATCAGCGCCGACGGCCGCTGACCCGCAACCACCAGCAACCACGTCAGCAACGCCGAGGTCGTCGTCTTGCCGTGCGTCCCCGCCACCACCAGCGACCGCCGACCCGGCAACAACAACTTCGCCAGCAGCGACGGGAAGCTCTCGAGCGGCAGCGAGCGCGCCAGCGCGGCGACCACCTCCACGTGCTCTCGCCCGCACACGTTGCCGACCACCACGCAGTCGGGACCCCAGTCGAGGTTCTCCGCGCGAAACCCCGTCATCACCGCCACGCCGGCCTGGGCCAACTGCGTCGACATCGGCGGATACAGCGGTCCGTCCGACCCGCGCACGTCGTGCCCCGCCTGCTTGAGCAGGCCCGCGAGCGCGCCCATCCCCGTGCCGCCAATGCCGATCAGGTGGACCTTCAAAGCGGCGCGAGGATGGACCCGTTGTCGCCGACCGGTCAAGCGCGCCCACCCCTGCGCGCGACCCCCCGCAAGGCTCACGCGGTCGACACCTGTCCACGCGTGACCGCAGAATTGACGCGTAAATACAATGTTATCGCGGGACCTGAGGGGGTGTATGGTCTGGGGCCCCCGCACTCGCGGGCGACCCACGATGATGACCGGCGAAGCTCACAGCCCTCTCGAACGACGCACGCGGCCGCGGGCGCAGGTGCACATCGCCGCGACCCTGCGGACCGCCGCCACCTCGCTCGCCGTGCAGACCCTCGACCTCTCCGGTCACGGCACCTTCGTGCGCTCCGCCCGTCCGCTGCCCGTCGGCAGCGCCGTGCAGATCGTGCTGCAGCGCGGCGCGCAGCGTAACCCGCTGGTGCTCAGCGCCGAGGTCGTACGCATCGGGACTCACCAAGAAGGCCGCGCCCCCGGCCTCGGCCTGCGCTTCACCGACGTCACCGCGATCGACGAGGCCTCGCTTCAGGCCCTCATCGACCACTCGGACGGGTCGTCGTCCGGCCGCGACTTCGTGCTATAGCTCGCGGTCCATGCTCGACCTCAAGGCCAAACTCGCCGCGGCCGGTCTGGTGACCGCGGCCGATGTCGCCGCCGTGGAACGCAAGAGCACCGGTCCCAAAGGACAGGACCGAAAGGCCAGCCGCGACCACAGCCCCCGCAGCAACTCCGGCACCCGCAGCTCCACCCCGCGTGACGCCGGTCCGCGTGGCGATCGCCCTTCAGGCTCGGCCGGCAAGCCCAACCTCGC
>Ga0335395_10000336_pt1 | contig 29968 bp, 21 predicted proteins | sample MAT02_FD_205744 | JGI IMG/M metagenome (GOLD analysis project Ga0335395, IMG submission 205744) | Freshwater microbial communities from Lake Fryxell liftoff mats and glacier meltwater in Antarctica - MAT-02 (spades assembly) (version 2) ... | reverse complement strand
GCCCCGCGGGTCCCGTCACCTTCCTGGGCGACCTCGTGCCCGGCGTCCCGTGGGTCCACATCCCGATCACGATGGGCTACGACCGCTTCCCCGAGCTGCTCATCGACGAGAAGGAGGCCCTGCTCGCCACGATCGTCGCCGAGTCCGGCTGGGCCTTCTACACCCACGACCCCGGCGTGGCCGCCAGCCGCGTGGTCCGCTCGCCGCAAGGCCGGTTCTCCGCCGCCGAGCCGCTCGCCGAGCTGCGCTGGAGCTGAAAGGCCCGACGCACTCCAAGTTCTTGGTCATCTCCCGCGCGAGGAGATAGCCACCCAAGTAAAACTCCTTGGAATAAACTAATGTTTATTACTTGGGTGTTTGGCTGCAAATTCGGCAGCGCTTGACGGATTTTGAAAGTCGGGAGAGAGTGGGTTCGATGAAGAACCGAGAGACGATCTGGATCGTCTTCATCGCGCTTCTTGCCGGTATGTGCTCTCATAACGTGATCTGATTACCGAGGCGGGTCGGCCCCTGTATTGCCGACCCGCCGCTACTCTCTGGTAATCCCCAATGAGCTAGCCTCGGGACCCTCCCTGAGCCGGCCGCGCCGCCAGGACGAAGATCACAGGGGTAGCCATGCCGACCCCGGGCGCGCTAAACTGCGCCCCATGGGCCCACGCCGTCCGGGACTGACGCTGCTCGCCGTGCTCGGTGCCTGCCAGGCGCCAGCCTCCGGATCGTCAGGCTGTTCGACGCCGGTGTCCTGCGTCGACGACGTGCTGCACCCGTCTGCGCAGCTCATGCCCCCGGGAGGATCCCAGTCGGGGATACATGCAGCGATGCAGGCGACGATGATGGCGGCAGCGAGTGCGAGTCGAGAGGGCATGGAGCTTCTCCGATCTACGCCTAGAATTTGCCGGTGAACAGGAGGCCTGCCCGGATCGGCATCAGTCGGCGGCCCACGCCTTGCGGCGAGCCCACGCAGAGCATGACGATGGCGGCGTGGAGCGCAGCACCTCAACGTCCTTGCAGATGCAGCGTCACCTGCTGCGTGACGGCTTAGAAACGTCGTACGCCAGCCCCGCGACCCGCACCTACGGTGCTCTGTTTCACAGCACGTCGCTGAGCTTGACCGCGATGCCGAACACGCCGAGGCACATCTCGTCGAGGGTGGCCTCGCCGAGCACCACGTCTTGCGGCTCGGTCAGGCCCTGCTCGCTGAGCGCCTTGGCCAGGAACGGGTTGCTCATCGAGTTGTTGTAGGTGCAGCGCAGGTGCACCTCGTCGCCCGGCTGCACCCGCGGTACCAACTCGAGCTCGGTGTCGTAGCCGTACAGGCGCTGCCACTGGAAGTCCCAGCGGGGGGTCTGGACCAGGCACTCCGAGTCCGGCACGCCCTGCGTCGGGACCTTGTGCTGCACGCTGATCTTCATGTCGGTGCCGACGTAATGCATGTGGCTGGTGACGCCGAACACGCGCAGCTCCGGGATGTCGTTCCCGAGCCCGATAAACATCTCCTCGGTGTGGTCGGTGACACCGGCGGGGATCTTGAACACCGGGGTGCCGGGGTCGTTCGGGCCCGGCTGCAGGCCGCCACCCTGGCCGCTCTCGTTGCCGAGCAGCGCGAGCATGCCGACGTAGGTCGGCAGACCCTCGAAGATGCGCAGGGCGATCGAGGTGCTGTCGTCGCGCTCCTCCGTGCCCGTCGGGTGGTAGTGCACGCTGAGCACGATGCGCGAGCCGGCGGGGACCCGCATCGCCACGTTGTCCGGCGGCACGAAGGGCAGCGAGCCGGGCGCCCACACGCCGATCAGGCCGCTCGCGCTGACGCCGGGGCCGCCGAAGCAAGTGTAGGGCTCACCGTTGGGGCCGACCTTGTCGGCCGACTCGGCGTTTTCGTCGAGGTACGCGAGCACGTGATGCACGATCTTCGGGTTACCCGCGTTGATCTGGAGGCCGTCGAGCCAGGTGTCCGAGGTGAACCCGGGGTCGACGCTAAAGCACAAGTACTGGTCCTTGGTGCCCGTCATCGTCACTTCGCTCGGGATCGTCAGGTGGACGTCGGCGTCCTTGAGCTCGAGGTCCATCGGCGGGTCGATCGGCGCCGCCGCCTTCGCGTCGCCCTCCGGCCGGTCCTGGTCGACCCACGCGCGCAGCTTCTCGAGCTCGTCGTCGGTCAGGCGCGGGTCATCCTTGAAGTCGAAGCGCGGCGCACACTCGTCGGTGGTCTCGGCCAAAAATGGCGGCATCGACTTGCGCTCGACCGCGTCCAGCATCGCCGCCCCGAACTGCGCCGCCTCCTCGTAGTTCTGCAGCGAGAACGGACCGATGGCGCCCGAGACGTGACACCCGCCGCACTTGCTGAGCACGATCGGCGCGATGTCCTGATGCCAGGTCACCGCCGCCTGCTCGCCCGTATCGCTCGACTCACCCGCGGATGCGCCGGTGGTCGGGGTCGCCGTGGTGGCCGTGGTGGCCGCAGTCGCTGCCGTGGTCGCCGCGCTGGTGCTGTCGCCAGCCTCGTCGCCCGGCTCGCCATCCTTGCAGCCCGGCGTGCCCGTCATCACCAGCGCCGCGAGGCCCAGCACGCCGCGCCGACCAAACACCCGTGAACCACCCAGGGCAAGCATCATGCCCTCGGTAGTACCCGTGTGCGCGCGCGGGCGCAAGCGGGGAGCGCGCGTAGCCACGCCCGACGACACGAGGGATCACACGCCCCCCTTGCTCTCCCCGGTTTAGGGCGCCAGCCCCGGTTTAGGGCGCCAGCCCCGGTTTAGGGCGCGAACACCAAGGCCTCGACCTCACCCAGGGTCCACGTGTTTTGTCCGTGGTTATGCAGGTGGAAATATACGGGGGTGCCGGCAGCGGCCGTGAAGTCCAGCGCCAGCTCGATCGGATACGCGTTGGCCTTGCCGGGGATCGCAATATCCTGCTCCCACAAGACCGCCTCTGCGAGCATCAGGGCCACGTGGGCCGTCGCCGGCGCCTCGGCGTTGAGGTCGAAGTGGTACAGCGAGGCCCGCAGCCGCGTCCCCGGCACGATCGCTACCCGCGACGGCTGTACGAACATCGCGTAGTTGCACAGCGACGTGTTAATCTCGAGGCCCTGCGGCTCGTATAGCCAGCCCCCGAGCGGACAGCTCACCTCCGCCGGACGATGCGTCGCCAGCGGGTCTTGCGGCGCCAACACCTGCTGCCAGTCCATCGCCAGCACCAGCGGCACAAACTCGCCCCCCGTCGGGTCCGCAGGACCCGTTTCGCCTGTGACGGCCGTGTCGCCTGTGTTCGCCGTGTCGCCTGTGTCCGCCGTGTCCGCCGTGTCCGCCGTGGTCGTCGCGGTCATGGCGGTCATGGCGGTCATGGCGGTCATGGCGTCGCCTGCGTCACCACAGGCACAGGCCAGCGACCACAACGACCATAACGTCAGGGACAACCAGCGTCGCACGCCGCCAGCATACGCGATCCACGAACCTCGGGGCGTCGCTGAGTGCGCTCGATCGACCCCACATATTCACGATATCCTGGCCGCCGTGCCGCGCCTGCTCCCGCTCTTGCTCCTGGCCGCGGCGGCCTGCGGGCGCGCGACCCCTGCAACCCCTGCAACCACTGCGACTGCGACCCCTGCGGTCAGGACGCCCGACTGCCCACGTGACACTGTCGCCGCGGGCGACCCGGGCACGCGCGCCGTGTCTGACCGACGCCTGCGCGGCCTCGCGGCGCTCGACGCTGGCCGCTTCGAGCTCGCCCGCGACGAGTTCGCCGCCGTCCTTGCGACCTCGCCGGACGACCTCGCCGCGCGGGCCCTCCTCGACGCCGCCACCCGGGCCTTGCTGTCCGCGCGCGACCAGGCCGCCGCGAACTTCGCGTCCGCCACGCCTACTGTGGTCCCCGCGCCGCCGTGGCGTCACACGCTCGTCCGCGAGGTCACCCTCGCTCCGACGCCTCCACCCCAGCTCGTGCAGGTGTCGGCGACTGGCCACCGCGGCGTCGACGAAGCCGAGTGGTTTCGCCGTCACGACCTGCGCCTGCCGGAGTACGAGGTCCCGAACCCGATGCGCGGCTCGCCCGGCAATGTCCCCCCGACGATCGCCCCGAGCTTCGGCACGCAGTTGCTGGTCCAGGCGATCGCCCACCCCGATCACACGATCCTGATCTACGGGCCGAACTACAGCGGTGGCCGGCTCGTCGTCGTGCTCGACGCCGCCGGCCGCCGGATCGCCTTCCTCGACTTCGACGCCTATCGCATCGCCCCCGACGCGACCGGCGAACAACACGTGGTCTGGGCCGAGCTGCGAGGCGGCGTGCTCTACATCTCGCACCACGGCGCGCTCGCCAGCGCCGCCACGACCGCGTTCCTCACCGCCGTCGACGTGACCACCGGGGCCCTGCGCTGGCGCAGCGATCCCCGGGTCGCCAGCGCCGCCAACTTCGCGATCCACGGCGGCCAGATCCTGTCCGGGTATGGCTCCGACGCCGGGCCGGCCAGCGTGATCGTCCTCGACCGCCGCACCGGCCTCACCGTCGCGCGTGCCGGGCTCACCAGCGCCCCCGAGTACCTGTTCGTGAAGGCCGGCAAGCTCCTGGTCCGCGGCCTCGACAGCGACCACGCGTTCGAACTGCGCCAAAACCGCCCGTGATCCTGTTCGCCCTCGCATGACCCGTCGCGCTGGCCCTCGAGCCCGCTTTGGTCGACAATCTCCGGCATGTCCTTCCTCCGCGGCGACGGCAAGGCGATCCTCGCGCGAGAGATCGTCGCCTTCGAGGCGAAGACCGCCGCCGAGCTCGTCATCGTCGTCGAGCCGCGGGTCGGCCACTACCTCCACGTCCCGCTGCTGTTCGGCAACATCGCCGCGCTCGCCACCCTCGCCTTCCTGCTGTACGGCGAACCAACCTTCTCGCTGCACTGGTTCATCGTCGACCCCGTGATCGTCGGCGCACTGGTCGGCTACCTCGCCAGCCGCTGGCCCGCGCTCGAGCGGCTCCTGACGCCCGCGTCGCGGCGCGAGCGCTGGGCCCTGCGCGCCGCCCGGGCCGCGTTCACGGCCCGCGGCGTCGCCGACACCCGCGGTCGCACCGGCGTGCTGCTCCACGTCGCCGCCTCCGAACGCATGGCCACCGTGCTCGCCGACCTCGGCGTGCGTCGGGCGATCTCCGACGGCGCATGGGCCCTCGGCTGCGCCCCGCTGCTCGCCGCGGTCGCACGCGGGGCCGCAGCCGCCGCGCTCGCGCCCTACATCGCCGCGCTCGGCACCCTCTGCGGTGAACACCTCCCGCGCCAGGAAGACGACGAGAACGAGCTCGGCGACGAGGTGGACACTTGACCCGCCTCGCCCGCACACGCGCCCCGCTCGTGCTGCTCGCGCTGGCGATCGGCCTGCTCGCGCTCGACGCCGCGGCCCGCCCCGGCGGCGGCCAGGGCTACTCCGGCGGTGGCGGTGGCGGTGGCCGCGGCGGTTACAGCGGCGGAGGTAGCAGCGGCGGCGGTGGCGGAGACGCCGGCGTGCTCATCTACTTCCTGCTCCGCCTGGTCATCGAGTACCCGGTCGTCGGCATCCCGGTGCTGATCGCCTTGGTCTATTTTTGGTACACGCGCATGCGCCACGTCAACGACGTGAAGAGCGACCGCTGGTCGAGCGACGACAACTTCCAGGTCGCGCCGAAACCCCAACGCCGCCCGGGCCTCGCCAAGCTCCGCGCGCGCGACCCCGAGTTCTCCACGGTCCTGTTCGAGGACTTCGTCTATGCGCTCTACGCCCGCGTCCACGCCGCCCGCAGCGATCGCGCAGCGATGGCCGCGCTGGCGCCTTACGTCGCCGAGGGCTCGCGCGGCGCCCTGCTCGCCCGCGATCCCGCCGGTGTCCCGATCTCCGGCGTCGTCGTCGGCGCGATGCAGGTCCTCAACGTCAAGGAGACCGGCGACATGGTCCGCGTCGACCTCAAGTTCGAGGCCAACTACACCGCCATGATCGACGGCGCGCCGAAGGGCTACTACGTCGACGAGCGCTGGAGCCTCGAGCGCAGCAGCTCCGCCGTCAGCAAGCCGCCCGGGCAAGCGCTCGAGTTCCGCTGCCCCAACTGCGGCGCCCCCTTCGACTCGACCGGCGACGAGCGCTGCCGCTACTGCCAGCAGGACGTCGGTCAGGGCCGCTTCGACTGGACGCTGACGCACGTGCGCTTGCTGCGTCAGGAGACCCGGCCGCCGGCCCTGACCGCCGACGTCGCCGAGCACGGCACCGACGCGCCGACCGTGTTCGACCCGCGCGTACAGACTGAGCACGCGGCCCTGATCGCCGAGGACCCGGGCGCGACGCCGGAGCTGCTCGAGCGGCGCCTGCGGGCGATCTACAGCGAGCTCAACATCGCCTGGAGTAACCTCGAGCTGCAGCGGATCCGTCCGCTGGTCTCCGACTCGCTGTTCAACTACCTCGAGTACTGGATCTTCGCCTATCGCAACCAGGGCCTGCGCAACATGCTCGAGGAGATGGCGATCAGCCGCGTGCAGTTCGTCAAGCTCACCCGCGACCGCCACTACGACGCGATCACCCTGCGGTTCTGGGCCTCCGGCCGCGACTACACCGTGCGGGCCATCGACGGCGAGCGCGTGTCCGGCAGCAAGAGCCGCAAGCGCAGCTACAGCGAGTACTGGACGCTCATCCGCGGCGCCACCGTCCGCGGCGCCCCGCGTGAGCCCGGCAATTGCCCGAGCTGCGGCGCCGGCACCGAGCGCGTCAACATGGCCGGCACTTGCGGCTACTGCGGCGCCCACCTGACCCGCGGCGAGTTCGACTGGGTCCTCAGCAAGATCGAGCAAGACGACTCCTACGCCGGCTAGGCCCGGCTAGCCCCGCATGACCCGATGCAGTACAGCTTCAAGCGCCACCTGAGAAACGCCTTCATCACCGGCATCTTCGCCGCGATCCCGATCGTCATCACCGCCGTCGTCGTCTGGTACGTCGAGAAGCTGACGCGCGAGCCGATCACCGCCATGTTCGGCGTCGACACCCCGTTCATCGGCATCGCCGCCGCGATCGTCGGGATCTACGCGCTCGGCGTGCTCGTCAACAGCCTGCTGGGGCGCTTCATCCTGCGAGGATTCGACGCCCTGCTGCGCCGCATCCCGGTCCTCAAGGACGTGTACGAGGCCTGGCGGCAGGTCATCCTCACCCCCGGCGGCAAAGAGGGCATCTACGCCCGAGTGGTGCTCGTGCCCACCAGCGGCGACGGCCTCGCCATGGGCTTCACCAGCGGCGAACCCGTCGAGGGCAACCCCGAGCTGTGCTGCGTGTTCGTGCCCGGCACCCCCAACCCGACCGCCGGCCGCCTCATGTTCATCCGACTCGACCGCTGCATCCACCTCGGCATCTCCGCCGAGGAGGCCTTCAAGTTCGCCCTGTCCGGCGGCAACTACGTGCCGCCCTCGGTCGGCCCGCGCACGGCCGCCGCGCACAACTCCACGCCAGACAGGATGACAGGCTGACATGTGCTGCTTCGCCTTCCCGCGCTCGCCTTCGTGGCTCGCCGCGCTGTTCACCCGCCCGGTGCGCGTGCGTGCCACCCAGATCTTCGCGCGCCACGAGGGCACCACGCAATTGATCGCCTACGCCATGCAACTGCGGGCTCCGGGCGACGGCGCGATGATCCTCCCGATCCCCGTGCGACCCGGCTGTGACGAACGCGAGGTCGAGTTCATCGACCTCTCCGCGGCGCCCGACCTGTTCACGCTGTTGAACGCCGCCTTCGTCGGCCCCGAGCCCGCTCTGCCCAGGGGCGGCCTGCGCCTGCCACGACGCGCGCGCGCGCGGCTCGTCGTCCATCAGGTCGGCGCCTTCGAGGCCTCGTTCGTGCCCGGCGTCGCCGAGTTCGACCGCCTCGACCCGCGCTTTCGCCTGCCCGACGCCGTGTGGTCGCAACTTCCGGTCGCCGGCTTCGGCTTCGCGGTGTTCAAGCTGCGCGACACCCACGGCAGCGTCCACGTCCACCCGATGGCGTTTCGCTTCCCGACCCGCGACCCCGCCCGGATCTTCTTCCCGACCTTGCATGTGCACGACGGCGAGGCCCACGACTCCGCCGACTTCGACCACGCGCTCTACTATCAACGCGCCGACGCCAGCGTGCATCCCGACCACGCGCGGGCCTGGGACCACGCCTCCGTGCGCCTCGCCGCCGAGCGCTCGCGCGGCCTCGTCATCGCCGACGTCCCGCTCGCGCGCCTCACCATCTCGGGCACGCGACAAAACGCGGACACCTGGGTGCCCGCGTCCGCGACCTGAAAGGCCGCTCAGATCGGGAGCATCGTCTTGAGCTGCTCGATGAGCTGCTGCGAGACCACGTACTCCATCGCCGTCGCGCCCTCCTTCGTGTAGCGCGCCGTCAGGTAGAAGTCGCCGAGGTCGGTGCCGACGTTCTGCGGCACCCCGTCCGTCTTCGCCCCGTACTCGGACAGCCCGCGCACCCACGCCATGCCCGCCTTGAGGTCGACCGCCAGGATGCCGGCCGTGTCCGGGTCACGCGCGAGCACCTTGGCGAGCCCCGGCGCGCTGCCGACGTTGCCGGTGCCCTGGAACGCCGCGATCACCCGCTTCATGTAGGCGGCCTCGGCCTTCGGCGCGACCGTGAAGACCACGCTGCCACCGACCTCCGCGCGGTCGATGTTGAGGACCAGCCCGCCGAGCGCCTTGTCGACGAAGGCCCTGGCGTCGGCCGGCATGTCGGCCTCCATCTTCTTCTTCGCCTCGCCCGCCGGCTCGATCGTCCAGCGGTCGACCGCCACGCCGTCGATCTTCGCCGCGTCCGCCGTGAACTTCCACGCCACGAACTTCGAGAACTGCGGGCCGAGCACCAACTCCGGCGTGAACACCGTCGACCACGCCTTCCACGAGTCGCGCGCCGCCTTGCCGGGCTGCAGCTTGCTCGCCATCGTCAGACCGAACAGCGCATTTGGCTCGTCGCCGAGCGCGAACAACAGGTTGCCGTCGTAGAGCCCCGCGTTCTCGATCTGGTAGGCCGCGACCGCCGCCTCGACCGCCGTCGCGGGGTGGCCGCTGACCGCCGACCACACGTCCGCCATCAGCTTGCGACCCTCGACCGCGCTCGCGGTCTCGTGGACCCGCGGGCTGATGTGCATCGCGAACAACATCGACGTGCCCGACGGCGCCGCGCCGGCGAACGCCGGGTCGAGCTTGGTGTCGCCGTAGATCTGCATCTCCTGCGCCGTCCGGCTGCCCGCCTTCGGGAACAGCGCGCCGCCCATCATCACGCCCGCCGGCTCGACGCTGAAGAACATCGTGAACTGGGCGAAGTCGTTGACGCGGTCCATCGTGGTCTTGCCGCTGCGCTTGCGGTAGTCGGCCCACGCCTTCACCGCGCCGTCGGCCACCGGATTACCGGTCGGCGCCGGCTCGCTGGTCGCGTTCATCTGGTCGAGCATCGGCGCCAGTTGGTCGCGGTAGCGATCGACCACCGACCCGACGTACACGACGATCTCGAAGTCCCCGTGGATGTTCGCGGCCCGCCCGATGATGTTGCGTTGCAGGTACGCCTGGGTCTTGGCGAAGGTGTCCGCGCCGGAGCTGACGACCACCGCGTCCCCGATCGCGTCGACGAAGATCGACTTGCCCTCGACCATGTACGCCGCCACGTGCCCGGCCGGGTCCGCCTGCTTGTCCTTGTCCCCGAGGTCGGTCGCGAAGGCCTTCGCGCCGCCCTTGTAACCGAAGGTGCAGCCGACCTTGAGGTCCTCCATCTTCGGGTCGACCAGCGCGCAGCCCAGCGGCGCCGCCATGTCGTAGTTGAGGGCCAGGTTGGAGCGCTTGTCGAGCGCGACCGCCGACATGCTGCGCAGCGTGGCCTCCTCGAGGAAGCCCGCGTACTTCGCCGGCACCAGTTGGGTCTTCACGTCCGCCAGCAGGCGCGACGGGTTGGCGATCGCAAAGTGCCCGAGCACCTCCGGCTCGGCGCTCAGCGGCGCGATCTTCCCGCCACCGACCGTCGCCACGGCGTCGACCGCCGCGCTGACCGGCGCCACCACGGCGTCGACCACCGGCGCCGTCGGATCCTTGACGGCGACCGGCGCCGACCCGGCGGTGGCCGCGGTCGGCTCGGGCTGCTTCGGCTCGTCCTTGTTGCAGCCGAAGGAGCCGCAGGCGAGCGCGAGGGACGACAGGAGCACAGCGATCGTGCGGGGCGGCGTGACGGAGAGCGAATGGTTCATCGTACGGCGCGCAGGATACTTCACCACCCGCCCGCGCGAAAGCCCTTGCACGGTCGCCCGCACGGGTGCCCACAAGTCTCCAGGAGCCCCCAGGGCGCCCGAAGGCACCGCTAAAGACCGCCTACTTCGCCTCGGCGCTGGCCTTGGCCTTCACCTTGACGCCACCACCACTGCCGCTGCTGTTATCGCCGCCGTCGACTGGCTGTCCATTCGTCTTGAGCGGGAACGACGGCGGCGCGTTCGGGTCGCAGTCCGGCGGCGGGCCGAAGCCATCGGCGTTGAAGTCCCACTCGAGCGAGCCCTTGCCTTTGGGGTCCTTCTTGCTGTTGGCGACGATGCGGACCTCGTGGGTGCCCTTGCGCGCCGGTGTGCAGTAGCTGAGCAGGTAGAAGCGCTTGGTGTGCTTCTCGATGCGCTCGGCGACCTTCTCGAACGCGGCCTTGACCTCGGCCTGGTCGCTGACGAGCTCGGTGCCGTCCTGGCCGATGTCGGTGAGGCCGGCCTTCTTGATCTCGACGCCGACGCCGATCGCGTACAGCTCGTAGCTGCCGTACTGGTCCTTGTTGATCTCGGCCTTCATCTCTTCGCGCGAGAAGCGGGCCGCGCGGTCGGTGCCGTCCGTGAACACCACCAGGGTCCCGAACTTGAGCGGCTTCTTCTCCTTGTCGAGCTGCTTCTTGAGCTCGCGCAGGCCTTCCATCACGGCGCCGTGGAGGTTGGTCGACGGGTCCTTGGCCTTGTAGGTGCGCAGGCCCTCGAGCCCGCCGACCGCCGCGCCCTCGGACTCGGTGAACGGCACCACCGACTTGATCTCCTTCTCGCCGTCGAACGCGTACACGCCGACCTTCTGCGTCTTGCCGACCCGGTCGGTGAACAGCGTCGCCGCGTCGACCAGCGTGTCCGACGAGCCCGACTCGGTGATGCTGCCCGACACATCGAGCAGCAGCATCGTGTACATCACCGCCGCGACCTCGGGGTTTTGGATCACCTGCTTGCTCTCGTAGACCGAGACAAGGTCGCCGTCCTCGTAGATGTCGAAGTCCTCGGCGAGCAGACCGGCGACCGGCTCCTCGCCCTTCTCGACGGTGAAGAACACCCACACGTTGTTGGGCTTCTTCTGCGCGGAGTTGAGGCGCGTCACCGTGAGTGCGCAGCCCGCCGACGACAGCGAAGCGGTCAGCGCCACCACGAGTCGGCCCCGCCGCGTCACCGCGTTTAGGGGGGCACGAACTAGCGACCACAGCCTGGAGCTCAAGTTCTTCGTCACGGGGGGATTACTCCAGCCGGGACCACGCTTGTCAATCGCCATGCAGGCGGATCCGCCGCAAACACGGCTCCGGGCCCATTTTGCGGCCATATCGATGGCCGACGCTGCGAGATCTGGAACTCGCCACGCCCAGCCGGTCTCAGGCGGCCGCCCGAGATCCCCGCGAGAGTCGCCGTAAGAGCCACCCGCCGACGTTGCGCCGCACGGGCCCCCGGCGTAGGCTTGGCGCCCGAGGTTTCATGGTTGGCATTCGACGCGCGATCTCCCTCCTGCTTCTCAGTCTGTTCTTCTGGAACTTCGTCCTCACGGCCCTGCTCGGCCCGGACGAGCTGTTCGCCTGCTTCACCGGTCTGTCGATCGTGTACGGCCTCGCGTTCGTCGGCATCGCCGCCGAATGGTTCTGGGCCCGCTGGTTCGCCATCGGCCTCGGTAACTTCGGCGCGCTGTCACTGCTGACCCTCCTCCAAACCGGCCTCGAGCCCACGATCGCCGTGTTCGGCGCCTCGCACCTCATCATCTCCCTGTTCCTCGCCGGCGAGGGCATGGCCTCCCGCTACGAACACTCCGAGTCGACCGCCGAGCGCTGGAACTTCCAGGAGGAGTCGCTCGTGCTGCTGCGCCGCGCCGTCAAGTCCGCCGGTATGTCGCTGCCGCTGCTCATCCTCTACACCCTCGCCCCCAAGCCCGAGCTCATGCACCTCGTCGCCCTGGTCGCTGGCGTCGCCGGTGTCGCCGGCCTGCTGCGCGGCCGCACCTGGGGCCTCGCCGGCATGGGCATCGCCGGTGGCATCGCCCTGGCCGACGGCCTGGGCCTGTTCGGACCGCCGACCGTCAGCTACCTGCTGCTGACCCCGAGCGGCTCGGTCGTGCTGTGGGGCTCGGCCTTCGCCCTGCTCGCCGGCTCGATGATCGCCGCCCCCCTCGCCTTCGCCCGCCCGATCGCCCGCTTCCTGCGCGGCTAAAACCTCCGGAGCCACGCGGGTCCACGCGGGTCCACGCGGGTCCACGCAGCTCTCCGCAGCATACGGCCGACTCCTCGAGTCGGCCGTTTTTTTGCGCCCTCGCGCGGCGAGACCGCTATGGTCCGCGCATGCGCCTGGGTACTCTGTTTGCTGGACTCGAGGCCGAGTATCACGCCTGCTCGCCCGACACCGAAGTCCACGGCGTCATCGTCGACTCGCGCCGCGCCGCACCCGGCCTCGCCTTCCTCGCCGTCGCCGGCCTCACCCACGACGGCCACGACTTCGTCGCCCAGGCCGCCAGCGCCGGCGCCCTGCTGCTGCTGCAGTTCGGTCGCGTCCAGGCAACCCCGCACCCGCACGTGTGGCTGCGTGACACCGCCGCCGCGCTGCCGACCCTCGCCGCCCGCAGCTTCGGCGAACCCGCCAGCAAGCTCCGACTCGCCGGCGTCACCGGCACCAACGGCAAGACCACCGTCACTTACCTGGTCGCCGCCATGCTCGCCGCCGCCGGCCGTAAACACGTCCGCCTCGGCACCGCCGGCAACTGGCTGGTCGACCACGCCGCCCCCGCGACCTTCACCACCCCCTTCCCGCTCGAGCTGCAAGGCCTGCTCGCCGAGGCCGTCGCCCACGGCGCCACCGACCTCGTCATGGAGGTCTCCTCGCACGCCCTCACCCAGGGCCGCGCCCGACCGCTGCGCTACCACGCCGTCGGCTTCACCAGCTTCTCGCAGGACCACCTCGACTTCCACGGCACGATGGCCGCCTACCTCGCCGCCAAGCGCCTGCTCGCCAGCGACTACCTGCGGCCGGACGGCGTCGCGGTGGCCGCGGTCGACGGTCAACCGGCCGCGCAGGACTTCCTGGGCGCCGCCCGCGAGACCGGCGCACGCGCCTGGCGAGCCTCTCGCGGCGGCGATCCACGCGCCGAGATATATGTCCTGAAGGACATGTCCTCGGGGCCAGGCTTCGACGTCCAGCTTCGCACCCCCGTCGGAGACACCCGCCTGCGCTCGCCCTTGATCGGCGGCTACAACCTCGACAACGCGCTGGTCGCCCTCGGCCTCGCGCTCGGCCTCGAGGTCCCGCTCGAGCGAGCGATCGCCGGCCTCGAGACCAGCCACGGCGCCCCCGGTCGCCTCGAGCGCGTCACCCTCGCGGACGGGTCCGGTCCGACCGTCGTCGTCGACTACGCGCACACGCCCGACGCCGTCGCCCGGGCCCTGGACGCGCTGCGCCCCGCCTGCGCCGGTCGCCTGTGGATCGTGCTCGGCTGCGGGGGCGACCGCGACCCGAGCAAGCGCGCCCCGATGGGCCGCCTCGCAGCCGCCGGCGCCGACATCTTGGTGGCCACCTCCGACAACCCGCGCAGCGAGGACCCGCCCGCGATCGTCGCGCAAATGCTGGCAGGCGTGCCCGCAGAGCACCGCGGCCGCGTGCTCGAGATCGTCGACCGCGCCGCAGCGATCGCGCACGCCGTGACCTCGGCCGCCCCCGAGGACCTCGTGCTGGTCGCCGGCAAGGGCCACGAGGACTACCAGATCCTCGCGCAAGGCAAGATCCACTTCGACGACCGCGAGCACGCCGCGCGGGCGCTCGCAGCACGACAGCGCCTGCGATGATCCCCTCCCTGTCCTTCGGGACAGCCGATGACAGCGGCCTGGCCCAGCGCCACGCCGACCACGTGGCGCGCGAACGCTGCGCAGGCGTACACCCCCCAACGACCGCCCCGCGCACCCTTGCATGCGCTCGCGCGACCGGGATATCGTCGCCGTCTCCGCGATCCGACCCATGACCCTCCGCCCGACCCTCGCCATCCTCATGCTGCTCATCGCCCCCCTCCTGCCCGCCTGCGACGACGGCGGCGGCGGAAACGACGGCCCTGACATCGACTGCACCACCGCCACGGTACCCAAGTTCGCGGCCATGACCGCCTGGGCCAAGTGCACCGCCTGTCACAGCTCGACCCTCACCAGCGACACCCGCAGAGGCGCGCCCACTGGCATCGATTACGACAACTACGCCGACGCCAAGGCCAACGCCGACAGGGCGATGCAAGAGGTCTACGCGGGCGACATGCCCCTCCCCGGCAACCCCGCGCTGACCGACGAAGAGAAGACGCAGATCTACACCTGGGCGAGCTGCGAGACCCCGCAGTGAACGCCTAGACCCTTACAAACCCCATCACAAGCCCACGCAAGCCCGCTTTCGAATCTCGGCCCGAGTACTCTCCAGTGCTCGGGCCGACTCTAATTTCCTCCCCCGAACTGTCACGAGGCTGTCACGAGCGTCGGCGCCCGATCACCCGCCAGACCTCCTGAGCGCGATCGAGCGACATGGGCCCACGCCGCACTGGCACGCCGACCGACGGCCGCGTGCGCGTCTCGTTCAAGGCGCCCTGGCGCAGCGGCACCGCCCACGCCGACATGGACGCCCACCAGTTCCTCGCCCGCCTGTGTTCGCCAGTCACCATCGCCTGCGCGAGCAAGTCATCCCCAAGCCCGCCGCACCCCAGCATCCGCCGCAGCTCGCGCTGGGCTTCGCCCGCCCCGACGACTCGCCCGCTTCCTGATGACCACGTCCAGGATGTCCATCGCGGGCCATTTTTAGCACACCACGGGCGACCCGCGCGGGGCCGATCTTCGCCGGCAGGTGCGGGTCAGCTCAGAGGCCGCGCAGAAGTGCGAGGGCGCGGCGGGGCTCGGCGGAGGCGGCCGCGAGCACGCCGCCCATCATGGCCCCGATGACGCCGACGGTGGCGACGTCGCTGCCGGCGAGCAGCAGGCCGGGGATCGGCGAGCGCGGGCGCAGGTGCGGGTTGGCGAACCGCTCCGGGGTTGGTTCGAGGCCGTAGATAGAACCACGGGTGGGGCGCACGAAGTGGTCGGTGGTCAGCGGGGTGGAGAGCTCGACGTGGTCGATCATGCCGCGCAGGCCGGGCATCTTGGTGAGGAACTGGCGCAGCAGGCTGTCCTGGAGCTGGTTTTTGAGGCCGTCGTAGTCGGCGCCGCGCTTGTGCCAGCGGGTGCCGAGCCAGCCGGCGAAGCGGTCCCACGGCACGAAGGTGACGACCTCGCCGGTGTGGCGCTGGTCGGGTCCGGGGTCGTGCTCGGGGTCCTTGAGCGAGGGGAAGCTGCAATACAAGACCGGGGCGTCGGGCAGGCTGTCCTGCGGGACATGTGCGATCTGCCAGGCGTCGACCTCGGTGCTCCAGGTGTCGTAAAACCAGCGGTTGGCCGGTCCGGCGCCGGCGGCCCGGATGTCGCCCTTGAAGCCGAGGTAGAGGCATACGTGGGCGGGCGCGGGGGCGAGGCGGCGGATCGAGGCGACCCAGTCCTGGGTCGCGTATTCGCCGGGCAACAGGCGATCGACGGTGGCGAGCGCACCGGCTGCGCTGACGATCCGGCGCGCGCGCAGCTCCTCGCCGTCGCGCAGGCGCACGCCGACGGCGACGCCGCGCTCGACGATGATCTGCGCGACGTCGGCGGAGATCCGGGTGTAACCACCGCTGTCGGCGACGGTCTGGAGGAGCTGCGCGGCGATCTGGGTCGAGCCGCCGACGGGGTAGTAGCCGCCGTGCATGAAGTGCTTGCTGACCAGGGCCTGGATCGCAAACGAGGCGCGGCTGGGCGGGGAGCCGTGGTAGGCCCACTGCGCCGCGAGCACGCTCTTGAGCCGGTCGTTGCCGGTCAGACGGTCGAGGACATCCTTGGTGTGCTCGGCGAAGGCCTGGCGCGCGGGCCGGGCCATGACGCTCTCGGCGAGCCGACCGGCGCGTGCGGGCAATAGCCGCGCGAGGTAGTAACTGCGCATGGCGCCGGCGACGTCGCGCACGCGATGCAGGTAGCCGTCGATCGCGTCGCGCTCGTCGGGGAAGAGCTCGAGCAGGTTGTCGCGGAAGCGCTGCGGGGTGTCCGGGAAGTCGATGTGTACGCCGTCGGGGAAGTCGAAGCTGTCGTAGACCGGGCCGAGCGAGGCCCAGCGCAGGCGGTCGTCGGTCAAGCGCCGCAGCAGCCGGCCGGTCAAGCTGCGCTCGGTGACCTCGCCGACGGCGTGCACGCCGACATCCCAGTGGTACCCGCCCGGGCGCTTGAAGCTGTGCGTGAAGCCGCCGGGAATGTAGTGCTGCTCGAGCACGAGCACGCGCTGGCCGAGCTTGGCGAGCATGGCGGCGCAGGTCATGCCCCCCATGCCGGAACCGATGACGATCGCGTCCCAGCCGGCCGGGCCCGGGAGGTCTGCAGGCAGGCGACGGCCCCACGGCTTGCTCGTGCTCATGGCGCGGGAGGGTAGCAGCGTTCGCGGCCTTGCCGTATGAGCGGGCGCATGAGAGCCCCCCGCGCACTGCTCACGCTGCTCACGCTCTCCGCCTCCACCCGCGACTGCCTGCAGCGCGACCCGATCCACGCCCGGCCGATCAAGCCGACACACGCGCGCGACCGCGGCGTCCGCTCCGCGTCGCCGGGCGGGACCATCCTCGGCCTCGGGTTCGGCGCAGCGATGATCGGTGCGCTCGTTCACGGTGCCGATCTTCGCGCGCAGGTCGACGCGATGCGCGACGAGACCAAGGGGAATGCGGTCCCGATGGGCGCCGGTGTGCCACTCGTCGTCGCGCCCTTCGTACACCGTGGCGAGTACGCCGGATGGTTCCTGGATATGGAAGCGGCCAGCCGCGCTCGGGCTCCGCGAGCTGCGCCCGGCGGCCGCGTCGTTTAGCTGAGCGATCTGCTCGTCGGAGAACACCCGCTTGGGCTCGGGGCGCGGGCTCGGCAGCTTCTCGACGTCGGGAACGCGGTGGCCGCTGCGCTCGAGCATGCCGCGCACCGTCACCCGCGCGTCTTCGTCGTGCTCGACGAGCCCGATACGGCGCCCGCGGGCGGAGTGCGGGGCAGGTGACCGGCCGCGGCGGGCGCGACCGTCCCGCGCCCGAGCTCGACGTGATCGAGGTAGATCGCCAGCTCCTCCGCGCACCGGCGCGCCGCGGCGCTGTCGCCACTACTGGCCGCCTGCTCCAGGCTCGCGCCGATGTCGGTGATGTTCTGAAAGCCGAAGGTGGCCCCGATGCCGCTCATGCCATGGCCGAGGCGCTCGACGGTCTCGAGGTCGCCGTCGGCCAGGGCCGCGAGCATGGTGGCGACGTCCTTGCGGCGGTTCTGCAGGAACGCGGGGGTGCGCGCGATCAGGGTCGGGTGGACCGGACGGGTCGGGCTGGCCTCACGCGCCGGCATGAGCACGTCCGCCGAGTGGTCCTTGATCGCCTTCAGCAGCACCTCCTGCTTGATCGGCTTGGTCAGGAACGCCGTGCAGCCGGCGGCCAGGCACTTCTCGCGGTCCCCCTTCAGGGCCGAGGCGGTCAGCGCGATGATCGGTGTCGGCGGGCGATGGTTAGCCTGCTCCCACGCGCGGATCGCCCGCGTCGCGGTCAGGCCGTCCATGACCGGCATCTGGCGGTCCATGAGGATGAGGTCGTAGTGATTGGCCGCGAACATCTCGCAGGCGATCGCCCCGTTCTCGGCGATCTCGACGCGGTACGGCGTATCCTCGAGGTAGGCGATCGTGATCGTGCAATTGTCGGGGGAGTCCTCGGCCAGCAGAATCCGCAGGGCCGGCAGCGGCGGCTCGAGTCCGGCGCCGACCGGCACCGCGGCGCCGCGCGGACCGCCGGCCCAGATCTCGAAGGGCACCGCGAAGGAGAACACGCTGCCCTGGTCGACCGTGCTGGCGACCCAGATGTGCCCGCCCATCAGCTCCACCAGACGCTTGCAGATCGTGAGGCCGAGGCCCGAGCCGCCGAAGCGACGCGTGGTCGACGAGTCGGCCTGCGTAAAGCGCTCGAACACTCGCCCCAGCTTCTCGTTCGGGATACCGATGCCGGTGTCCGCGACGGCGAACTGCAGGGCGGTCGGGACCGAGGCGTCGCTGTCCCGGGTGACGTGCAGGCGTACCTCACCGGCCTCGGTGAACTTGATCGCGTTGCCGAGCAGGTTGAGCAGGACCTGGCGCAGGCGCGAGGGGTCGCCGATCAGCTCGGTGGGCACGGACGGCGCGACGTCACAGACCAGGACGAGGCGCTTCTCGTGGGCCCGGACGGCCACCATCTCCGTGACCTTGTCGAGCAGGTCGGTGAGCGAGAAGCCGGTCTGCTCGAGCTCGAGCTGCGAGGCCTCGACCTTGGAGAGGTCGAGGATGTCGTTGATGAGGTTTAGGAGGTTGTCGCCGGCGCGGCGAAAGATCTGCACATACTTGTCCTGCTCGGCGGAGAGCGGGGTCTTGGCCAGGAGGTCGGCGATGCCCATGATCGCGTTCATCGGCGTGCGGATCTCGTGGCTCATGCTGGCCAGGAAGTCGGACTTGGTCCGGCTCGCGCTCTCGGCCACCGCCTTGGCCTGCTCGAGCTCGGCCTCGACGCGCTTGCGCTCGGTGACGTCGCGGGCCGCCGCGAACACTCCCTGCAGGGTGCGGCCGCGGTCGTAGAAGGTGGTCGCGTTGTACGAGACGACGGTGCGCTTGCCGTCGAGGGCGCACGCGGTCAGCTCGTAGTCGGTGACCTTCTTCTGGCTCAGCACCAGCTTGATGCCGGCCTCGGCGCGCTCGGGGTCGGTGAAGTAATTCTTGAACGGGGCGCCGATCAGCTCGTCGCGGGTGCAGCCGGTGAGCGCCTCCATCTGCTTGTTCACGTCGGTGATGATGCCGGAGGGGTCGGTGGTCATCAGCGCGTCGATGTTGGATTCGATGAGCGAGCGGGTATAAAATTGCTGGTCGCGCAGGCGCTGATCGAGCTTCTTCTGCTCGGCCTCGACGAGCTGGCGGGCGGTGTTATCGGTGCCGATCAGCAAGTAGCCGATGATCGCGTCCTGGGCGTCGCGCAGCGCCGTGACCGAGACCACCGCGGGGAACCGGCTGCCGTCCTTGCGGAAGTAGGTCAACTCGTAGATGTCCTCGATCCCGCGCGACGCCTTGAACACCAGCGCCTCGAAGCCCGGCGTGATCGGCGTGCCCAGCTCGGCGCTCAGCGCCTTGGCCCGCGCGACCACCTCCTGCGGATCCGAGATATCGGCAGGCGTGATCTTGTTGAGCACCTCCGCCGCGGTGTAACCGAGCATTCGTTCCGCGCCGACGTTGAAGATCTGGATCACGCCCTTGGCGTCGGTGGCGATGCTGGAGAAATTGGCGCTGTTGAAGATGGCGCTCTGCAGCGCCCCGGCCTTGAGCAGCGCCGCCTCGGCCTGCTTGCGGGCGGTGTTATCGGTGCCGATCAGCAAGTAGCCGATGATCGCGTCCTGGGCGTCGCGCAGCGCCGTGACTGAGACCACCGCGGGGAACCGGCTGCCGTCCTTGCGGAAGTAGGTCAACTCGTAGATGTCCTCGATCCCGCGCGACGCCTTGAACACCAGCGCCTCGAAGCCCGGCGTGATCGGCGTGCCCAGCTCGGCGCTCAGCGCCTTGGCCCGCGCGACCACCTCCTGCGGATCCGAGATATCGGCAGGCGTGATCTTGTTGAGCACCTCCGCCGCGGTGTAACCGAGCATTCGTTCCGCGCCGACGTTGAAGATCTGGATCACGCCCTTGGCGTCGGTGGCGATGCTGGAGAAATTGGCGCTGTTGAAGATGGCGCTCTGCAGCGCCCCGGCCTTGAGCAGCACCGCCCGCGCCTGCTTGCGCAGGGTCTGCGGACCGGCGCTCGGCTGCGCCGCGGTTTTGGGACTGCGGCGGCGATCCGCGGCGGCCGGGGCAGGCGCGGGGCCCCGCGTAGGTTTGGTCATGAATGGCGAGGTTCTGCCGAAACCCGCGCATGTCGCGCAGTTTCGGCGAGACGAGCATACCCCACGCCCGCGATCCACAACGGACGAGCGCGCCGTCGGGCCAGGGTGGGTGTTTGGGGGCAACCCTGGCCGCGGTCGCGGCGATATGAGCAGTCAGCGCTGGCCACGGGGATGTCGCGCTCGCCGCGATCGCCCCGGGCGCGCGATCGTCCCGCTACGACGCGAAGCTGCCGAAGGGATGGACCGAACACTCGCGGCGAGCTGCCGCGGCCGGCCATCATGTGGACGCGGAGTGGCGGCCACGGAATCTCTCGGGAAGGAGGAGCGACTCGAGCAAACTGCGAAGCTTGTCCTCAGCACGCTTGTGCGCGGTGTGAGCTGTTGCCCGGCGCGAGCGAACGGCATCAGGCAGGCTGACTGGCGCGTTTCCTCATTCACGATGCGAAACACGGCGTCGAGCGGCTGGCCCATCGCCTCGGCGTTCGCCCACCCGGTCAGAGTTTCGGCCACATCACCCGCTGCCGAAAATGCGGCGGCTGCATGCGTGTCCTCGACGTCTCCGATGCCGACGCCATCACCCGAATTCTCCACGGCGCCCGCGCCCCGCCAGCACCTCCTCCTCTTGGAGAGGTCCTGTTGTTCGCCTGACCACGCGCCCCACCGGCGACGTGCTCACCCTCCTGCGCCCCCGTCCCCGTCGTCGCTGCCCTTCTCGGGCCCGTCTCCGTGTGCTTCCTCATGCCACGCCCCACTCGCGCTTCCCCTCGCGCCCAGGGCCTCGCCAATTTCTCCCAGCCGCGCGTTCCCCGCTGCTTACCTGGCCGCTCAGTCCTGTCCGGTGCTGGTGGTGCGCGAACTGGAGCACGAATCTGTTACGGTCAGCACATCACCACGAAAAAATCACGATGAACGACACCACACCAAAGTCTTGGCATCATGTCCACTCCGCTGAAGTCTTGCGATTGCTGGGTGTCGATGTCGCTACCGGACTCGCCGCCGATGAGGTGGCGCGCCGGCAAAAAGAATACGGCGCGAATCGCGTCACCGCGCGGCGTGGCACGTCGGCGTGGTTGAAGTTTCTCCGGCAGTTCAATCAGCCGCTCGTTTACATCCTCATCGCCGCCGTCGGCGTGACGGCGTTTCTCGGCGAATGGGTGGATTCAGCAGTCATCTTCGGCGTCGTGGTCATCAACGCCATTTTTGGTTTTCTCCAGGAGGCCAAGGCCGAGAAAGCCATCGAGGCGCTCGCCCAGATGGTCGTCACGGAAATCACCGTGCGCCGCGACGGCCGCACGCAGCGCGTCCACTCCGAGGAACTCGTGCCTGCCGACGTGGTGCTGCTCCAAGCGGGCGACCGCGTGCCCGCCGACATGCGGCTGGTCCAGATGAAGAGTTTGCAGATCGATGAATCCGCCCTCACTGGCGAATCCGTTCCCGTCCACAAGCACACCGATGCACTCGCGCTGGACACGATTCTCGCCGACCGGAAGAACCTCGCCTTCGCTGGCACACTCGTTACTGCTGGCCAGGGTGAGGCTGTCGTCTGGGCCACAGGTGACCGGACCGAGACAGGAAACATCGCGCGGCTCATCTCTTCGGCCACAGAACTTTCCACACCGCTCACCAAGAAAATCGCGCACCTCAGCAAATTGCTGCTGTGGGTGATTCTGGCGCTGGCCGCGGCGATGTTTGCCATCGGCGTGGCGCGCGGCGAGAAGGCCACCGAGATGTTCATGGCTGCCGTCGCGCTCGCGGTTGGCTTGATTCCTGAAGGATTGCCCGCCGCTGTGACGGTCGTGCTGGCCATCGGCGTCTCGCGCATGGCGAAACGCAATGCCATCATCCGCAAACTTCCCGCCGTCGAAACGCTCGGCAGCACGACGGTCATCTGCTCTGACAAGACCGGCACGTTGACCGAAAACCAGATGACCGTGCGAGAGATTCTCGCGGGCGGGAAATTGTATGAAGTCACTGGCGGCGGTTACGAGCCGAAGGGCGAATTAAAAATTGACGGAGCGGCATTGAAGATCGCCGGGCATCCAGCGCTCGCCGAATGTCTGCGTGCGGGCGTGCTCTGCAATGATGCGCAACTCTTGCGCGAAGATGGTGGCCGCATCAAAGTTCAGGGTGATCCAACCGAGGCCGCGATGCTCGTCGCCGGCGAAAAAGGCGGTCTGCCCCATGCCGACACGCACAAGGAGTCGCCACGAGTGGATGTGATTCCCTTCGAGTCCGGGCACATGTTCCGTGCCACGCTCCACGACGCGCAGGCAGGCCGGGTGATTTACAAAGTCGGTGCGGTGGAGCGCATCCTTGACCGCTGTGCCGACGCGCTTGATGAACACGGCAAGAACGCTCCTCTTGACAGAGAAGCCGTGCTTCGCGCCGTGGAGCAGATGGCCGGGCGCGGCCTGCGCGTGCTCGCCATTGTCCGTCGGCAGGTGGATGCCAGCCACTCGAAGCTCGAACACGGCCATGTCGCGGAAGGTCTGACCTTCCTGGGCCTGCAAGGGATGATTGACCCACCGCGCCCCGAAGCCATCGAGTCGATCCGTAAATGCCAGGAGGCCGGCATCGCCGTGAAGATGATTACCGGTGATCACCTCATCACCGCCCGCGCCATCGCGCAGCAGATTGGGTTGAAGGGCCGCGAGGAAAATGGCGCCCTCGTCGCCCTCGCCGGTTCGGAATTGGAAAAAATCTCTGACGCGGATTTGCTCGAAATCGCCGAGCGCACCGCCGTCTTCGCCCGCGTCGCGCCGGAACAAAAGCTCCGCCTTGTCCGCGCACTCCAATCGCGCGGACACATCGTCGCTATGACCGGCGACGGCGTGAATGACGCACCCGCTCTCAAGCAGGCCAATATCGGTGTAGCCATGGGCATCAGCGGCACGGACGTCGCTAAGGGCGCGGCGGCCATGATCCTGACCGACGATAACTTCGCCTCCATTGAGGCTGCGGTCGAGGAAGGCCGCGGCGTGTTCGACAACCTCACCAAGTTCATCGTCTGGACGCTCCCCACCAACACCGGCGAGGCGCTGATCCTGCTCACGGCGATTCTGTTCGGCATCACGCTGCCCATCCTGCCCGTGCAAATACTCTGGGTGAACATGATGACGTCGATCCTGCTCGGCCTCATGCTCGTTTTTGAACCGAAGGAACAGGGGCTCATGCAGCGCCCACCGCGCGATCCGCGCAAGCCCCTCCTCACCTTCGCGCTTGCGATGCGCATCGGCCTGGTCGCGCTCGTCATGCTGGCCGGCGCGTTCTGGCTTTTCTTCTACGAGGTGAATCTGGCGGGAGGAACGGTGGCCGCCGCCCGCACTGCCGTCATCAACGTCATCGTGGTCGTCGAAATCGCCTACCTCTTCAACTGCCGCTCATTGAGCCATTCGTTCTTCTCCACGAAATTCCTCTCCAACCGCTGGGCCATCGCCGGCTCGCTGGCGATGCTGGCGGCGCAACTGCTCCTGACTTACACGCCGGTGATGAACGAGCTTTTCCACACCGCGCCCATCAGTGCCGAATCGTGGCTCCGCATCGTCGGCGTCGCCGCCGTGGCCTTCGTCGTCGTAGAAATCGAGAAATGGCTGCGCTACGGCCGCGGTCGCGGCGAGCACGCCCTGCCGGAGTGAATTCAATGGCAACGAACATCAAACGCGCTCCAGAACCGAAGCGAGGGATTATGGAAAGAAATAAGTCCTATCTGGTTTTCTTGGAACCGTTGCTCATCCTCGCCTCGATTCTGATGTACCGGAGCGTATCGCTGCTTCTCGACAGGACAGATGAATCGTGCTTCCAGCGAACGAAGTAGAACCCACTTAAATTGAGCCAGAGAAACCCATGAACCAAACCACCACCATGTCTCGCGCAGAACACCCTGCGAAATCAACACCCGCACACGCAACGGCGACCGGCCACGACGGCCTCGACCGCTACGTGCGTGCGGTCAACTACCTCGCCGCCGCGCAGGTTTATTTGCAGGCCAATCCGCTGCTGGAGGAACCGCTCCGGCCCGAACACATCCGCGAACGGTTGCTGGGGCACTGGGGCACTTGTCCGGGCATCAACTTCATCTACACGCACCTAAACCAGCTCATCCGCAAAACGGACGCGAGCGTGTTGCTGCTCACCGGCCCTGGCCACGGCGCGGCGGCGAATCTGGCCAACGTGTATCTCGAAGGCTCGCTCTCCGAAGTATATCCCGACCTCACGCTCGACCGAGCCGGGCTGGAACGCTTCGTCAAGCGGTTCTCGTGGCCCGGCGGTTTCGCTAGTCATCTTAATCCCGAACTGCCCGGCGTCATTCACGAGGGTGGCGAGTTGGGTTACGCGCTGGCGACGGCATTCGGCGCGGTGTTCGACAATCCCGACCTCATCGCCGCGTGCATCGTCGGCGACGGCGAAGCCGAAACCGGCCCAACCGCAGGGGCCTGGCACAGCGGAAAATTTCTGAACCCGGCCACGGACGGCGCGGTGCTGCCGGTCCTCCTGCTGAACGGATTCAAAATCGCCAACCCCACGCTCTTCGCCTCGATGACCGATGACGGGTTGCTCGCGTTGTTCACCGGCAATGGCTGGCAGCCGCGCATCGTCTCGACGGACGCCAACGCCCATCGCGACATGACGGCGGCGCTCGATTGGGCTTACGGCGAGATTCGTTCCTTCCAGGAAACTGCCCGTCAAGGTCGCGCGGTGGAACGCCCGCACTGGCCCATGATTATTCTGCGCACCCCCAAAGGCTGGACCGGCCCCGTCTCCGTGGACGGCAAGGTGGTGGAAGGTTCTTACCGGGCGCATCAAGTGCCCGCCAAGGAATGTAAAACCAACCCCGCCCATCTCAAAGTCATCGAACGCTGGCTGCGCTCCTATCGTCCCGAAGAACTGTGGGACGAACAAGGCCGTCCGCACGCCGACATCGTCGCGCTTTGTCCCAAGGGCGACCGGCGCATGGCCATGAATCCGCACACAAATGGCGGCAAGCTGCGCCGGCCCCTCGACCTCCCGCCATTGAAGGACTTCTCCGTGGACGCGCGCGGTCGCGGCGAGGTGCGTGTGAGCGGCATGGAGACGCTGGGCAAATACCTCGCCGAAGTCATCCGCCGCAGCGAACCGCGCCGCCACTTCCGCATCGTTTGTCCCGACGAACTGGAATCGAACAAGCTGGGCGCGGTGTTTCAGACGACGCAGCGCCAGTTCGCCTGGCCCGTCCCGCGTCACTCGGAAAACATCGCCCACTCCGGCGCGGTCCTCGAAGTGTTGAGCGAGCACAACTGCCAGGGCTGGCTGCAAGGCTACCTCCTCACGGGCCGGCACGGGCTGTTCCCCTGCTACGAAGCATTCATCTCCATCGTGGACGGAATGATGAACCAGTATGCGAAGTTCCTGAAAGCCGCGGGCGAAGTGCCGTGGCGCGCGCCGGTTTCCTCGTTGAATTATCTCCTCACCTCCGAGACCTGGCGGCAGGAGCACAACGGTTACTCCCATCAAGGGCCGGGCTTCATCAACAATCTGCTCACCAAGAAGGGCCACACCTACCGCATCTACCTGCCGCCCGACGCGAACACGCTGCTCAGCACCATCAGCCACTGCCTCCGCTCGACCGGCTACATCAATCTCATCATCGCCGCCAAACATCCGCTGCCCCAATGGCTGAGTCCCGCTGAGGCGGACGAACATTGCCGCGTCGGCGCGTCGGTGTGGCGTTGGGCCAGCACGCACGGCGACGAAGAGCCAGAAGTCGTTTTCGCCGGTTGCGGTGACAATCTCACCGTGGAAGTAATGGCGGCGGCGCAAATCCTCGGCGAAGAAGCCCCGGCCTGGCGGGTGCGCGTCGTCAACGTGACCGACCTTCAGGTGCTCGGCATTCCGCAGAAGTATCCGCACGGCCTCGATGAAGACCGCTTCCAGCGATTGTTCCCCTTGGGCTGTCCCGTGGTCTTCAACTTCCACGGCTACACCGCCGCCATCAAACAACTGCTGTGGGAACGCCCGCAGAACGAACGCTTCGACGTGAACGGCTACCGCGAGGAAGGCACGACCACCACGCCGTTCGACATGCAGGTGCGCAACAAAACCAGTCGCTGGCATCTGGTCATCCTAGCGGCGCAGAAGCTGGCCGCGCGCAACCCACGCATGGCGGCGCTGGCCGAAGAACTGATTCGCAAATACGAAGGCAAGCTCACCAAGCATCACGCTTACGTCCGCGCGACGAGCATTGACCCGCCGGAAATTCTCAATTGGTGCTGGCAGGTGCGCTGAACCGGACGCATGAACATTCTCGTCATCAATAGCGGCAGTGCGACGCTCAAGCTGGATCTGCTGGAACTCTCGCCAGCCGACGATCAAACGCGGCGGATCGCTCAAGCGCGCGTGGAGCAATTCGGCTCTGCCGCAAGCGTCCACTTCTCCATCGCAAAAGGGCGCGCGTTGAAAGAGACGAGAGCTGTTCCCGATCACCCCGCCGCTCTTCAATTGTTCCTCGACTGGCTGCGCCGCTCGCCCCGTGAGATAAACAACCCGACCACCTCGCATGACGTGTCAGCCTCTATTTCACGGGGCGAGAATGCCACCGCGCTGGACATCGCCGCCGTGGGCCACCGCGTGGTGCATGGCGGCGCGAAGTTCAGCGCGCCCACGCTGCTCACGCCGGACGCGCTGTCCGAGTTGGAGTCATTAAACGCCCTCGCCCCACTGCACAATCCGCCAGCGCTGGCTGGCATCCGCGCCGCCCACGTCGTCTTCGGCCCTCACATCCCGATGGTGGCCGTCTTCGACACCACGTTTCACCGCACGCTGCCGGAACACGCCGTCACTTACGCGCTGCCGCACGAACTCGCGCACCGCCACGGTCTCCGCCGCTACGGCTTCCACGGCCTCGCGCACGAATCCATGCTGCGTCGCTACTCGGAATTGGCCGGCGTGCCGATGTCGCGAGCCTGCCTAATCACCGTGCAACTGGGCGGCGGCTGCTCGGTCGCGGCCATTCGCGAAGGCCGCTCGGTGGACACTTCGATGGGCTTCACTCCCCTCGAAGGACTGATGATGGCCACGCGCGCCGGAGACCTTGACCCCGGTGTGCTGACGACGCTTCTGCGGAATGAGAATCTTTCGCCGTCGGAGCTGGAGGACTTGCTCAATCGCCAGTGCGGGCTGCTCGGCGTGTCGGGCCGCTCCGCCGACATGCGCGAGTTGCTCGCCGTCGCGCCACACGATGCACGCGCGGCGCTGGCCGTGGAGATGTTCTGCTACCGCGTGAGCAAATACATCGGCGCGTATCTTGCCGCGCTGGGCGGCGCGCAAGCCATCGTCTTCGGCGGCGGCATCGGCGAGAACAGTCCCGAAATCCGCGCGCGCATTTGCGAACGCCTCACCTGGTTCGGTCTGCATCTGGATGCCGCCAAGAACGCCGCGACGGTCGGCAACGAAGCTCGCATCACCGATGACACCTCGCGCCTTCAGGCGTGGGGCGTCGCCGTGGATGAGTCCGTGCTCGTGGCGGAGCAAACCGCCGCGGAAATCGCGGAAAAGCGGCCCTCCTAAAGTTCTAAAGCATCGCGTTCGCGCAGGACTTTCGCGAGGAGCGCGGCCACGCGTACATGCTCGCCGACCAGACCTTCACCGGGCGCCAGGCGGTCGCGCAGCCGGCACAGATGCACAACAAGACGGCCGCAGGGTCACCCCGGCGGCCGCCTCGTTGATCACGCGACCCGTGTTTTAGTGCGCCGCGGCGTCCTGGCCGGCGGGCGCCGACTTGTGGTCGCCGTCGTTGCCATGGCCTTCCGGCGCAGCGTGCCCGCCGCCATGCTCGCCGCCGTGCTCGGGTCCGCCGTGGGCGGCCACCTCGGCGCGGATCCTCTCGGCGCGCTCGGGCACGTTGTCGACGCCGACCTTGAGGGGCCGGCCGGCGTTCTCCTCGTCGCGGATGCGGACGAAGGTCTCCTGCTCGTCGTTGAGGCGCTTGCGGGCGTCCATGTCGAACAGGGTGAAGCCGAAGAAGATGCCGACGAACAGGATCGTGCCGGCGAACACGAACAGGTGGTACTTGTCGTCGTACTTCAGGTGCATGAAGTAGGCGATGACGAGGCCGGCCTTCACGAAGGCCACCAGCATCGCTACCGTCAAACTGGCCGCGCCGAGGTCCGCGAAGGACACGGCGTAGGTCAGGCCGGTCAGCACGAACAGGATGCCGATGATCTTGTTGTAGAGGCTGACGGGCGAGAGGTGCTCGTGGACCTCGTGGGGGTTTTCGACCGGTTGTCCGTTGAGATAGACCTTGCTCATGGCATCACCTCCGGTCACTTCACGAGATAAAGCAGGGGGAACAGGAAGATCCACACGAGGTCGACGAGGTGCCAGTAGAGGCCCACGTTCTCGACCGCCGCGTAGTTGGTCGCGCTGAAGTCGCCGCGACCGGCCCGGATGTAGATCCAGACCATGACAGCCAAGCCGATGAGCACGTGGAACCCGTGCAGGCCGGTCATCATGAAGTACACCGCGAAGAAGATGTGGGGCAGGCCCTCGATCTCGTAGCCGTGCAGGTGCGCCGAGTAGTACCTGCCCGGGAGCATCCCGTGCGCGAACTTGGCGCTGTACTCGAGGTACTTGACGACCATGAAGATGCCGCCACACGCCATGGTCAGCAGCAGCCAGCGCTGGAGGCCGCGGGTGTCGCTGGTCTGAGCCGAGCGCACGCACATCGCCATGGTGTACGACGAGCTCAGGAGCACGAGCGTGTTGATGCCGCCGTGCAGCTTGCTCAGGTGCTCGTGGGCCTCGAGTACCATCTCCGGATAGAACATCCGGGTGATGAAGTAGGCCAGGAACAGCCCGCTAAACATCAGGATCTCGGTGGCCAGGAACAGCCACATCCCCAGCTTGGCCGCGCCCGCCTGCTGGCCCATCGTATTGAAGTGATGGGCGAGGTGCGGGTTGTGGTCTTCGTCCCCGTGGGCGTGAACGTGTGTACTCATGGTGTGCTACCCGTGGTGTGGGGTGGACTCGTGACGAACCGGTTCATGCGCGCTCAGGCACCCGGGTGGTAGCCGGCCGACTTGTCGATCTCGGGGAAGTCGTACGGGCTGCCGTGGACGTGCGGGGTCTCGTGGAAGTTGTGCTCGATCGGGGGGCTCTGGGTGTGCCACTCGAGGCTGACGCCGCCCCACGGGTTCGCCGGCGCCTTCTTGCCGTTGAACAGCGAGGCGACCAGGTAAGCGAGGGTCCAGAACAGGCCGACCGCGAGGATCCACGAGCCGACCGTCGAGATCTGGTGCATCAACTGGTACTCGGGCAGGTAGGCGTAGTAGCGGCGCGGCATGCCCTGGTGACCGAGGAAGAACTGGGTCAGGAAGGTGACGTTGAAGCCGACGAACACCAGGAAGCAGCCGACCTTACCGCAGGTCTCGTTGAACATCTTGCCGGTGACCTTGGGCCACCAGTGGTGGATGCCGCCGATGAAGGCGACGACGGTGCCGCCGACCATGACGTAGTGGAAGTGCGCGACCACGAAGTAGGTGTCGTGGAGGTGGACGTCGATCGCCAGGGTGGACAGCGGGAGGCCGGTGAGGCCGCCGACCGTGAAGGTCCACAGGAACGCCATCGCGTACCACATGGAGGTGTTGTAGACGATGCTGCCCTTGTAGAGGGTGGCGATCCACGAGAACACCTTGATGGCCGTCGGCACCCCGACCGCGAAGGTCAGGAAGCTAAACAGGACGCCGACCAGCTCGGACTGGCCCGAGACGAACAGGTGGTGGCCCCACACGAGGAACGAGATGACGGCGATCGC